>PPFU01006716.1_pt1 | contig 36810 bp, 30 predicted proteins | sample 1535991 | NCBI WGS metagenome assembly PPFU01 (sample SAMN04901290, study PRJNA319586) | Hypolithon metagenome, whole genome shotgun sequencing project. | isolation source: Antarctic Hypolithon | place: Antarctica: Miers Valley | collected 2014
AGTGGGCATGATTATATTGAGGTATTTGGTGCCCGGGAGCATAACCTGAAGAATATCGACATCAAATTTCCCCGTAACAAGCTGGTCGTTATTACCGGTATTTCAGGAAGCGGCAAATCGTCGCTGGCCTTCGACACGATATATGCTGAAGGCCAACGACGGTATATGGAAAGCTTTTCTGCTTATGCCCGATCTTTTATCGGCGACCTGGAGAGGCCCGATGTAGATAAAATCAACGGGCTGAGTCCTGTTATTTCTATTGAACAGAAGACCACGTCGAAAAACCCGCGCTCTACAGTCGGGACGGTCACTGAGATCTACGATTTTATGCGTCTCTTATTTGCGCGCGCCTCAGATGCTTTCTCTTACCTGACAGGGGAGAAAATGACCCGGCAATCGGAAGATCAGATTTTAGCGCATATCCTCAAAAATTACACCGGACAAAAGCTGGTAGTGCTTGCGCCGGTCGTAAAAGGAAGGAAGGGACACTACAGGGAATTGTTCCTGCAGATCAGGAAGATGGGATTTTCCAAGGTGCGGATAGACGGTGAAGTGATGGATATGGTGGCGAAAATGCAGGTAGACAGGTACAAAACCCATGATATAGAAATCGTTATCGACAGGCTGGTCGTAAGCCAAGAAGACAAGTTTAGGATAAGCCAGTCGCTGAAGACGGCTTTGAACCATGGCAAAGGCATTATGATGGTTTTGGATGAAAAAAATAATCCGGATCATTTTTCGAAGTTTCTGATGGATCCGAAAACGGGGCTTGCCTATGATGAACCTGCACCAAATTCCTTTTCTTTCAATTCCCCTTATGGCGCTTGCCCTACCTGCAATGGGCTGGGCCAGATTGAAGAAATTACCCCTGACTCCGTTATTCCTGACCCAGAGCTAAGCATTAGCCGGGGTGGTATTGCACCACTGGGAGAGTTCCGTGATATTTGGATATTTAAAAAAATTCAGGCCATCCTGAAGCGGTATAAGGTGAATCTAACCACGCCAATCAAGGATATCCCTTTGGAGGTGATGGACGTCATTCTTTTTGGCGATAGTGTACCAGTAGCCGTTAAGTCCGTGAAATATCCTGGTACCGACTGGAACACGCAGTTTGAAGGGATCATCAAGTTTCTGGAAAAGCAAAAGGAAACGGGTTCTGACAAGATACAAAGCTGGATTAAAGATTATACGCAAAGCAAGTTGTGCGCTACCTGCCATGGTGGTAGGCTAAAAATAGAATCGCTTCATTTCAAGATAGATAACAAAAATATTGCTGAGCTGGCCATGCTTGATATAGCCCAGCTACATACCTGGTTTGATGGTTTGGAGAGCAGGCTGAGTGAGAAGCAGAATCTGATAGCCGCTGAAGTTTTAAAGGAGATTCGTAAAAGAATAGGCTTTTTACTGGATGTGGGGCTTCACTACCTTAGCCTTAACAGGCCGCTGAGAACACTCTCAGGGGGCGAGGCACAGCGTATTCGCCTGGCTACACAGATAGGAACGCAGCTGGTGGGCGTATTATATATCCTGGATGAACCAAGTATTGGGTTGCACCAAAGGGATAACGTGAAATTGATCAGCGCCCTGAAAGACTTACGCGATATAGGCAATTCAGTCATTGTTGTGGAGCATGATAAGGATATGATGCTGGAATCTGATTATATCATTGATATTGGCCCGGGTGCCGGGCGTCATGGTGGTGAGATTGTCGCTGCAGGGCCGCCCGCGGATTTTCTGCAGACGCAAAGCCTTACGTCGGCCTACCTGAAGCGAGAGGTAAACATAGCACTGCCAGAGAAAAGAAGGAAAGGTACGGGAAAATGGCTAAAACTGGCAGGAGCAACAGGCAACAACCTGAAAAATGTTACACTGAAGATTCCGCTGGGGACGATGGTAAGTGTAACCGGCGTATCAGGAAGCGGAAAGTCGACCTTGATCCATGATACATTATTTCCTATTCTAAATCAATTTTTTTACCGGTCGAAAACAGAACCCATGCCCTATGCTTCGTTTGAGGGGCTAAAAGAGCTGGATAAGGTAATAGAAGTAGACCAGTCGCCGATCGGAAGAACGCCGAGGTCTAACCCGGCCACCTATACGGGGGTATTTACAAATATTCGTGCCTTATATACGGAGCTGCCTGAGGCAAAAATCAGGGGCTATAAGCCTGGCAGATTCTCCTTTAACGTAAAGGGCGGGCGCTGCGAAACATGCGAAGGCGCAGGGATGAAGCTGATAGAAATGGATTTCCTTCCCGATGTTTTGGTGCCCTGCGAGACCTGTAAAGGTAAGAGATATAACCGCGAAACGCTGGAAGTACGTTTTAAAGGTAAATCCATATCCGACGTGCTGGATATGACGGTAGAACAAGCCACAGAATTTTTTGAAAATATGCCACATATCAACCGAAAAATACAAACGCTAAATGATGTCGGCCTGGGATATATCACGCTAGGCCAGCATGCGACTACATTGTCTGGCGGCGAGGCACAGCGCGTGAAGCTGGCAACAGAATTGTCTAAAAAAGATACAGGTAAAACCTTTTACATCTTGGATGAACCAACTACCGGGCTTCACTTTCAAGACATACAACACCTTTTGGATGTGTTGAATAAATTGGTAGATAAAGGCAACTCTGTTTTGATCATTGAGCACAATCTGGATGTCATCAAAGTAAGTGATTATATTGTTGACTTAGGGCCCGAAGGCGGTGATCAGGGAGGAAATATTGTATGCCAGGGAACGCCTGAGGAGGTTGCAAAAAATAAGAAAAGCTATACAGCAATTTATCTAAGGGAAGAATTGTCTTTTGCGGGAAAAAAGAAGGTGTAAAAAAAAAAGAAAATGCCACCAAAGGCGGCATTTTCTTTAACCAAAACATTAAATATCAACTATGAATAATCTGTATATGCATAATCGTAAAATAACATCAAAAGGTTCCGATTTTTAACAAAAATATTTAAGATTTTTTTAGCAAAAGCGCAACGAACTGATGTGTAATCTTAAGAATGACAAAATACCTATAATTTCAACGACGATAGTTGCTAAATTCTCAAAATCAGCATCTTTTATGACATACATAGCTTGACAAGTCTTGATAAAAATCCTTTATATTCATAACTAAATGTCTGTAAATTTGTAGATATAACAGCGATCAAATTTAATAAACCAAAAAATAATGATTACCTCAGAACATCAATCCATAGAAATTCCAAGGTCGAAAAATCCCCGTTTTGTAATTATCGGCGGGGGCTTTGGTGGTATTGAAATGGCTAAAATGTTGAAAAATAAGAAAGCACAGGTAGTTTTACTGGACAGACATAATTACCACACATTTATTCCGCTGTTGTATCAGGTAGCTACTGCGGGTTTAGAGCCTGACTCTATTGCCGAACCGTTACGGAAAATAATAGAAAACACAAAAGATTTTTACTTTAGGATGGCGAAGGTAGATAGGATCAATCCGGAGGAGAAGACGGTTTCCACGGCTGTAGGTGATTTACCTTATGATTACCTGATTATTGCCACCGGATCAAAAACGAATTATTTTGGAAACGAATCCATCTATAAAAAGGCCTTTCCACTGAAGCAGATCACGCAGGCTCTGGACCTTCGTAGCCAAATTCTTCAGAATTTTGAAAAAGCGGTGCAGACAAAAAATGAAGATGTGCGTCAAAGTCTGATGAACTTTGTGGTGGTAGGCGGTGGGCCTACAGGTGTAGAGGTGTCGGGTGCCTTGGGCGAATTAAAGAAGCAGGTTTTACCGCAAGATTACCCCGAGCTGGACTTTGACATGATGAATATCTACCTTATAGAAGGGCTGCCCCGCCTGCTGAGTGGGATGTCGGACTATGCGGGTAATAAGGCTTTGGAATACCTTAAGCGGTTCGGGGTGACGGTACAACTGGAGAAGATGGTAAAAGCATACGATGGCACAGAGGTTGTGTTTTCGGATGATACTAAACTTAAAACACAGACCCTGATATGGGCGGCTGGTGTGAAAGGTAATATCATCGATGGGCTAGATGAAAAAAGTATCGAGCGTGACAGGCTCATCGTTGACGAGTACAATAGAGTAGAAGGATATGACGATATTTTTGCCGTAGGAGATATTGCGTCTATGAAGACAGCTAAATTTCCCAAAGGTCATCCGATGCTTGCACCGGTAGCCATACAGCAGGGAAAACACCTGGGAGAAAATATTGTAAGAATAACAGAAAATAAGCCTTTAAAACCCTTTACATATTTAGATAAAGGATACATGGCTACAGTAGGCAGAAAAAAGGCCGTAGTAGACCTGCCCGGGGGCTTGAAACTTGGGGGCTTTTTGGCTTGGATCACCTGGATGTTTATCCATATATTCTACCTTATTGGATTTAGAAACAAACTGGTCGTATTTAGCAACTGGGTATGGAACTATTTCACCTACGACCGGGGAATACGATTGATCATCCGACCCTTCGATATCGAGAAAAAGTCACAGGAAATTAATGATTAGTGCATAACCTTCCTTTGAAATGGGGCTGCAGCAAAAAGGTACGTAGCCTCATCACTTCAATAGTTTCCAATTATTGCCTTAATTTTCCCTTTATAAAATAATCCTTTACTTCTGCCGCGTTTATAATTAATTTTATGGCTAGCGTAACTGCATGCCTTTACTTTATCGATTGTGCATTACGAGTTGCATTCCAGTAACGATCGTTACTTTAGTAATTTTACTTTTCAATGAATAAAAAGCGCGTTTATTGGTTTTGTCAGATTATCGGGTGGTCGATGTTTGTGCTTATCAATAGTTTTATTGCTATATCAGAGCAAAAACTAGACGCCAATTACCTGATAAGTTTAATATTGCAAACCCTATATTTCATTGCTTCCACTCACTTTTTTCGCTACATCATCATTAAAAGGGGCTGGTTAAGGTTGTACATGGCCCAATTGATTCCGAAGGTTTTTATGTCGGTCGCAGCCCTGGCTGTTATCAATTACTGTGTGCTTTTAATGATCACTTACCTGCTCGACGAGTTCAACCTCGAGCTAGGCATCAACATTACCTATATCCTTTTTAATATATTCTCGAGCATGGTACTTTACCTGCTATGGTCGCTCATCTATTTTATGTATCATTATGTAGAAAACTACAATACATCGTTAAAATACGACGCTTCTATTAATGAGATCAAGCTAAACCAGCTAAAGTCGCAGCTAAATCCTCACTTTATCTTCAACGCACTGAATAGCATCAGGGCTCTGGTAAATGAAGATCCTGCAAAGGCCAAAAGCGCTATCACCCAGCTTTCCAATATCTTAAGAAACTCACTAATCATGGATAAGCAAAAGCTGATTCATTTTAACGATGAGTTGCGGACGGTCAAAGATTACCTTGAGCTCGAAAGTATCAGGTTTGAAGAAAGATTACGAACCGAAATGATAATCGATCCGCTGTCTGAAACCTTCCGGGTACCACCATTGATGATGCAGACGCTGGTGGAAAATGGTATAAAACACGGGATTTCGACTTTAGTTGATGGTGGCTGGATAAAGATAAATACGATAGTGAGCGATGGCATATTGCTGATCCATATCAGGAATAGTGGCCAATATGTGAATGGCATGCAAAAGGAATATGGTGGGTTAGGTTTGGAAAACACCAGAGAGCGACTCAAGTTAATTTATGGCGACGGCGCTACATTTTCTATAAAGAATGAAAGCAATAATTGTGTTTTAACAGAGGTGAAAATTCCGGAGATGAAGTGATAAAATTTCTTGACCTGAGTTCAGCGCTTCCTTTAAGGGTGGCTTAAATTAAAATAAAAATTTTTTACTTTTTAAATAGAAAAGCTATGAAAGTATTAATCATTGATGATGAAAGATTGGCGCGTAAAGAGCTGGTATCGCTGTTGGAGGACTTTGACGAACTCGAAATTGTGGGGGAAGCGGTGAATGTTGAAGATGCTTTTGAGAAAATAAATACTTTAAAACCTGATCTGCTATTTTTGGACATACAAATGCCTGGGAAAACCGGTTTTGACTTGTTGGAAATGCTCGATGATGTGCCAAAAGTAATTTTTACTACAGCTTACGATGAGTTTGCCCTGCGTGCTTTCGAAGTAAATGCTTTGGATTATTTGCTAAAGCCTATACAACCCGAGCGACTCAAGGAAAGCCTGCAGAAAATAGAAAGGATAACAAAGCCTAAAGAGGTACCTGTTGAAGAAGGGAGCTTCAAGAAATTAGGGTTGAGTGATCAAGTTTTTGTTAAAGACGGGGATAAATGCTGGTTTGTCCGGCTTTCGGAAATTCGCCTTTTTGAATCCGAGGGAAATTATATCAAGGTTTATTTCGAAAATTATAAGCCGATGATCCACAAGTCATTGAATGCCCTGGATGAGCGGCTGGATGACCGAACTTTTTTCAGGGCGAGTCGAAAACATGTCATCAACCTGAACTGGGTAGAAGGGATCGAGCAGTGGTTTAATGGGGGCCTGATGGTCAAATTAAAAGGTGGAGAAAAAGTGGAAGTGAGCCGTCGGCAGGCAGCCAAGTTTAAGGATATGATGAGCTTGTAGGCAGTAAATATCTTCTTATTTTACTTCTTTTGTTTCGAAGTAAAACTGGTCATGGGCAAACGCAAGCGTGGAAGGGTTACCCGACAAGGTAAGCTTCTGCCACTTTGTTTTGGGATAAATTATCTGCGACGAAATCTTATCGGTAGTAAAGATCATACCCATATTAAAATCTTTAACAGGGCTGTTCCAGCGATATTCGAGAACTGATATTTTGTTCTGTGTCTTTAGCCTGTATTCAAGCTGTGGAACAGCGGTATGATTTAAAAAATGAGCAAACACGGGTTTCAGCTTATACCCAGAGATAGCACTCATCGTGCTGACAATGTCTTCTGTGGTTACAATTTTATATTTAAATTGCTGATATAAGGCCCTAAGTGTTTTAAACCATAAATCATCATTATTGATGGTGTTGCGCATAGAGTGTAGCATCCATGCCCCCTTATAATACATATCAGAATCATTCCAGCCCTGATAATTCACCCCTTTGGGCCCTAAAACAGGCTCCTTATTAGCTATTTTCGATTTCTGCGTAAGCAGATATCGAACAGAAGTATCGAAGTCGTGGAGGCACTCTGCAAAGAGCGCGTCGGTGTAGGTGGTAAAGGATTCATGGATCCACATTTCTGCATGGTCTTCTGCGCTTATGCTATTACCCCAATATTCATGTCCGCTCTCATGCACAATGATAAAGTCGAAGCCAAATTCGTTGTTGACGTAATTGTTACCATAGGCAATAGCACTTTGGTGCTCCATGCCCCAATAGGAGGTTTCGACCAACGCGTAGCCGTCATTCCAAAATGGATACTTGCCATAAAGCTTTTCATAGCATTGTAGCATCGGCTTCACTTGCTCAAACTGAATCCTGGCTTTCTCCAGATTGGCAGGCAGTACATAGTAATTCAATTGTAGCTCTTCACCGTCTGAGCTGGTATAAGTATCCGAAAAATTAGCATAATCAGCTATATTGACCGTTACATTATAATTATTGATAGGGTAGGTCACTTTCCAGTCGTACTGTGCATAGCCAGCGTTCAATTGTTTTTTTTCCAGGTATTGTCCATTAGATACCGCCATGAGGTGGTCGGGCACCTGGAAGGTCATCCTCATACTATCGGGTTCATCAGAAAGGTGGTCTTTATTGGGCCACCAGACACTTGCGCCCAACCCCTCGCAGGCAACGCCTACCCACGCTTTTCCTGTAATATCTTTCTTCCAAACGAAACCGCCGTCCCAGGGTGGCCGCTCCGCAATCAGCGGTTTGCCACCATAATATACTGTCAGCACGGCCAGGGCATCTTTTTGTATGGCCTTATTGAAGTCTACAAAAAAAGCGTTTCCCTCCCGACGAAACTTGGTCGGTTGTTGCTGGTAGAGGATACTATCGATTACAAGATTGTCAAAAAGATCCAGTTGTATCGTTTGTATATCTTCTAAGGCCTTGAAATGGATTTCATTTGACCCTTTGATACGCTGGGCTGCAGGATCGATCCGCAAATTGAGATGGTAGAAGTGCACGTTAAAGTTGCTGCGGTATTGATTTAACGATCCACGCAATGAGTCGGCCCTGGTAAAAGGCGATCCAGTTTGTGCATCTAACGCACTGGAAGTCAGCGTGAAGAAACATATGTAAAATAAGATTTTCAAGCTGGTTCGCATAGCATTCTTCGGATCGTAATGAAGTTGTTTAATCCATTAACGGGAGTTAATCATAAATATTTAAAATAAATCATCAAGTCCTCACCAATGCAATTAATTCATTTTCGATATGCCAGTCTTTGGCAAGCTTTAGCATAGCTGTAGCCTCCATTTCAGTGATATAGCCCTTTTTATTATTGGCTTTCCAAACTAAATCGAGGTAATAGAGCCTTTGGTCTTTCTCCATATTGCCAATGATGTTATTTAAAAATTCATGCGCCCTTTCGAATGCCGTAAAGTAGTCTTCGGAGATAAAGTCATTTGCCCATTTTAATTCATCAAATGCATCAAGCTCCTCAGCTGTCTGATCCAATATTTTTTGTTCGTCTTCATCCAATCCGTGGTAGTGGAAGATGACGGATTTTAGAAGTAAATAAGCTCTTTTTTCTTCGCTATTCATCTAAGACAAAAATTAATATGACGTAAATATACTATATTTTAAGTGTGGTAAAGGATATAAATGAAAAGATTGCTACATTGGCAATAGCTATTTATACATAAAATAGATCGGAAGCGATCTTATCAGCCAATAGCTTGCCGTGGTTGGTCAAAATCAAGGCGTCTTGCTTTATATACGCTAAGTTTTCATTGAGGAGTTTGTCGATATAAGGCTGGTTATCCGCCCGCACATCTACATCATACGAATGGCTGATCTTCTCAAAGCTGCAGCCCCAGCACGTGCGTAAGCTGGTCATAATATACTCATTGATCTGATCTTCTCGTGTGAGCTTATCCAACGTAAAGGGTACAGCTCCACCTTCAATTGCTTTGATGTATCTGCTATTGTTGCTCACATTGTACTGCCTGGTATGCCCGTGAAAAGAGTGTGCACTGGGACCTATTCCTAAATAAGCCTCTTGTTTCCAATAATTTGTATTATGCTTTGACTGGTATTCGGGTTTGCAAAAGTTACTGATTTCATATTGCTCATAGCCACAAGCCGACAAGGTATCCATCAATATCTCGAATTGCCGGGCGGCAAATTCCTCGGTAACGGCTTTAATTTTTCCTTTGTTGAGCCAATTACCGAAAGTGGTATTGTTTTCAATAGTGAGGCAATATGACGATATATGCGTAGGGCGCAGACGTAATATCTCCTCTAGGTCCACTTTCCAGTTGTCGTGTGATTCAGAAGGAATAGCATAAATCAGATCCAGGCTAATATTGTCAAATCCTGCTTGTTTTGCCAGCTCAAAACAAGCTTTTGATTCCTTGCTACTGTGGGCCCGGTTGAGGTAGGTAAGGGAACTATCGTTGAATGTCTGCAGGCCTATGCTTAGCCTGTTGATCCCAACAGCTCTCAATTCAAGAAGCTTAGAGAAGCTCAAATCGTCGGGATTTGCTTCCAGGGTAATTTCTGCCTTTTCGTCCACAATAAAGTTTTCATGGATCTGTTTTAAAATATCCGAAATCTCGTTACCCCGAAGTAAGGATGGGGTGCCGCCGCCAAAGTAAATGGTATGGACTGGTTCGTCAAGGAAATGGCGCTGCAGGTAGATTTCTTTAATAATGGCCTCCACCATGACAGCTTTCTTTTTTATATTGGTAGAAAAGTGGAAGTCGCAATAGTGACAAGCCTGTTTACAAAATGGTATATGTATATAGATTCCCGCCAAGAAATGTTATTTTTAGGGTACAAAATTAATCCAATCCATTCAATTTGTATTCATCACTGACCAGGTTATTTATAGCTTTCGGGCTTATGTTTTATGTATCGCTGGTGGCCTCCATGGCACAAGAACAGCGACAGGTGGAATTTATTGCGTCAGAAGCAGATTTGGAGGTTTTAAAGAAATATCCTATTTCATTGCAGGGAAAGGATTCTTTGGCCATATGGCAGCTACTTTCTGATGTAAAAATTGACCTTCACCGGTCTGGTTATCTGACGGCAGGCTTCGATACGGTTCATTTTTTCCCGGGTTTGGTGCGGGTGCATGCCTGGCTGGGTAAACCATATTCATTAGCAAGGCTCACCATTGAGGAGGAGTCAAAACCACTATTCAATAAGATAGGCTATAGAGAAAGATTTTATCAAAAGAAGCCTTTCAACCAGCATGAAGTTGCGGCGCTCATGGAAAAAGCAATCACCTATAGTGAAAACAACGGATATCCTTTTGCTTCTCTGACCATGCGGGATGTGCAGGTGAGCGACAATCAAATAGAGGCAGTCTTAGACTATAGTTCTGGACCATTGATTACCTTTGACTCCATAGCAATAGAAGGAAACGCGAAGATAAAACCACGATTTTTACACACATTGCTACGTTTAAATCCGGGTGAACCGTATGACGAATCGCAGGTAAACGCTGCTTTTTCACGGCTAAAGACTTTGCCGTATGTGAAGGTAAAGCGCCCTCCTACGGTCACCTTTCAGAATGAGCAAGCTATCGTTTCTTTTGAGTTAGAGGCGCGCAAATCAAATCAGATCGATGGAATCATTGGTTTTTTACCCAATGAGGCACAAGATAGGAAGGTGCTATTAACAGGGGAATTTAACCTGCACCTTCAAAACCTTATGGGTACAGGTAAAAGCCTGATGGTACAATGGCAGAAGCTAAAGCCATTGTCGCAATACCTGGAGCTGCAGTATGACCATCCCAACTTATTTAAAACTGTCCTGGATGTGAGTGGCGGATTGAACCTGCTCAAAGAAGATACCTCCTTTATCAACAGAACTTTTAACCTTTCCATAGCTCACCGTGCTGGAAAATATGGGAAGCTCCGGTTCTATACCCAATACAAGACAGGAAACCTAATTGCTACTGCACAGTACAAAGATGCCATAAGGCTGCCTGACCTCGCCGATTTTAAACTTACCGTGTATGGTTTGGGGTATGGCCTGGTAAAGCTAGACGATCTCCTTTGGCCAACCGCTGGCTATACCTTGTCCATTGATGCCGATGCAGGGAATAAGCGAATTTTGAGAAATAGTGGGTTGGATGAAAGATTGTATCAGGATATTACACGCAATAATTTACAGGTAAGCGCCAGACTTTCAGTGGCGAAATTTACCAGGATTACCAATAGAAATATTTTATTGACGAGGTTGCAGGGTGCATTGACCGCCAGTAAAAGGTTATTTTTAAATGATCTTTATAGGGTCGGCGGGCTGAATTCGCTGCGAGGATTCAACGAGAATTTTTTCTTCGCCTCGGAATATCTTGTTACCACCATTGAGAAGCGTTTTTTGATGAGCCAAACATCCTATTTATTATTATTTTACGATCAGAGCTATATCCATTATGCTTTAGATAATAAGCAGTATAGAGACTATCCACTGGGGCTGGGTGCCGGAATTAATTTCGAAACAAATGGCGGGATCTTTACCTTCGTTTTCGCTGTCGGGAAAAATCAGGAGCAGGGACTGTCATTAAATTATTCAAAAATACATTTTGGTTACATCAGCAGATTTTAATTGGTTTATTAGATTGTTTATCCTTCAATTATCTGATAAATTGCAACATAACTTGAATAACATTGCCTAATATACTTGACATCTTCCTCTGTATGCTATGGTCTTTTCTGATAGCCATATTTGCAGTGCCCTCCATTATCAGTGTTTCGCACCGCAAAAAGCTATTCGATCAACCCAACCACAGGACTATCCATGAGCTACTAACGCCACGACTGGGCGGCCTGGCGATATTTGCTGGTTTTATGTCAGCGCTTACCATTTTCGGTGATATGGAATTGGGCGTACAGCAATTGCTTGCCGGCTGTCTCATCTTGTTTTTTATTGGTGTCAAGGACGATATTGTTACTGTTTCAGCCTTCAAGAAGTTTTTTGTGCAACTTCTCGCTGCGGGTATTGTAATGTTTATTGGCGAGGTGCGTATTACAAGCTTCCAAGGCTTTATGGGGATATATGACCTGGAAATAGGCATTAGCTACGGGTTCACCTTTTTGGTAATTATAGGCATTACAAACGCTATCAATTTAATCGATGGATTGGATGGTTTAGCTGGTAGCTTGATTTTGTTGATTTCCCTCACATTCGGTATCTATTTTTATTCTTATAATTTGCCCTATGCATTTGTGGCGTTTAGTTTGTCAGGCGCTGTATTGGGATTCTTACGCTATAATTTCTATCGCGCAACCATCTTTATGGGCGATACCGGATCTTTGTTATGCGGGTTTATTGTGGCTGTAATGGCCATAGAGTTTATAGAAATGAACGCTGTAGGGTCAGCACCAGCACTTGCAGTCGGTATTCTTGTCATTCCCATATTTGATACGATTCGCGTTTTCTCTATCCGCATCTTGCGGGGGCAATCACCATTTCATCCCGACAGGAACCATATCCATCACCGTTTACTGTCGTTAAAGCTTTCCCAGATCATGGTAGTAGGCATACTTATCCTTTTTAATGTCATTACCATATTAATTATGGTTAATTTTGCATACTTGGGCAACACGAAACTATTGGTAATGGCATTGCTTATCGCCTTCCTGTGTAACGGTGCATTGGTTTTGATTAAAGAAAAAACGCCGATCAATGAGTAGTGTCTATAGGAAGTATCTGCTTGTTTGTTTTGTTCTTATTACTTTGGGCAGCAAACGTGCTGATGCAAAGGCGATCCCTTCGGACTACCAGGTTGTGAAAAGCCTTCGCGATGACTTTCTTACGTTCGATTCCAGGCTTGGATTTTATGTTCCGCTCGTTGTCAATACCAGGGCAAATATTTCAGAGGTAAGTTTTTTCGTGAATTTACGTGAATATGCTTCCAGAGAATTGATGTTATGCCTTCCTCCCGAAAGCTATGTTTTTATCGATCAACAAATTGTGTATCGTGCCAAGGTAGGCACTGACCCATGCAAAGTGCTGCAGATAGATAGCTTATTAAATACTTATCAAACCGATACGCTCTTTTTCAGCATTTTTCACCCCACGGTGAATGTAGGGAATATAGACGTGGCTGTAGTGGCCGCTGTGGCGAAGGCTCCGCTTGCCAAAGCAACTAGCAACGACTTATTAGCCATCATGCTAAGACCGTCCAAAGATTTCCTGAATTTCTTTGGGCTGGGCATGCTTATTTTACTGGTATTTTTTACCATCCTGATCAATATCTATGGGAAGGCCTTTTCAGAGTATTATGACTATAAAAAAGCGGTGGCGTTAAGATTTAGAGAGGAGGGTTTGCATGCAGCCAAGACCATCAGTGTGTCTTTTATATTCTTTCTTATCTTCCACAGCCTGCTGGTAGCCTTTATCATGATCACCATTCTCCATTATATAGAACTCTGGCCCGAGATGGTGTATTTACTGAACACCCAAGCCCTTGGAGCGTCTTTTAAGAGCTGGTTTATGTTGGCATTCCTGATCTTCGCCACGCTGATATTAAAATATATTTATGTGGTAAGTGTCGGGGCTTTGTTCAATTTGCGGAGCTTCAGCAACCTGCAATATTACGATTTTGTGCGTATGTCGAAGGTGTTTTTTCTCCTAATTTTCGGGATGCTTATTTTTGTGTTATATGGGCTGGGTTATAACTATCAGTTGTGGCTGAAAGTGGTCATTTATACCATCATATTTTTTTCAATTATCAGGTTTATTATCCTCTATCTAAAATTATTAAAGTTTTCCTCCTTTAGAAATCTTCATTTATTTTTGTACATTTGCAGCACCGAATTACTTCCCTTATTTATAGGTTTTAAATTATTCTTTAATAGTTAATTCTTAGTATAGCCCTATTGTTAAACTGGAAATTGATTGAGTGGAACTATGACAAAAAAAGCTAAGGAAAATCTTGTAAAAGTAAAGAGCATTCTTGTTTCCCAACCCAAACCTACAGACGACAAATCTCCCTATTTTAATTTAGCAGAAAAGTATAAGTTAAAAATAGACTTCAGGCCGTTCATCCAGGTGGAACCAGTTACGTTCAAAGAGTTTAGGAAACAAAAAATAGACATACTTAACCATACGGCGGTCATCTTTACCAGCCGGAATGCAGTGGATCATTTTTTTAAACTTGCCACTGAAAGTAAGGTGGAAATGCCTGCTGATATGAAATATTTTTGTATTTCTGACCAGACATCCAACTATCTCCAGAAATACATCGTTATCAGGAAGCGGAAGATATTTACTGGTTCGAGAACAGCAAACGACTTAATAGAAATATTAAAGAAGCACAAGAACGAAAAGTACATATTTCCCTGTTCTAATATCAGGAAGAATGACATACCTGATTTTTTACAAAAGAATGGCTATAACCACACCGAAGCGATTATTTATAAAACTGTAGCAAGCGATCTTTCTGACCTTGCCAATGTAAATTATGACATTATCGCGTTTTACAGCCCTTCGGGCATTAATTCGTTATTTGTAAATTATCCTGATTTTAAACAAAACAACACCCGAATAGCAGCCTTTGGCCCTACAACAGCAAATGCTGTTCGCGAGGCAGGACTGCAACTGGATATTGAGGCACCTTTGCCCAATGCCCCCTCTATGACTGGTGCGCTGGAATTGTACATAAAAAGAGCAAATAATGTATAATTAGTTGCTTTTGATTCAAAATCACATGAAAAGTATCTTCACAGGGACTACAATATAGTTATAGCGTTTTACGCTATAATAAAATATTTGCTATATTTATTCACAGACTCTATAATATAGTAGTAATTATGAAGATAATTTACAGTTTTTTGATCGTGGCATTTATTCTCTGTCACAATAGTTTACAAGCCCAGCAGGATGGACAGTATAGCCAATATATGTTCAATACATTATTCTATAACCCGGCATATGCTGGAGTGGAGGGTGTAACAAAACTTTCAGCCTTTCACAGAAGCCAATGGTCTGGCTACACAGGGTCTTTTGTATCCGGCGGTGCGCCTACTTCCCAGGTATTTTCTTTGTCTACTCCCGTTTTTAGGATCAGAAGTGGTTTTGGTTTGCACGTAGTCAATGATCAGCTTGGACCGTTGCGCAATCTCGAAACGCAGGTATCCTATGCCTACCATTTGGGGATACGAAATTCCAAACTGAGTTTTGGTATCAGAATGGGGGCTTTTTCCCAAAGCATAGATTATAACCAATACCAGGCCATCGACGAAGATGATCCTTTTCTGGATGGAAAAGAAGGGCGAGACTCTCAGATTCGACCCGACATGGCTTTAGGCATATATTATAGATCCGAAAAGATGTATGTCGGCGCTTCTTTTAACCATTTGCTAAAATCTCAGTTCAACTTTGGCGCCAATGACTTTACAAATCCGCTGGAACACCAGATGACCTTAACAGCAGGCTATGATTTTGAAATCAATTATAACTTGGTGTTAACCCCCTCATTTTTAGTTAAAACTAATTTGGAAAGCTATTCTTTCGACATTGGCGCTATAGGTACCTATAATGATAAGATGTGGGGTGGACTGTCTTACCGCCAGGGAGATGCCGCCATTGCCATGTTAGGCTATAGCCTATTTAAAGATAATTCTCTCAAAGTCGGGTACGCATTCGACTATATTATAAAAGCCCAGGAGGCCAAAACAGCCACATCTCACGAAATTATGCTAAGTTATACCTTACCGGTGGCTGCAGCTGGTGGCAAGAAAATCATCAGAACTCCCAGATTTAGGCATTAAATTTGAAATATTTTTTTCCCTTTTATGTTATAGAATACAATTCTACGTTATAATCAAGTGTTAATAAGTGATTTAGTTAAATAGTCCCGGAAATCTTACAACATACAGTTTTTCAAAAGTTGTGTTATGATTAAGAGCCTATATACTTTAATTTTGAATTCCTCTTTAAATTAATTGAAAGAGCATAAACCAAGACGTGTTATGAACAAAAGTATTATTTTACAGAAAGCTGTCTACTTCACTATGGTGACAGGCTTCATTTTTTTGCAGGGTTGCGGACTATTTAACCGTGGTAAAGGAAATGACAAAGGTGAATTAGTAGGCGTGCAAGGTAGAGAGGACTGGGGTATGACAGTTCCGTACGGCATGGTTTCAATTCCCGGTGGTACATTCCATATGGGCCAGGCGGACGAAGATGTTGCAGCTACTCAGATCAACTTCAATAAGCAGATCACTATCGGTGGTTTCTACATGGATGATACTGAGATCACAAATAACGAGTATAGACAATTCATGGACGCTATCATAGCTGACTCCATGTCTTTATTAGGTGAGGACTTCGTGATGACAGAGCTTTATCCTGATACCACAGTCTGGACCCGCGAATTTACACACCATATGGGAGACCCTATGCAACAGTATTATTACTGGCATCCGGCTTTTGACGAATATCCTGTGGTAGGTGTAGACTGGGAAGCAGCAAAATATTTTGCCAAATGGCGTACCAACTATCTAAATGCCTACCGTGCAGGCCAGGGCTTATGGCCAATGCCAGAATTCAGGCTGCCGTCTGAAGCAGAGTGGGAATACGCTGCGCGTGGTGGAAGAGATATGGCGAAATATCCTTGGGGCGGTCCTTATATCAGAAACTCTAAAGGATGTATGCTTGCCAACTTCAAACCAGGTAGAGGTAATTATTTCGATGACGGTTTTGCTTATACTGCGCCCGTAGCAGCTTATTTTGCCAACGACTTCGGATTATACGATATGTCGGGTAATGTAGCTGAATGGTGTGAAGATGCTTACAATCCGGCTTCTGTTCCTTTGGTTTGGGACTTAAATCCAACCTATTACGATGTAAACGAACCGCGTAAAGTTATAAGGGGCGGATCTTGGAAAGATATTGCTTACTTCCTCGAAACAGGTACAAGAACTTTTGAATTTAAAGATACAGCAAGTTCTTCTGTAGGTTTCAGATGTGCAATGACATACCTGGGTAGATCATCAGGTGCTGAATTTTAATATAAAAAAAACAAAAAAATATTTCAACCTAACTATTTAACAACCTCTAATTAAATCTTAAAAACATGAGTAAAAAGAACGGTGGATTCACGGAGCTATTCTACAGCAAACTGATGCCGAAAATATATGGTATTGGTGCTTCAATTGTAATCGTAGGAGCGTTATTTAAAATTGAACACTTACCCTTTGCGGGTTTACTATTAGGCTTTGGTCTTGGTATAGAAGCGATCATCTTCTTTCTAAGTGCTTTTGAACCTAAGAGTCATGAGCCAGATTGGTCCAAAGTATATCCTGAATTGGCTGATGATTATGAAGGAGCCGCTATGGTTCGCGCGATCAGCAATGGTAACGATGGTTCTGTAACCAAGAAACTTGACCACATGCTGGAAAGCGCTAAGGTAGGTCCGGAACTTATCGATAGCTTAGGAAAAGGCATGAAACATCTTTCAGAATCTGTAAATCAGATGGGTTCTTTAAGCAATGCAGCAGTCGCTACTGACGAGTATTCTAGAAACGTAAAGGAAGCATCCAGGTCATTGGTAGATATGAACAAGTCATATGCTAATACTGTAAATGCGATGGGTGAAATGGCCAACGCTTCAAAAGACGCGAAAGAGTACCATAGCCAGGTTGTAAACGTCACCAAGAACTTAGGTGCTCTGAACTCGGTATATGAGATGGAATTGCAAGATGCCAATAGCCACATCAAAGCCATGAATAAATTCTATGCAAATATTTCTACTGCAATGGATAATATGTCAGAGGCTTCGAAGGAAACTGAACAGTTCAAAGGCGAACTTTCTAAACTTACTACCAATTTGACTTCGTTGAACAGGGTATACGGAAGTATGCTATCTGCAATGAAAGGTTAATCATTTATTTAATTATAAGCTAAATATAAGAAAATATGGCCGGTGGAAAAGAAACCCCAAGGCAAAAGATGATAGGGCTGATGTACCTGGTACTCACCGCTCTGTTAGCTTTGAATGTCACAAAGACGGTACTTGATAAATTCGTGTTCATTAACCGAAGTTTAGAAAGATCCGTGACCGATGGCGTCGCTAAGAATAGCGGTACCATAGAACGTGTGAAAAGCGCTGTCGAGGAATCAGGTAGCAGACCTGCCGACAAAGCAGTGCTTACAAAAGCACAGGACGTTCGCAACCAAACCGCTGCCGTTCTTAAAGAACTTGATCAGCTAAAGGAAGAGATTATCGTATTAACAGGTGGTAGAGATGAAGAAGGTAATTTCGTAGAAATTGCTGATGAAGACAAACTTGCCACACTGATGCTGAAGCAAAAAAGAGGCGAAGAGCTGCAGAAAAGATTGAATGAATACACTGCTTATTTATCAAAAGCTGTGGACATCAATTTTGAACCGCTTGCCCTTGACGCAAAGGACAGTAAAGAGTTTAAGGATAATCCGAATCAAAAAAGGAAATCTTTTTCTGAATTAAATTTTGCCAATACACCAATGGCTGCTGGTCTTGCTACCATAAGCCAATTGCAAACAGAGGTGGTAAACATTGAATCACAGGCTTTAGAAGCCCTTGCACGTAAAGTAGGTGCAGCAGATTTGAAGTTTGACAAGATCATCGCTATGGTAAGGCCAGAATCTAAGGTGGTTGCTGCAGGCACAAAATACAGTGCTGAAATGTTTATCGCTGCATCTTCTTCAGGCGTTACGCCAACGATGAAGCGCGACGGGCAGGCAATCCCAGTAGATGCCAGCGGCATGGGTAAAGTAGAATTTACTGCAACAGCGGGTGACTATAACAAAGAAGGCAATGCGATCAAGTCTTATACTGCTGCCATCACAATGAAAATGCCAGGTGGAAATGATACGACATTTACACAAAAAGTAGAGTATATCGTTGCAAAGCCGGTTATCCAGGTGCAGTCACAGTCGGTGCAGGCATTATATTATAACTGTGCCAATGAATTGAACGTGCAGGTTCCTGCTCTGGGTTCAGTTTATGACCCATCATTTACGGCAACGAATGCCACGACCATCAAAGGGCCACAGCGTGGGCTTGTAACCATCGTACCAAGTAGTGCAGCTGATGTAAAATTGAATGTGCTGAACAGCGGTAACCTTATTGGTAGCGAGACTTTTAAAGTACGCCCTATCCCTAAGCCGGAAATTAAGGTATTGAATGGTTCCGCGGAAATTAATGCCAAACAAGGTGAAAACATTGCAAGGCTAAGAACGTTGAATGTGAAGGCTGTTGCTGAAGAAGGATTTAGACAATTTTTACCTAAGGATTCACGTTATAAAGTTTCTGAATGGACAATAACATTGGCCAGAGGTTCAAGACCAGTAATGCCTCCAATCAATGCAACATCTGAGTCGGTTAACGTCGCTAGTTTTGCAAGTGTCGCCAAGCCAGGAGATAGAATTGTTGTGGAGATCAAGAAAGTACAAAGGATGAACTTTAGAGGTAATATTGAGAATGTGGGTATTAAAGATGCATTTGTGAACATACCGCTTAATTAAGTATAAGTAAAAGGGATTATGAAAAAATTCAATTATATTATTGTATTCGCTTCTCTGGCATGTTTAGGCGTCAGTGGTGGCGCCCAGGCACAAGAAGTTGCTTCAGGATACAACCCAAACTCTGTTAATCCAATTCATGAGTCTGATATCATGTTTCAAAAGAGGATTTGGAGAAGGATGGATCTAAAGGAAAAGCAGAATCGCCCATTTTTTGCCAATAATAATGAGATTACAAAGATCATTATTGAAGCAGTAAAACAAGGTGTTTTATTTCCCTACATGAACGACTCTCTGAAGAGCAGAATGACCAAAGAAACCTTCCTGGACAATTTAAAAATTCCGGAAGTGGGTAGCGGTCTTTCTGAAGAAGAAAAAGCCTTGGGCTTTAGCGAAGAAAAGACTGATGACTGGGGTGGTGGCTGGGGCGATGAGCCCAAAACAGACGCCGCTACAGCTACTGCCAGTGCTGCTGAAGATGATTTTTACTTTCTGCCGCAACAGGTAACAGTGCTTGAAATTATGGAAGATATGATCTTCGATAAGAAAAGGTCCAGGTTATATTGGGATATCCAATCTGTTAAGTTAATTCTTCCGCCAGAAAATTTTCCTGAATCAGGATTGCTTAGAGAAGTAGGCGTTTTTAAATATAAAGATTTGGTCGCCTTATTCAAAAGTATGCCCGAGGAAGCCATATGGTTCAATCCGCAGAATAGCGCTGCCCATAGAACATTAGCTGATGCGTTTGCATTAAGACTGTTCCATGCTCGCATCATTAAAGTAGCCAATCCTAAGGATGAGATGATTGTCGATATTTATGGCAACAATCCTAAAGATGGAATTATCGCTTCTCAGAAACTTGAGCAGGATCTAATTGAATTGGAACACAACCTTTGGGAATTTTAATCCCTCCAAAATATACATTTAAGAGGCATCCTAAAAAAGATGCCTCTTTTTTTTGTCATAGTGCGAGAACCATGGCTAAACAAGTTGCGGGGTGCCGGGCTTTACATACGCCATTATTTTTTAGATCACTTCCTTCACAATTCTTGCTTTGTCCTGCCCGACTATAGCAACGAGTTCTTCAATGGTAGCTTCTCTAATCTTCTTTACAGACTTAAAATGTTGTAAAAGCTTATCAGCCGTTTTTTTACCGATTCCCTCAATTTCTTCCAATTGGGTAGTAAAGGATGCCTTGCTCCGTTTGTTTCGATGAAAGGTGATAGCAAACCTATGAGCTTCATCTCTGATGGTTTGTAATAGCATCAGAGACTCTGATTTTTTCTCAATATGTAAGGGGTATGGGTCTTCAGGAAAATAAATTTCTTCCAATCGCTTGGCAATGCCGATGATTGGGATCTTTTGGTACAAATCGAGTTCTTTTAATGCCGCGCATGCCGAACTCAACTGTCCTTTACCGCCGTCTATCACGATCAGGTTAGGTAGTGCAGCCCCCTCCTCCAATAATCTCTTGTAGCGCCTGAAGGTGACCTCTCGCATCGATGCAAAATCATCAGGACCTTCTACAGTCTTAATATTGTACTTTCGGTATTCTTTCTTGGCAGGCTTCCCGTTTTTAAAGCACACCATAGCGGCTACAGGAAAGCTGCCCTGAATATTGGAGTTGTCGAAACATTCGATGTGGTTGGGCAGGTGTTTGAGCTGCAAGTCGTCTTTTAATTTGATCAGTACCCGCACCTCTTTCTGCCTATTAAGCTCCTGTTGGCTGTACCTTTCTTTTTTATAGTACAGGGCATTTTTTACAGAAAGATCAACCAGCTTCTTCTTATCGCCTATTTTGGGTATGGTATAAGGCAGCTCATGTTCCGTAACGGCGAGGCCTTTGTTGGCGATGATATCTTTAAACTCGTGTTGATATCGCTCCTTAAACTCAAGAATGATTAGCGTTAGGATGTCTTCATCGGTTTCATCCAATTTTTTCTTGACTTCCACCGTCTGGGTGAGAATGATAGCACCATCCTTTACCTTCAAATAGTTGACAAAGGCTTTCTTCTCATCTGATACAATAGTAAAAACATCGGCATCAGCAATATTTTGATTGACCACCAAAGACCGCGCCTGAAACTTGTCTACCAGCTGGAGCTTTTCCTTATAAAGTTGCGCTTTCTCAAATTCCATTAGCCCGGCATATCGATTCATGGCCTCTTTGAAATGGTTCTTGATCAAGCCAAGATTACCTTTGATAATATGAATGGCCTGCTCTATATCGCGATTATATTCGCCCTCCTCCTGTAATGAAGCACAGGGGCCTTTGCAGTTGCCGATATGGAACTCCAGGCATACTTTATATTTTTGCTGTTTTACATTATCTTCACTCAGAAGGTACCTGCATGTCCGGATCGTGTATAAACTCCTGATCAGGTCGAGTACATTGTGCATCGCCTTGACACTTGCATACGGGCCAAAATATTGTCCTTTGGCATGGTTAACAGTTCTGGTTGGGTAAATCTGAGGAAACCGCTCATTCGATACGCAGATATACGGATAGGTCTTATCATCCTTTAGGAGGATATTGTATCGGGGCTGGTTGCTTTTGATGAGGCTATTTTCCAGCAAGAGCGCATCAAGTTCTGAATTTACTATGGCAAATTCAATGGTCTTGATCTCACCCACCATCTTGCGGGTTTTGCGGTTTACGCCGTTTAGCTTATTGAAATAGCTGCTGACTCTTTTTTTAATATTTTTCGCCTTACCAACGTAAATGATTTTTCGTTCGGCATTATAGAATTTATAAACGCCGGGCTCGTCTGGCAGAAGGTTGATTTGATCAATATTAAAAAAAGGAATTTCCATGTATAAAAGACATCACCAAGGTAGTACAGCACAGATAAAAACACAAGAGGCAACGATAAAGTTGCCTCTCATTTAAAAATCACGCATTACTGGACGACTAAAAGATATCTCCCGGATTTACACCACTGGTATTACTGCGATTTATATTCAGAGAGTCTGTTTCTATGACTTCTCCTCTATATCTATCGCAGTTGATTTCTATAGATAGCGGTCGTGAAGGCCGTTTGAAGGGTCCTTTTTCATAACCAAGCGTAGGGTCATTATATACCTTGTTCATGAATTTGCCCCATATTGGAAGGGCTGTTTTTGATCCCTGCCCCAAGTACCAGTTCCTAAATCGAACACTTCTTTCGTCGCCACCTACCCATGCTCCTCCTGCAAGGTCTTTCGTAACACCCATAAACCAACCGTCAGATGCATTTTGTGATGTACCGGTTTTTGCTGCTATCTCCATGCCGTCCCCAAATAATCCATACTCTGCACGGTGCAGACCGAGCGCACTACCGCCAGTGAGCTGCGTGGCTCCTTGCAACATATGGATCATCAGATAGGCAGTTTCCTCATTGATGGCTTCAATGGTACGGGGAGGAAATTCCTGTATTACCTGCCCGTTTTTATCCTCAATACGGGTTACATAGTACGGCTCTATCCATGTTCCTTCATTTATAAAGGTACTGTAGGCGCCTACCATTTCATACACCGATACGTCGCTACTTCCCAAAGCCAGCGACATTACTGGCTCGATCGGGCTCTTAATTCCCAATCTTTGCGCCATATCAACCACCGTACCGGGCCCTAATTTATTGGTTAAAAAAGCAGCTATAGAGTTTTTTGATTGTGCGAGAGCCAGTCGCAAGGTCATCATCTTGCCACTGAAGTCACCTTCAGAGTTCTTAGGAGTCCATGTTGGAGGGTCACCACCCGTAGGATAGCTCATCAATGCATCCATTGCTTCATAGCAAGGATTGTAGCCTGCTTCCATAGCCGCGGCATATAGAAAGGGTTTGAAAGTAGATCCTGGCTGACGCTTGCCTTGTTTTACGTGGTCATACTTGAAATATTTATGGTCGATACCCCCAACCCAGGCTTTGATCTGCCCTGTGTTTGGGTCCATGGCCATAAAGCCCGCCTGAAGGAACTTCTTATAATATCTAATGGAATCGAGTGGACTCATCAATGTGTCGATTTCGCCGTTCCAGGAAAATACGCTCATTCGTACCTGCTTATTGAGTACGATCTGAATAGAATCGTCGCCTTTGCCATATCGTTTGACAAGGGTCCTGTATCTTTCCGTTTTTTTAATGGCCTTTTCCGCAAAATCTGGAATCTCTTTAAAGTTGTCATCCACCCACGGGTTTCTGCCGTCCCAATGCTTGTTAAAGGTTTTTTGCAGCGAACTCATATGCTCTCTTACAGCCTCTTCTGCATACATTTGCATACGGCTATCGATGGTGGTATAAATTTTCAAACCGTCTTCATCAAGATTATATCCATTCTCATCCGCCCATTTGTAGAGGAAATTCCGGATAACGGATCTAAAGTAGGTCGCTATGCCCTGGTTATGGTTTTCTACCTTATAATCGAGATTTAACGGCTGTTTCAACAGCGAATCTAGCGTTGCTTTATTTATAAAGTTGTTCCTGTAAACCTTGGTGAGTACCTGATTTCTCTTTGCTAATGCGTTGTTGGGATTTCTGTGCGGATTGAACCAGCTAGGGTTTTGCAGCAATCCAACAAGTACAGCCGATTGGTTTAAGTTAAGGCTATCGGGTGTAGTATTAAAGAAGGTTTTTGCTGCCGTTTTGATGCCAAAAGCATTCCCACCAAATTCAAAAGTATTCAGATATAAAGCAATAATCTCCTTTTTGGTAAACGACTTCTCCAACCTTACCGCTACAATCCACTCCTGTGTCTTATCGATTAACATTCCAAGCAAAGGTACCTTGTTCAATGGACCATCAAATTTTTCGCTCCTTGTCTTAAATAGAATTTTGGCAAGCTGCTGGGTGATGGTGCTCCCTCCTCCCTGACTTCTATTGCCAAACATGATAGATTTAACGCCAGCACGGGCCAGGCCAAACATATCTATGCCACTATGTTCTTCAAAACGATGGTCTTCTGAGGCAAGTAACGTGTTGATCAGGTCGGGTGAAAGTTCTTCAAAGTCCACAGGACTTCGGTTTTCGCGGAAATATTTTCCCAGCGACACATTGTCTGAGGAATATAGCTCCGACGACAGGTCATTTTCGTTTTGTGAATTTTCCAGTGTACGAATACTCGGCAGGTCGCCAAATAGTCCTAAGAAGTTGCTATTTACCGATAGGATATATAATGGAACCATCACAACCAACACGGCAAAAGTAAGCCATAGTGCTTTTGCGATTTTGCTGTAAGCTGTTCCTGATGTAGTGGTTTTCTTCTTGGGCATAAAATTGATTAATAAAATTTCTTATAGAAGCTCAAATAATTTATTAGGTCTTTGCTTTGATAAAAAAGTTGAAAGTTATCTTTTGATATAATGAACCTATCAACATTCGCTTTATCCAAACTATCAATAGGAGATTCAGATTGATTGATCTGCTCCAGGTACTGTTTTGCCATCTTTTGATCTGTAAACTCTGAAATCAGCACAATCGATCTTCCTTCATCCAAAATTAAATTTCCTGTTTTAAGTTCCCAGTCTTTGAAGGCGCTCTTGTTGAATTTCTCCATTGCTGCCGGGATACTATTTTCCAGATTCTGACCTGGCTTATAAACTACCACCATAAAGTGTGCCTGATCGAAATATTGTATATACGCTGCTCCTTTTTCATCGGTGATCTTTTTGGCAAGTTCTTCCGATGCTATTAAAAGTTTTTGCGCATACGGGATCAATTCACTGTCTTTGAAGTTTTCGATGAAGTTCTTCAGCGCAAATTGATAATTATATTTATTCTCAACTTTACCAATGATCATAATTTCTAAGAGCCTGAGATTATCAGCAAAATCTGTAATTGGATATGCATTCTTAGCTGAAGTTATTACAGCTTGTGCCGCATCAAATTGTCCCTGCTGATATAATGCATAGGCCTGTTTATACTGTAACCTAATTTGCTCATTCGCTATATTCGTATCTTCCTTAAAGTTAGGATTTTGTATGATCCGGGCATAATTGGTATTGGGAAACTCCCGAATTATTTTTTCTTTGAAAGCGTCAGATTTTGCAATATCACGCTCTTTATATAAGAGGTATAACAAATAATAGAGCTCCGCTTTGTATTCAGATTCCTGAAACCTGGTGAGAATCGTCTCATAACTTCCTATAGCACCAAGTTTGTCATTTAAATCAAAATTGTAAATATTTCCCAATTTATAATACGCATTTTCTATTGCTTCCAAAGCCACGTGCTTTTCTTCCTGATTATACGGAATAGAGGCAATCATCTCCGCTTTCACAGCATCATCAATAGCTAACTGGTCTACGGGTTGCTCAGCGGTTACTTCTTCTGCTGAAGGTGCGGTAGCTTCTCTGACCACATTGGCTGAATTATCTTTGTCTGATCTACGCCAGTTGTCCTCAAGCTTTCTATTGCCCCATATGCGTTGAAATTCGTTCTGCCCCCTTGCCACTGCAGTGGCATTATAAAAATACCAGGTTGCGCCTTCTGTGGTATTTTGAGCAAAACCCGTCTGGTCTGTGTTGTTAAAGGTAGCATTTCGCCTGTTGGCAATTTCGGCTTGTTTTTCTTTTTGTTTTTCTTCCTTGTTTTTTGCGGCGATGATCTTGTCCAAAAAGTCGTTTAACGCTGTCTTATCCATCTCAGCCAGGGCAAGCAGGCTGTCCTGCAATTGAATGATTTCAATCTGCTCCACAAAATTAGCTAGTATTTTTTGCCGCTGCTGAATAGCAGGAAACATAGCGTCATCAGGTGGCATGCTTTGCAGCGTACTGTCATAATAACTTTTAGCTAAGGCGAATTTCTTTAGTTTCTCAAAATGAATCTTGCCCAGTTGTAAAAATGAAAGAGCCTTTTGTCGGGGATTGGCGACACTTGCACGGGTAGATGCTATATAATTTGCAATGGCTTCCTGCAAGTTATCTTGTTTTAGCTCAAAGCCGCCCATTTCATAATATATCTTATCTCTATATTCCTTATTTTTCGCATCTCTGAGGAGTTTGCCATAGTACTTCCTTATCTTATCCGTCTCCCGGTTTTTCGAGAGCTCATAGGTCTGGTACATATTCAGGCGGGCGTAAAAAGAAAGTTCATACGTAGGATTACTTTTTACGCTCTTTTCATAATGCTCATAAGCCAGCACATCGTCTCCTTTTTGTTGATATAGCTGCCCCAGGATAAAAAGGTATTTAGCTCTGCCATCTTTTTTCTTAACTAAGGGTATGGCTAGTTCCAGATTTTTCAACAACGCATTAGAATCTCCCTTGATTTGGGCATAGTAAGCACGTGTTAAAAAGAGGTTTTTTTGGTTTGTTTTATTTAATGTCTCCTTCTTAAGGTAATCAGAAACAGCAATGGCATTATTCTCTTCCTTATAATCTATATAGGTGCGCATCAGGTCTATAAGTGCCGCATGCCGCGCATCCTTATCCTCACTTTTTGTATTTACCAGCTTATAGGTAGCGATGGCTTTTACAAAATCTGCATTATAATAGCGCGCTTTTCCCACCAGAATGTAACTATCATCTACCCACTTACTATTTTTGTGTCTTTGTATGGCAATCGATGCTTTTTGTAGACACTCCTCCAGTTGCTTGTCAACTGAATTTACCGCAGAAGAATCTACCAAAGGAAATACTTTTAGTACCTCATTGTAATTATGGACATGGGCATTTTGAATGGCTTGTTCTACCTCACCCATCTTTTCCCGGGCAATAAAATAGGCATTATACCGTGCTGTGGTATTATGAAAGGTTTTACTTACCAGGTTTTTTCGTTCCGCTGAACAGCCTGACATAAGTATCAGGAGCACAGCTGCTTTCACTATTAGAAATCTTTGAGCTACTATTTTCAATTAAAATACCTTTAAACCTTACAATGAAACGAAATAATTGGAATATTAATACAATAGTGTAAGTTCTATTGGTTAATTATGTAAAAACAAAATAACAACAAAATCATTCCCTTTTGAAGTCTAGAAAAACATTATCTAACTGGCTGACTAACAGATATCTTTTGATTATCCGTAATGAGGAAAACTTTGCTGAAAAGTCGACATTTAGCTTTAACTACGCAAAGTTAATCGTTTTTTTTGTTTCTATATTTATCATTTTCCTCACCATCAGCTTATACCTCTCCAAGACCATTCTTTCGCAATGGGTAGATCCGCGACATGCCGAGCTTGAGACCAACAGGAAGCTCATTGCCCTGTCGCTTGCCATTGATTCACTGGCTAATGAGGTAGCAAAAAAAGATAAATTTATCCATAGTTTCCAATATGTATTGACGGGAAATGATGAAGTAATAGAACTTGGTAAATCGGTACCCTCGGATTCGGAGCGGCTACAGAATCTTAATAAGGACGTAAACCTGTATAACTTGCCTGAAATAGATTCTGCCTTCAGGAAAGAATTTGAGGATTCAGGAATTGGAATAACAAGAAGATCTGGTGAGATAGCTGACTTACAGGAAATTTTCTTCTTCTCGCCGGTCTCTGGCATCATCACATCACCTTATAATTCAAAAAGGGATCATTATGGTGTTGATATTGTTTCTAAAAGTAATGAGCCTATAAAATCCGTTGCCGACGGCACGGTTATATTTTCCTCATGGACGCAGGAGACGGGCAATGTTATTGCCATTCAACACCGCAGTAATCTTATTTCTATATATAAACACAATTCGGCTCTGTTAAAAAAGACGGGGAACTTTGTTCGGGCAGGAGACCTGGTAGCCATTATCGGAAACTCAGGTGAGTTAACCTCGGGCCCGCACCTGCATTTCGAATTATGGCACAATGGAAACCCCGTTGACCCGGAAGCATATATCTCATTATAACAATCAAAATATACCATCATGTTTAACAATAAAGAAAATAAGAAAGTATCAGAAGAAATTCGAGACTCCAGCAATAACATCGGAAAGGGTACAGTTTTAGAAGGAAATATTGAAGCCTTTGGAAACATAAGAATTGAAGGAAAGGTTATTGGCAATATCAAGTCGAAATCGAAAGTGGTTTTGGGACCATCTTCACATGTAGACGGCAATATTTATGCTCAGAATGCAGAAATTGAAGGTGAGGTAAAGGGTTTTGTTGAAGTAACAGAACTACTGGTTCTAAAACCAACCGCCCTGGTACATGGTGATATCCTTACCAGCAAACTGGTTGTAGAGTCAGGCGCAGCATTTAATGGATCATGTAAAATGGGTACGCCTGACAATAGGTCAAAAAATGGCACAAAACAACAAGAAACCATTCAACAAAACAGACCCGAACCAGTCAAAGGATAAAAACCCTATGCTGGATTACCTGAAGTATTCAGGTCTTGCCTTCCAAATGCTGGCCGTGATTGGTGTCAGCGTTTGGGCGGGCATCAAGCTGGACGAGAAGTTTAATAATAACAATCCCTTGTTTGTACTTATCCTCGCCTTCTTGGGGATATTCGGCTCCATTTATACCCTTTACAGGTCTTTGCCTAAAGACTAAGTCTTTCCAATTTGATCATCGATATCCATATATACGGTAATAGTTCCTGCAGAGCTCCTAAGAAGGCCCCGTAGAGCGGGTAGTAGGCTTTCAGGGCACCTTTGCATCAGGAAACAATAAAAATCAGTCGTTTTTTTATTTTTTTAAACACTATATTTGTGCTTTCCAAAAAAGCGTGAGACTATGCCTCAAAGCAAAGGCAAATTATTTTTTTTTCAATTATTGAAGATAGTAGGATTGACTTTGATCATCTGGGGGATATTTTTTACGCTGTCCCAAATTGATGTCACTGCGGGTATCGTGCACGAAATGATCAACTATATCATTGTATACTCGGCATTGGTTGCGCTTATTGTTGCCCTTTTCAACTTGCTGATCATGATCAGAGAGGGAAACCAGATAACGATGATTCTTGGAAGTACCGTCTTGCGCATGTTTTTAAGCATCGTAATTATGACCTTATTGTTGCTTAGTGGTGCCGGAGACAGGTTAATTCTTGTCGTGGATTTTTTTCTTGTCTATTTGTTCTATTTAGTATTTGAAATATATAGCATTATCGCTAACTTGCGCCGGATTTCAAAAAAGGATATTTCATTATGAAAGGTTGTGCCGAAAAGTCAAAAATTAACGAACTAATAAGGATTTTTTTAGTATTAATGATGATGTCTTTTTCTTTTCAGGTTGCCACCGCTCAGGAAGTTGAAGAGCAGGAGGTTGAAGAGGGCGAAAGCAAAACGGAATATATTTTACATCACATCAAGGACACTCATGACTGGCATTTTGCCAATATTGGACATGCGCATCTTACCTTACCTTTACCAGTAATTCTTTATTCTGCTGATCGCGGACTGGAAATTTTTTCTTCAAATAATTTCCTGGACCCTGAGACGCACGAAAAAGTATCTCATGCAGGCTATACGATAGACGAGCATGAACATATTGTGGCTGAAGACCCTTCGCGCAACGTCTATGACTTCTCTATTACAAAAAATGTGGCGATGCTTTTCATCACCGTTTTGGTGCTGATATTTATCATGTTCGCTGTAGCAAAACGCTATAAGAATCACCCGAAAGCGGCGCCAAAAGGAGTTGCCTCGTTTTTCGAACCCATCATCATATTTATCAGGGACGAAATTGCAAAGCCGAATATTGGGCCCAAATACGCGCGTTTTCTCCCCTACTTGTTGACCTTGTTTTTCTTTATCTGGTTTGGAAATCTTTTAGGCCTCTTACCAGGTGCTGCCAACCTTACTGGCAATATTGCCGTCACATTTGTGCTGGCGATGATCACTTTCCTGATCACCAACGTGAATGGCAACAAAGAATACTGGAAGCATATCTTTGCGACGCCAGGGGTTCCTAAATTGTTGTGGCTTATCATCGTTCCTGTAGAAATCATTGGTATCTTCACCAAGCCTATATCATTGATGGTCAGGTTGTTTGTGGCTATTACGGCAGGTCATATTGTAATATTAAGCCTCATAGGACTTGCCTTTATCTTCAATTCTTATGCGATGGGTGTGGTCAGTAGTGTGATGGTTGTGTTTATCAATATCATCGAAATACTGGTGGCCACAATACAAGCCTATGTGTTTACCTTATTTTCTTCGATGTACATCGGTGCTGCTATTGCAGAACACCACCATGATGAACATCATGTCGATAAGGCTTTGATTTAATCGTTCATTCAATTGTTTTACTTATATAAATAAATTTCTATGTTAACTTCATTATTATTAACTGCTGGTTTTGCTTTAATGGGTGCTGGTATCGGTGCTGGAATCGTTGCAATAGGCGCGGGTCTTGGTATCGGTAGAATCGGTGGTCAGGCTATGGAAGGTATTGCTCGTCAGCCAGAGGCTGCGGGTAGAATTCAAACTGCCATGTTGATCATCGCTGCTCTTATTGAAGTAGTATCGTTATTTGGTGTTGTAGTTTGTCTTTTGATCGTTACAAGCATCGATTACGCATTTTAATTTTAAGCCTGGTAAGCTGTAGCATTTGGCAAGGCTTGCCGGGCTTATTTTAAGTTAACATTAAATAAAAAGAAAAAACAATGGATTTACTCATCCCTAGTGAAGGTTTAATATTCTGGCAGTTGATAGGATTTCTTGTCCTGCTATTCCTCCTTTCTAAGTATGCCTGGAAGCCAATCCTTGCCTCTCTGGAAGAGCGGGAAAACTCAATAACAGAAGCACTCGAAGCTGCTGAAGTTGCCAAGCAGGAAATGAAAAAGCTGCAGGCAGAGAATGAAAAAATATTAGCCGAAGCCAGGCTGGAAAGAGACAAGATGTTGAAAGAAGCCTTGTCTACTGCCACCATGATCAAAGATGAAGCACGTGAGGAGGCTTCGAAAATCGGCCAGAAGATGATTGATGATGCCCGGGCGGTCATCATCAACGAAAAGCAGGCTGCGATGACCGAATTGAAAAATCAGGTTGCTACATTATCACTGCAGGTTGCCGAAAAGCTACTTCGCAAGGATCTCAGTGCATCAACAGAACAGAAAGGGTTGGTAGATAGATATATCAAGGACCTTCAAATAAACTAAAATCCATGTCTGATATAAGAATCAATTCCAGGTATGCGAAGTCTTTGTTAGGATTAGCAGAGGAAAAAGGAGTGTTGGAAGAGGTGCATCAAGACATGCTTTTGTTTAGCAAAACGATTGGCGAAAACAGGGATTTTTCTAATATGTTGAAAAACCCTATCATCAAGCACGACAAAAAATTAAAGATCCTGAAAGCCATATTTTCTGGAAAAGTTCACCCGATGACCATTTCCATATTTGAGATTATCTCACGGAAGAACAGGGAGTCGTTTTTGGCTGGTATTGCCGATGAGTTTCATAGCCAGTATAACGTCAATAAAAGAATAGAAGAAGCTAAAGTGACAACCACCTTTCCGATTACGCCCGAGCTGCGAGCACAATTCAGGCAGATTGTTGAGCGGATTTCAGGAAAATCGGTAGAACTTACAGAAGTTGTGGATGAGGATATCATCGGGGGATTTATCCTGCAGATAGATGACCGGCAGATCGACGACTCTATCAATACCAAATTGAAGGAGCTGAGGTCTAAGTTTAGCAAAAATCCATATATCAAGGAGTACTAATTGTTATCAAAAGCTGATAGTAAATTAATTAACAAAAATTTAAGTATAAATACATGGCAAATGTAAGACCAGATGAGGTTTCGGCGATACTAAGAGAGCAACTCTCTAACTTTAAGACTGAGGCTGAATTAGAAGAAGTGGGTACAGTGCTGCAAATTGGCGATGGTGTTGCCAGGATCTATGGTTTATCCAAGGCACAATCGGGTGAGTTGTTGGAATTCGGTAACGGCCTGATAGGGCTTGTACTGAACCTTGAAGAGGATAATGTAGGTGCCGTATTATTGGGCGATTACAAAGGGGTAAAAGAAGGCGACACTGTAAAAAGAACCAAGAAGATCGCTTCTGTACAGGTTGGCGATGGCATGTTGGGAAGGGTTGTAGACACCTTGGGGAATCCTATTGATGGTAAGGGTCCATTGACGGGGCAGTTGTACGAAATGCCATTGGAGAGAAAAGCTCCTGGTGTAATTTACCGTCAGCCGGTAAACGAGCCGCTGCAAACAGGTATCAAAGCAATAGACTCGATGATCCCTATTGGCCGTGGTCAGCGGGAATTGGTTATTGGTGACCGCCAGACAGGTAAAACTGCTGTTGTCATCGATACGATCATTAACCAGAAAGAATTTTTTGAAAAAGGAGAGCCAGTATATTGTATATATGTTGCTATAGGGCAGAAAGCATCGACGGTTGCAAATATCGTCGCGGCACTTGAGAAAGGTGGCGCGATGGATTACACGGTGGTCGTAGCTGCTTCAGCCTCTGAACCTGCACCAATGCAGTTTTTCGCTCCATTTACAGGAGCAGCGATTGGCGAGTTTTTTAGAGATACCGGCCGACCGGCCCTGGTGGTATATGATGATCTTTCCAAGCAGGCGGTAGCTTATCGCGAGGTGTCTTTGCTATTAAGAAGGCCTCCGGGACGTGAGGCCTATCCTGGTGACGTATTTTACCTTCACTCAAGGTTGTTGGAAAGAGCTGCGAAGATCAACTCCAACGATGAGCTTGCCATGCAGATGAATGATCTTCCGGAGTCCCTGGTTGGCCTTGTAAAAGGTGGCGGTTCTTTAACAGCGCTTCCCATCATCGAAACTCAGGCGGGCGACGTATCGGCCTATATTCCTACCAACGTGATATCCATAACAGACGGGCAGATTTTCCTGGACACTGACCTGTTTAACTCGGGTATCAGACCAGCCATTAACGTGGGGATTTCTGTATCGCGGGTAGGTGGTAATGCGCAAATCAAGTCGATGAAGAAAGTTGCGGGAACGTTAAAGCTAGACCAGGCTCAGTTTAGAGAGCTTGAGGCTTTTGCTAAATTCGGATCTGACCTTGATGCGGCTACAAAGCTAACCATCGAAAGAGGAAGAAGAAACCTTGAGATATTGAAGCAGCCCCAGTACTCTCCCGTACCGGTAGAGCAGCAGGTTGCTATCATATATGCATCTACCAAAGGCCATATGGACAATGTGCCGGTAAGTAAGGTAAGGGAATTCGAGAAAGAATACCTTGCACTACTTTCTACACAACATAGGGACGTATTGGCAGATATCAAAGCTGGAAAGCTGGATGATAATATTACCAAAGTGTTGAAGGCTACGGCGGAAGATTTAGCGAAGCGATACGCAAATTAAATTGAAGGAAATGAGTGCTCGATGTGGCATGCTCAGCATGACACATCATCGGCTCGTTTTATCATTCATACACACAACAAATGGCGAATTTAAAAGAGGTAAAAAGCAGGATCAGTTCGGTATCTTCTACGCAGCAGATTACCAGGGCCATGAAGATGGTGGCCGCATCAAAATTGCGCAGGGCACAGGAAAGAATAACCCAAATGCGCCCCTATGCTCAGAAACTGGGCGAGATACTTAGAAACGTAAGTGGTGGACAGGGGGATGATGATGCCAGCGTATACAGTACAAGACGCGAAATAAACAGGGTGTTGATCATTGCCATTACTTCTGATAAAGGGTTGTGTGGGGGTTTTAACAGCAACGTTTTTCGTGCGACCACTGCCTTGCTCAAAGAAAAATATGTGCGCCAATATACTAAGGAGCAAGTTGTGATATTGCCGATAGGCAAAAAAGCACTGGACAACTACCGCAAGCGTGGCTTTGAAATCGTCCCTGACTTTGGGGGCATATTTTCGGATCTTTCTTTCGACACAGCAAAGCTTGCCGCAGAATATGCCATGGAGGCTTTTAAAAACGATGAGTACGACCGTGTAGAACTGGTATACAATGAGTTTAAAAATGTAGCTACTCAGATCATGCGTACCGAGCAGTTTCTGCCAATTCCTGAAGCAGAAGTAGATGGCGAAAGCAACAGCAATACGATCGATTATATTTTTGAGCCGTCTAAGGATTATATTGTGGAGGAGCTCATCCCTACCTCATTGAAAATCCAGTTTTATAAAGCGTTGCTGGAATCTAATGCCGCCGAACATGGGGCCAGGATGACAGCCATGGATAAGGCGACGGAAAATGCGGGTGAACTACTTAAGGAGTTGAAATTGAAATATAACAGAACAAGACAGGCTGCCATTACTACGGAGATCTTAGAGATTGTGGCCGGTGCAGAGGCACTCGGTGGTAGGTAAACCTTTCAAGCCCATGATTAAAAAGCGCAAGTAATTGGGCTTTTTTTATGCCTTTTTAGGTGTTTATTTGCACGAAATGGTGCATTTTGCGTGAGGGATTGCAGCGGAAAACCCACAGCCACAAGGTACGCGTGGCGAGGATTTGGAGCGGAAAGCGCGACCCGTAGGGGCACGCCCACTTTAGCCATACCCAGAAATATGTTTTTCAGGATTTATCGGTATATCAATGTCTTCAGTATTGATGTAGCCGCAGGGGCTGCCATCTGTGCTTGCGCCGTTGCCCGGGTGGCGGGGGTGAAGGTATTGTGGCCTGCCTTTACTGCCTTGGCGGTATGCGTGTGGCTGATCTATACAGTCGATCACCTGTTGGATGCACGCCAAATCCGACACCGTGCACATAGCTATCGGCATCAGGTTCACCAGCAATATTTTCAGCCTATTGCATGGACTTGCGGGTTGATGGCGCTGGCAGGGATTGGCATTTTGTTTTATTTGCCCGCGGCTGTGCTTTTGAACGGTTTGCTGCTGCTCAGCTTAGTGGGTATTTACTTTGTTGCCGTTCGTTATGTGAAGGGGTTTTATTTTCCCAAAGAAGGCATTATCGCCTTGGTATATACGCTGGGAATTTTTCTTGTAGGGTTCTCTAAGGATCCTTCTTTCCTGGTAATGCCCATGCGCATCCTTTTTGTGCAGCTGCTATTGGTGGCCATGACCAATGTGGTTCTATTTGCTTACCTCGAGTATGACAGTGATCTGGAAGATGGGCAGCCGTCTATCGTTACACATTGGGGAATGCCCTTCACCAAATATACGCTGTGGCTATTGTTAGGCCTACAATATGCCAGTTTGGCAGCCGTAATCGCCCTTGGATTCGAGTCGTTGCTCCTGTGGCAGTACATTCTACTAGCGATGACCTTCATGCTTCATCTTATCTTTGTAAAACCATCGTGGTTTCAAAATATAACGTACCGGATATTTGGCGACCTGGTTTTCTTTTTTCCATCTATCTTGCTGCTTTCATGAAAATGGGCGCATTAAACGACTACAATCTGATCGCTGGAATTTACGACAGGTTGGTATACTTTGTCTTCGGAAAGCGGCTATGGGATGCTCAGAGAGAGTTTTTGCATACTATTCCAGCAGACGCCAGCGTGTTGGTGTTGGGAGGCGGTACGGGCAGGTTTTTGCATGCGATGCCAGCGCAGGTGGGTAAGATCTATTATATCGATGCGTCAGAAAAAATGCTCAGGATAGCCCGCCAGCAGGAACCGCCACATTTGTCAGGGAAGATACAATGGGCACATGGCACAGAGACAGTCCTGAAACCAGGCAAAACCTATGATGTGATTATCACTTTTTTCTATCTTGATCTTTTTACCGCTGAAAAGCTGGAAAACATCATGGCGCTATTGCGGCAGACGCTGCATGAAGATGGGCTGTGGTTGATGTGCGACTTCGAGCTATCTGCCACGACCCACCGGTGGTGGCAAAGCATTTTGGTAAAGACGATGCTGCTATTCTTTAAAATAATGACCAGGCTCGAGGCAAAGAAGTTGCTTCCATTTGCTGCCTTTTTTGCACGGCACCAACTGATTGCGCAACGCGAGGCTTCGTTTTGCAAAGGCATGGTACGTTCTGTTGTATATGTGAAGAAAATGGTGCAATAAGGATAATAGCCAACTTTGCGGATATTCTTTTTACAGCATCTCTTCCTGCTACTTTTCTCTCTTTTTTCTACCTCTCATTACCAGATACAGCACAATTGCCAATACTGGAATGCCAATATAGAAGATAATGCTAAAAGGTGATGACAGATCGATAGGATCATTGTCGCTTGGCTTGGGGAGCCCCTGTGGTGACTGGGCGACCGCAGCTGTAGCAAGCAACATCGGTAAAATGATAAGGCTCCTAAAGGAGTATACGTATTTGGATTTTTGTTGCATGACCTTCATAACATTTATGGTAAGCGTTCTGTTCAAAAAGGAAGTCAGGGAAACCATTGTGGCATACGACTCCGGGCAAGTACATTGCTTATCTAACGCCAGGGGAGCGGGTTC
>PPFU01000453.1_pt1 | contig 36598 bp, 30 predicted proteins | sample 1535991 | NCBI WGS metagenome assembly PPFU01 (sample SAMN04901290, study PRJNA319586) | Hypolithon metagenome, whole genome shotgun sequencing project. | isolation source: Antarctic Hypolithon | place: Antarctica: Miers Valley | collected 2014
GGCTCAAGAACGCCTATTTCGCCGGCGGCTGCTTCTGGGGCGTCGAGGCGGTGTTCAGCCACGTGAAAGGCGTCAAGAGCGTCGTCTCGGGCTATCACGGCGGCACCGCGGCGAGCGCCAAGTACGATGTCGTCTCTGCCGGGATGACCGGTCATGCCGAGGCGGTGCGCGTGGTCTATGACCCCAAGGTGGTGCGCTACGACCAACTCGTGCGGATCCTGTTCTCGGTCATCGCCGATCCCACGCTCAAGGACCGCCAGGGCCCCGATGTCGGCGCGCATTACCGCGCCGCGCTGATCCCGGTCTCCGCCGACCAGCGCGCGGTCGCCAGCGCCTATCTCGCCCAGATGAAGGCGAGCGGGGTATGGGACGCACCCATCGTCACCGGCATCGAGGCGTCGAAGAAGTTTTATAAGGCCGAAGCCTACCACCAGGATTTCGCGCAACGGAACCCCAACCACGGCTATATCCGCCGCTGGGACGCGCCCATGGTGGCGGCGATGAGGCAGATGTTCCCGAGCCTCTACAGCGCCTCGTTCCAGACCGGCTGATTGCTCCGCGCCCCGCGTGGGCCTATATCGCGCGGATGGCGGGGCACTCCCATCGCGAACATACCGGCGAAAAGCTGGTCGACGCCGCTCGGGCAGCGCTGATCGATGCGGGCGAGCAGTGGACCGAAATGCGGGCCGACGTGTTCCGCGCGCTCGCCGTCCGCGAGCGCCCGGCATCGGCTTACGACGTCGCCGAAGAAGTCGGCCAAGCGCGCGGCAAGCGAGTGGCGGCCAACAGCGTCTATCGCATCCTCGACCTGTTCGTGCGGACCAATCTCGTCAGCCGGATCGAGAGCGTCAACGCCTATGTCGCCAACGCCCATCCTGGTTGCCGGCATGATTGCATCTTCATGATCTGCAACTCCTGCGGCCTGACCAACCATCTCGACGACGACCGCCTGACCGGCCTCCTGCGCGATGCCGGCGAGCATGCGGGCTTTGCCGAGCTGCGCCCGGTGGTCGAGCTGGTCGGCCGCTGTGAGGCCTGCGCCGCCTGAGCGGAGAAGGGGCCCCGCAGCGGGCGCCAGCGGGGTCGAAGCTAGGGTGCCCAGCCGCCCCCCGCCTCGATGATCTGCCCGGTGACCCAGCGGCTGTCCCGCCCGGCAAGGAACGCGATCACGTCGCCGATATCCTCGGGCTGGCCGATCCGCTTCAGGGCCTGCGTGCCGAGCGCCATCTGCCGCCCCTCCTCCTGCTGGAGGAAGCCCGCCATGTCGGTCTCGGTCGCACCGGGCGCCACCGCGTTGACCCTGATGCCGCGCTCGCCGAGCAAAGCGGCCAGGTTCATCACCAGCACTTCCACCGCCCCCTTGGTGATGTTGTAGGCGATCGCTCCCGGGAAGGCGCGCTTGGTGACGACGGAGGAGAGGAAGACCAGCCGGGCATCGTCGGCCAGATCGTCGAGCAGCCTGGCGGTGAGGAGATAGGGCGCGCGCACGTTGACCGCATATTGCCGGTCGATCGCTGCCGCCTCGGTTGCGGCGAAATCGGCGAACTCGGCGATCCCGGCGTTGTTGACCAGCACCGCCAGCCTGCCCCCGTCCAGCACCTTGCGGGTCGCATCGACGAGCGCGTCGATGCCCGCGGGATCGGCAAGATCGGCTTGGGCGAGCGAGGCCGCGCCGCCCTCATCGGCAATCTCTCGGGAGACGCGCTCGGCAGCCTCGCGCGATGACCCGTAGTGGACGATCACGTGATATCCCTCTCTGGCGAGACGCAGGGCAGTGGCGCTGCCGAGGCCGCGCGAGGCGCCGGTCACGAGGGCATAGGGACGATCGGCTTGGCTGGTCATGGGAAAGCTCCTTCTCGAAAGGGCGGCACGTTGCTGCCCCGGTCTGGCCGGAGATCGTCAGGCCGAAGCGATATTTCAATAATCCCGAACTAAAGGAAAATTGAACACCCGCACAGCCCGCCTATATCGCCCTCATGCACTTCACCCATCCGCGTCTCGAGGATGTCGCGCTGCCGGCGATCCTCCATGCCCTGGCCGATCCCGCGCGTTTGCAGATCGTCGCCGCGCTCGCGGGCGACCGGGAGGCCGGCGGCGACGGCTTGTCGTGCAGCGAGGCTGCCTGTCCCGAGCTCGCCCGCGCCACCATGTCGAACCATTTCACCATCTTGCGCTCCGCCGGCCTGATCGAATCGCGCAAGGCCGGGGTGCGCGTGGTCAACCGTCTGCGCAGGGAGGAGGTGGAGGCGCACTTCCCGGGCTTGCTCGAGGTGGTCTTGCGAGCCGGGAAGGCGGCTGAGGCTCCTTCGCCGGCCATCGCGTAGTCAATCGACACGCCGGAACCGCTTGTGTAAGCCTCCTTTCATGACGACCAGGCCCCAAACCCCGCTGCTCGACACGATCGACACCCCGCCCGATCTGCGCTGTCTCGAGGAGAGCGAGCTGCGCCAGCTGGCCGACGAGTTGCGCGCCGAAATGATCGATGCGGTCGGCACCACCGGCGGGCACCTGGGCTCGGGGCTAGGCGTGGTCGAGCTGACCGTCGCCATCCACTACGTGTTCGACACCCCGCGCGACAAGCTGATCTGGGACGTCGGCCACCAGGCCTATCCGCACAAGATCATCACCGGCCGACGCGACCGTATCCGCACGCTGCGCCAGGGCGGCGGCCTGTCGGGTTTCACCAAGCGCAGCGAGAGCGAGTACGACCCGTTCGGCGCGGCCCATTCCTCGACCTCGATCTCGGCCGGCCTCGGCTTCGCCATCGCCAACCAGCTGAAGAAACAGCCGGGCCGCGCGATCGCGGTGATCGGCGATGGCGCGATGAGTGCCGGGATGGCCTACGAGGCGATGAACAACGCCAGCCAGGCCGGCAACCGACTGGTGGTGATCCTCAACGACAACGACATGTCGATCGCGCCCCCGGTCGGCGGGCTCTCGGCCTATCTCGCACGGCTGATTTCCAGCTCGGAATATCTCGGCCTGCGCTCGCTCGCCTCCAAGCTCGCCAAGAAGCTCTCGCGCCGGGTCCACACCTCGCTCGGCAAGGCCGAGGAGTTCACCCGTGGACTCGTAACCGGCGGCACGCTGTTCGAGGAGCTGGGCTTCTATTACGTGGGGCCGATCGACGGCCACAATCTCGAGCACCTCATCCCCGTGCTCCAGAACGTGCGCGATGCCGAGGAAGGCCCGGTGCTGGTCCATGTGGTGACCAAGAAGGGCAAGGGCTACGCCTTCGCCGAGGACAGCGCGGACAAGTATCACGGCGTCGCCAAGTTCGACGTCATCACCGGCCAGCAGAAGAAATCGAGCGGCGGACCGCCCTCCTACCAGAACGTGTTCGGCGAGACGCTGGCCAAGCTCGCCGAGACCGACGAGCGGATCTGCGCCATCACCGCCGCCATGCCCTCGGGCACCGGCGTCGACAGGTTCGCCAAGGCGCATCCCAGGCGCGCGTTCGATGTCGGCATTGCCGAGCAGCACGGCGTCACCTTCGCCGCCGGCCTTGCGGCGCAGGGAATGCGGCCGTTCTGCGCGATCTACTCGACCTTCCTCCAGCGCGCCTACGACCAGGTGGTGCACGACGTCGCGATCCAGAACCTGCCGGTGCGCTTCGCCATCGACCGCGCCGGGCTGGTGGGCGCGGACGGCGCGACGCATGCCGGATCGTTCGACGTCACCTACCTCGCGACGCTGCCCAATTTCGTGGTGATGGCGGCCGCCGACGAGGCCGAGCTGGTCCACATGACCTACACCGCCGCCGAACACGACAACGGCCCCATCGCCTTTCGCTATCCGCGCGGCGGCGGGACGGGCGTGCCGCTGCCCGAAGTTCCGCAGAAGCTCGCGATCGGCAAGGGGCGGATCGTGCGTGGCTCGGAGAAGGGCGGCAAGGTCGCCATCCTCTCGCTCGGCACCCGCCTCGCCGAGGCGCTCAAGGCGGCCGACACGCTTGAGGCCAAGGGCCTTGCCACCTCGGTCGCCGACATGCGCTTTGCCAAGCCGATCGACAGCGACCTCATCCGCCGCCTCGCCCACTCGCACGAGGTGGTGATCACGCTGGAGGAAGGCTCGATCGGCGGCCTCGGCGCCCACGTCCTGACGCTGGCGAGCGACGAGGGCTGGCTCGATGCCGGCCTCAAGATCCGCACCATGCGCCTCCCCGACGCCTTCCTCGACCAGGACGCGCCCGAGAAGCAATATGACGACGCGGGCTTGAACGCGCCGCACATCGTCGATGCGGTTTTGGCGGCGCTGCGCCACAACAGCACCCGGGTGGAGGAGGCCGGTGCGCGGGCTTGACGAGGCAATCGACACCTCGCTCCTCGGCGAGGCCGAGAGCGAGGCGCTCGACCTGCTGGCCGAGGGGCATACCGCCAAGAGCATCGCCGCGACGACCGGCGCCTCGGTCCATGCGATCAACGCCCGGTTGCGTGAGGCGAGACGCAAGACCGGGATCACAAGCAGTCGCGAGCTTGCCCGGCTTTATCGGACGCAAAAAACTAGCGGCGAGAAAATGGAGGTGGTCGGATCCCATCTAGGGAGCCCATCGCGATCGTCGGAAGCCGGCCCGGAGAGACGGTTCGGCGTAAGGCGAATAGGATTGGCCATCATGAGCATTCTGACCCTTGCTGGTGTCGCGGCGGCGATTCTGCAGCTTTCCACCGGACAAATTGTGCAAGCCGACGAGCCGGCAGACGACCCCCTGATCGGCAGCATGTTTCCGGCCATCAACACCGCTCCGCGAGAATTGCACGAGCAGGTTCGCAGCGAAACGCGCGATGAAGCTTGGGCGGGGCGGACCGAATCCTTGCTCAATGCGCGCTATCTCGAGATCAAGGGAATCGGCGATGACGACGGGAATGCGCTGCGGGTGATCTGCGGCAGTACCCTCTGCGAGGTGGCGGGCGAATTGCCGGACGCAGAGCAGTCCCCGAATCCGGAGCTCACTCGCGTGATGAGGGAACTGCAAGGCCAGGAACTGAGGCAGTCGCTCGAACCCGCTGGCCTGGGCTTGTTATCGGCCGCGTTTGGCGGAGGAAACTTCGTCAGCTACTGGAAACGTGATGGCTGAACACTCGGATCCTGGCTTCTCGCAGCGATGGGCGGCTGCGTTCCGAGATCTGGCCGAAGCGATTCCTTTGTTCTGACCGATGCACGCTGCATGGCGAGGAGCTATGTGGCTGCTCGCAATCCTCCTCGCCCTCTACGCCGTGCTCGTGGCCCTCGCATGGGCGTTCCAGGGCGCGATGATCTATCCCGCGCCGCCGCTCCGCGCGCATCATGTCCCGCCCGGCTTCGAGCGGGTGGAATACGCCACCGCCAACGGGCTGACGCTCGCCGCCGGCTACCGCCCCGCCGCTCCCGGCAAGCCGACGCTGATCTTCTTCCATGGCAATGGTGCGGACTGGCAGTCCTCCACCGAGGTCACCGCCCGTCTTGCCGGCGAGGGATACGGCATTCTCGCGGCGGAATATCGCGGCTATGGCGGCAATCCGGGCCGCCCATCCGAACAAGGGCTCTACGCCGATGGCCGCGCGGCCTACGCCTTTGCCCTAAGCCAGGGCATCGCGCCCGAGAACATCGTGCTCGTCGGCAACTCGCTCGGCACGGGCGTCGCCACCCATCTCGCGAGCGAGGTCGAGGCGCGCGCGCTCGTGCTCATCTCCCCCTTCGACAGCCTCGCGGCGACCGCCTCGCGCCACATGCGCTTCCTGCCCGTGCGCCGCTTGCTGCGCGACCGCTACGACAATGAAGCCAAGTTCGGCGCGCTCGCAATGCCGGTGCTGATCCTCCATGGCGAGGACGACACCCTCATCACGCTCGCCCAGGCCCGCGCGCTCGTCGCCGCGCGGCCCGATACCCAGCTCGTCACCTACCCCGGCTGGGGGCACGAGCTCGTGTTCAATGCAGCGATCCAGCGCGATATTGCCCGCTTCCTCGAGCGCATACCCGAGCCGGCGCGCTAGATCTCGACGAAGGTCAGCGCCGAGAGGGTGACGAGGCCCGCCAGTGCGACGATCATCTGCGGCGGGCGCAGGGCGGCGAAGACGCGCGGCGCCTCGCCGTGCCGGGCCGCGTGCGGATCGTAGGCGAGCGCGCTCAGATAGCCGGCGGCGAGGATGGGGAAGGCCCAGATCGAGGGCACCACCAAGGCCGCGCGGCCGCACAGGAAGCGCCACAGCATCACGGCCAGCTGCGAGAGACGGGGGCCGCCCTCGGTAAAGAAGCTGAGGCCCCGCGCCACGCCGGCGATGAAGATCAGGATCGCCGCCGCCCATACGCGCGCCAGCGGCACGGCCCAGGTGAAGCCGGCCCAGGCGGCGAGCGCCAACAGCAGGATCAGCAGCGCCGGACCTTAGCCGAGCAGCAGGCTAAGCAGCGGCGTACGCGCGGGCGTGTCGCGGCGGGGGCATGGCGGCCAGAACGCGGGCGATGCGCGCGGCATTTCCCGCGCCGTTCAGAACCAGCGCCACAACCCTGCCGGCACCCCGCCGAGCGGCATGTGCAGCCAGGTGATCGCCAGCCACAGCGTAATCGCCGCGAGCCATAGTCCCCAACCGACCGACGACAGCGCCGAGAGACGGGGCCAATAGGAGGTCCGCGCCTCCCACTTGCTCCAGGCGGGGCCGACAAGCCGCGCCTTCTTGCGGTCCTGCAGATGCGCGCCGAGCAGCGCCAGGACGCCGATCGCCAGCGTTACCACCAGAGTCCGCCAACTCCACCACAGGATCAGATGCGAGACGGCCCACAACGCAAAGCCCCACATCATCGGATGCCGGGTGACGGCGAATACGCCGCGCGCCTCCTCGGGAATGGCGGGCGCTTCGCCGGGCCGGGGCAGCGCCGGATTGCCCCGCAAGGAGCCGAGAAACAGAACCAGCGCCAGGATGGTCAGCACGCTGGCGACGACCCAGAAGATGTCGCCGCTGCCGGGCAGATCGGGCGCGGGAGCGGCCTGAAAGGCGCGGCTCATCCAGAACAAGGTGGCGAGCGCGACCAGGGAATAGAGGCCGAGGAACCCCTTCTCGCCGATCCGCGCGACCAGCGGCGCGCGCAACGGGTGCGAGAGCAGGAAGTGGCTGCCGATGAAGGCGATCGCGGCGAGGACGAGCGACAGGAGGGCGGAGTGCATCGGGGATCCTTCCGGTCGGAGGATTAGCGCAGTTCCTGCTCCCGATCTCCTGTTTGGTGGTGAGAGCCGCAGACGAGGACCTAGGCTGTTGATCGACAAGGCTTTTTCTGCGAACCGAACGGCGATCACCCGAGGGACGAAAACGCCGCACACGTGTGGACTCGGCGGCTCAGCGCCCGGCGATGCCGATCAGCTCCACGGTAAACAGCAGCGTCGCCCCGCCGGGGATCGGCCCGCGACCGGCGGTGCCGTAGGCGAGCGTTGCGGGGGCGGCAATCTCGATTGTGTCGCCGACGCCCATTTGCGGGATCGCCATCTGCCAGGCGGGGATCAGGCCGGAAAGCGGGAAGGTGGCGGGCTCGCCGCGATCGTAGGAGCTATCGAAGGTCTCGCCATCGACGAACTTGCCCGCATAATGGACGGTGACGGTGTCGCTGAGCGAGGGCCTCGCACCCACGCCGCCGCCTGCGACGCGGCGCCACAGTAATCCGCCATCCATCGCCTGCCAGCCGCCAGCCGCCCGCTCGGCGAGGGCCGCCTGTTGCGCATTGTGCCAGGCGGAGGATTGCGCCCGGGCCTCCTCCTTCTGCGCCGATGCGGCCGCCGGTAAAGATAGAACTGCGATCGCGGTGAGGAGAGCGCGCTGCATCGGTGCCGATCCTTAGCGGTCGTAGGCCTTGGGCTGGTCGCTCTCGTCGAGGTCGCGATAGCGCTCGGCGAGACGGGTCTGGTGATTGGTCAGCGGCTGCTCGACGCCGTCGATGAACACCCGCACCGGGGCCGAGGTGACCTCGAGCGGATCGCCGTCCCACACCACCACGTCGCCCGCCGCGCCCGCTGCCAGTACGCCGGTGCCCTGCAACCCGGCGATCTCCGCCGGCGCCGAGCTGATCGCCCGGAACGCCTCGCCCCAGGTCAGGCCGGTCGCGCCGGGGACATCGTTCAGCGCCACCAGGTTGCCCGCCTGCTGGGGCAGGGTCCGCGGATGATCGCCGCTCGATTCGTAGCCGCCGATCGCCACGCGCACGCCCGCATCGACCATCCGCCCGACGTTGCTCTGGGTGGCGGCGAGCTGCTCGAACCGGGCGGGAAGGTCGTTCAGACCGGCCGCGATCACCGGCACATCGGCGGCGGCGATGGCATCGGCCACCATCCAGCCTTCGCTTGCGCCGACGAGCACCAGGTCGAGCTGCGGGAACTCGCGCGTCAACGCCAGCACCGAGAGGATATCGGCCGCACGCTCGACGCCGACATAGAGCGGCTGGCGGCCGGTGACGACCGGGACCAGCGCGGCGACATCGAACCGGGTGAGCAGCACGTCGGTATCGCGCGCCTGGCGCCCGGCGAGGCGCGGATCGATCGGCAGATCGTCGAAACTGCGGACTTCCTCGGTCTGGCTGCGGCCGACGAGTTCGACGTCCTCGCCGAAGCTGCGCGCTTCGGACAGGGCGTTGCGCAGCAGGGCGTGCGCGCTCGTGCGGCTGCCGCCGGCGAGCCGCCCGCCGACTTCGCCGAGCTCGACATACTGGAAGGCGCGCGGGGCGTTGACGATCTGCCGGTCAGCGGCAAGGTCGATGATCGCGCCCTGGCCGGCGAAGATCGTCGACCCGGCGCGCGGCGTGACGCTCGCCCGCGTGACGCCCCCGGCGCGGCTGACGGCGACGTCCTGCGCATTGGGGTTGATTACCGGTGTCACGTCGAGCGCGGCGCCGAAGGGCGAGCCGTCGGCCTCGATGTCGTTGCTCTCGCCGACCGCCTCGACGTCGTAGATGCCGAGGCTGGTGATCGAGGCGAACAGGCCGGGCGTCACCCACGCGCCGTTGCCGTCGAACGTCTCGACCCCGGCGGGCACCGCGACGCCCGCACCGGCGGCGACCACCCGACCGCCGCGCACCACCAGGGTGCCGTTCTCGACCGGCTCGGACCCGTCGCCCGCGACGAGAGTGGCGTTGGTGATGGCAAAATCCTGCGCGCCGGCGGGAAGCGCGAGCGCGGCCAGCGCGAGCGGGGCCAAGGCGAACGAGCCCAGGGCGAGTGACTTGGACTTTATGATGCGGTTCACTTGACGTCTCCCTCGCCCGGCTGGCCGAGCTCGAAATCGCTCACCGGACGGCGCGCCGGATCGAGCGCGTCGTACATCAGCGCGCCGTCGATCCACACCTTCTCGGGGCGGCTGTAGACCGACAGGGGATCGCCGTTCCACAGCACCACGTCGGCCATCTTGCCTGGTTCGAGGCTGCCGGTCCGCTCGGCAATGCCCATGGCCTGAGCGGGGTTGAGCGTGATCCAGCGGATCACCTCCTCGTCGGGGATGGCGATGCCCAGCCGCCGCCCGTCGCCCTGCGCCTTGGCCGCCTCCTGGTTCAATCGCTGGATGCCGTTCTCGTCGTCCGAATGGATCACCACGCAGGCGCCGGCATTGTGGATGAGCGCGGCATTTTCGGGGACGGCGTCGTAAGCCTCCATCTTGAAGCCGTACCAGTCGGCCCACACCGCCGAGCAGACGCCGCCTTCGCGCAGCAGGTCGCCGATCTTGTAGCTCTCGACCGCGTGGTGGAAGGTCGAGACCTTGTAGCCGAACTCGCGCGCCATATCGAGCACCAGCGCCATCTCGTCGGCGCGGTAACAATGGTTGTGGACCAGGATCTCGCCGCCGAGCACGCCGGCGAGCGTCTCCTTGCCGAGATCGCGGTCCGCCTCCTCGTCCTCTGCATAATCGCGCGCCTCGATCCAGGTCTGCCGGTTGACGGCGAAGTTGCCCATCCGGGTGGAGGGCATCTGCCGCCGGCTGCCATAGACGCGCTTGGGGTTCTCGCCGCAGGCCATCTTCAGGCCATAGGGCGCGCCGGGGAACTTCATTCCCTGCACCGTGCGCGCGGGCACGTTCTTGAGCGTCACCGTGCGGCCGCCCATCAGGTTTGCAGAGCCGGGGAGGATCATGAGGCTGGTCACGCCGCCATTGGCGAGCGCGCGGGAAAAGCCGGGGTCCTGCGGCCACACCGAGTGCTCGGCCCAGACCTCGGGGGTGGTGGGATCGGTCGCCTCGTTGCCGTCCTCGTGCGCCTCGACCTGCGGCGAGGGGTAGTCGCCCAGGTGCGAATGGATGTCGATGATCCCCGGGGTGACGAACTTGCCGCTGCCGTCGATGCGCGCGTATTCCGCCGGGATGGGGAGTTCCGCCCCACCCAGCGCGACGACTTCGCCGCCCGAGAACAGCACGGTGCCGTTCTCGATCCGGTTGCCGGCGCCGTCGAAGATGGTGGCGCCGGTGAGCGCGGTCGGCCGGCCCGGATAGACGCGATAGGTCGAGGGGTAGGGGTTGGCGGCGAGGGGCGCGCCGGCGGTGGCGCTGCGGGCTGCGCGCTCCTCCCCGGCGGTGGTGCAGGCGCCGAGGAGGGCGAGCGCGGCGGCAAGCGGAACGGTGCGGATCATCGGCTGCGTCTCGTCTCGTCTAGCGGATTCAGGTCTGCGGGCGGGGATGGGTGGCGGGGTGGAGGCCCGCCTGCTGCGCCTCGATCCCGGCCTCGGACTGGCCTTCGAGATCATCGCCGACATTGTCGTCGCGCAGGGTATCGAGATGCATCAGGCGCTTGATCAGCGGGCTGATCACCATCACGCCCACGCCCACCGCAATCGCGAACCAGCCGACGGTGGAATAGATGTCGAGCACCTGCTCCTTGCCCGCAGCCTCGCCCACGCCCTCGGCGCCGGTCGCGGCGGCGATGAGCCCGGCGGCGAAGTTGCCGGTGGCAGAGGCGAAGAACCAGGTGCCCATGATCAGCGATGCCATGTGCGCCGGTGCCAGGCGATTCATCGCGCTGAGCCCGACCGGCGACAGGCAAAGCTCGCCGGTGGTGTGGAGCAGGTAGATGAGGAATATGAACAGGACCGGCGTCGCCACGTCCGCCGCGACCGATTGCGCGCCCCAGACCAGCACCAGGAACCCGAGCCCGACCTGGACCACGCCGAGGCCGAACTTGAGCGGAGTCGATGGCTCCATCCCCTTGCGCCCGAGCACCGTCCACAAGGTGGCGAATACCGGCGCCAGAAGGATGATGTAGATCGCGTTGATCGACTGGAACATCGCCGCCGGGACGCCGCCGCGGTCGACATGGCGATCGGTGAACAGGTTGAGCGAGGAGCCCGCCTGCTCGAACAAGGCCCAGAAAATGATCGAGGTGATGATGAGGAACAGCGCGGCGAAGATGCGGTCGCGATCGTCCGGCTGCAGCTTGGTCACCGCGACGCCGATCACGTAGGCGACCAGCAATCCGCCGAACACGCCGAGGAAGATGCCGACCACCGCCTGGTACTGCACCAGCGCCCAGCAGACCACCACGAGAGCGAGGCCGATGCCGTACATCGACCATTCGCGGCCCTTGCCCAGCGGCTTGGGCGGCTCGCCCCGGCCGAGCAGCAGCGGCTTGCCCCAGATGAACACCGCCAGGCCGGCAAGCATGCCGATGCCGGCGAGGCCGAAGCCGTAGGCCCAGCCATAGGTCTCGCCGATATAGCCGCACAGCAGCGAGCCCAGCGCCGCGCCGATGTTGATGCCCATGTAGAAGATCGTGTAGGCTCCGTCCCGCCGCACATCGGTGCGCGGGTAGAGCTGGCCGACCATCACCGAGATGTTGGCCTTCAGGAACCCTGATCCCACGATGATCAGCGCCAGCGCCATCCAGAACACGTAGATAACCGGGTTGCCCTCGTTGCCCGCCGCCGGCTCGCCCTCGAAGGCCATGAAGAAGTGGCCCAGCGTCAGCAATACCGCGCCGAACAGCACCGCCTTCCTCTGGCCGAGATACTTGTCGGCGAGGTAACCGCCGACCACCGGCGTGATGTAAACGAGCGCGGTGTAGGCGCCGTAGATGATCCCCGCCTCGCTGTCCGAAAACAGCCAGTGCTTGGTCAGGTAGAAGATCAGCAGCGCACGCATGCCGTAGTAGGAGAAGCGCTCCCACATCTCAGCGAAGAACAGCATGAACAGCCCTCTGGGGTGTCCCAGGAAGGTGCCTGCCGAATCCCCGGGTGGTAGGGTCTGCGTAGCCATGCGTGAAAAGCCTCCAGGAACCTCGCTGGCGCCCGGTCGTGCAGCCGGGCTTGAACGGCGGCACCCTAGCGGTTGATTTTCCCTTGTGAAGCAATTGTTGCAGCCGCAACCGGTACTTGCAGCCCGATCGTGACCCGGCTGCCTCACCCTTGCGCGCTTGACCCGCCGCGCTGTGTTATGGCACTCCTACACCTGCGATGCCCGATACCCGCCCCGTCTATCTCCGCCTGCGCGAGCGGATCGCCGCGGCGATCATCGACGGGCGCTATGCGGAAGGCGAGATGCTGCCCTCGGTGCGCAGCCTCGCCGCCGTGGAGGGGGCCAATCCGCTGACCGTCGCGCGCGCCTACCAGCAGTTCCAGGCCGACGGGCTGATCCGCGTGCAGCGCGGCGTCGGCATGTTCGTGCGCGAGGGGGCGGCCAAGGTACTGCTCGAGGCCGAGCGCGACACCTTTCTCACCGAGGAATGGCCCCGCGTGCGCCGCCGCATCGCTCGCCTCGGGCTGGGGCTGGAGGATCTCGCCGACCGGGTGTGACGCCGAATGGGGACGGGCCGGTGACGATTGTGCAGTGCACCGGGTTGTGGCATGATTGCCACCGGGGGCCGATTGCGAGCCGGCTGTTGCACGGGAAAGAGGGGCATCCGATGATCAGGTCCGAACTCTTGCAGGCGATCGGGGAGAAATATCCCGACCTGCGCCCCGAGGAGATCGAGGAGGTGGTCAACACCTTCTTCGAGGAGATCTCCGCCCGCCTTGCCGAGGGCGGCCGCGTGGAATTGCGCGGGTTCGGCACCTTCTCCACCCGGCCCCGCTCGGCGCGCACCGGGCGCAACCCGCGCACCGGCGATTCGGTCGAGGTGCCGGCCAAGCGCGTGCCCTATTTCAAGCCCGGCAAGGAAATGCGCGAGCGCCTCAACAGCAGCTGAGCGGCTCCGGGCGGCCGGCGCGCCCTTCGCGGAACTATCCCGTGTCTCCGCGGGTTTTTACGCGCGAAGGAGACAATCGCATGATCGGCAAGATTATCGGCGCGGTCGCGGGCGCGCAGGCTTCCAAGTACACCCGCAGCCTCGGTGGCCCCGGCGGTGCCCTGCTGGGCGTGGCGGCGGTTCCGGTGCTGAGGCGGATGAAATGGACTTCGCTCGCCGCCCTCGCGGCCGGCGGCTATCTCGTGTCCAAGCTCAACAGCAAGGCGTCCGGCACCCACCGTTACTGAACCCCGCGCCCTTTCAACCCCGCCCGCCCGTCGCTAACCGTCGGGCGGCCGCGGGCGTGGCGGAATGGTAGACGCCGGGGACTTAAAATCCCCTGAGCTTTGCTCGTGCGGGTTCGAGTCCCGCCGCCCGCACCATCATCGTGCCGGCAGCCTTCGTGCGCGTTTCGCTGCGGGCGTCCGTCGGCTTGCCACCTCGAGTGCGCCGGAGGTGCGCTCCTTGTTCGCCGTTCGCCTATGATTTCGCGTGGCCACAATAAGGATTTGGAAACGACTTCGGGCCTATCGTGCCCTGCGTGGCGTATTTTGCGGAGTCGGGGCTCCGCTGCGTCGTAACGGAGCGATCATGGCACGAGTAAGACGCCGCAAGACCGACAGTGCAACGCCGCCTTCGGGGGGCGATCCTGCCGAGCTGCGCGCCGCCCCGCGTCATGCGCTGCTGATTCGCGCGGCCAAGCTCATCATCGATGGCGCGGAATACCTGGGCGTGCTGCGCGATGCTTCCGATACCGGGGTCAGCCTGCAGCTTTTTCACCCGATACCCGATGGCGCGGAGATGGCGCTCGAGTTGCAGAACGAGGAGCGCTATCCGGTCGAGCTCGTCTGGCGCGACGGTCTGCGCCTGGGCATGCGCTTCCCTGCGCCGATCGACGTTGAGCGCCTGATCGAGATGCCCGCGCCATTCGACCGGCGGCCGATCCGCGTGCGCGTCAAGATGCCCGCGACAATCGGCACGCTGCTCGGGGACCTGGCGCTGTGCACCATTCTCGATCTGTCGCAGCACGGCGCCAAGATCGGCTGCGCGCGCAGCTTCGCCATCGACCAGCGCGTCCGCCTGATCGCCTCGGGTATGCCCACGGTTCCCGCCAAGATCCGCTGGCGCAAGGACGAGACGCTCGGTCTCGGGTTCGAGACGACCTTCCAGCTGAGCGAGTTGGCCAATATCGTCGCCGGGTTTCATGCCGCGTCGGACCCTGCCCACATGGCGATGGTCGCCCCGATGCCTGGCTGATGCGTCGCGTGGAGCATCGGCAACCCCTCTCTCGCTCGCCGCCGCGCCGACGCGGGAACATCAGCATCGAGCTTTCGAAATGATGAGGGTCGGATCGGGCGCTCGCCGGTATTCTTCGCGCCCGATCCGCCCGTTACAAGGCGATCAGGCCGGGCGGAAGTCCATCGCCGCGCCGTTGATGCAGTGCCGCTTGCCGGTTGGCGGCGGACCATCGTCGAAGATGTGCCCCAGATGCCCGCCGCAATCGGCGCAGTGCACTTCGGTGCGCGCAAAGCCCAGCTTGCGGTCGCGCGAGGTGCCCGTCGCGCCGTCCAGAGCCTGGTAGAAGCTCGGCCAGCCGGTCCTGCTGTCGAACTTGGTGCGCGAGCTGTAGAGCCGGTTGCTGCACCCCGCGCAGACGAACGTCCCCTGCCGCTTTTCCTTGTCAAGAGGTGAGCTATAGGGCCGCTCGGTGCCCGCCTGGCGCAGGATGTGGAACTCCGCCTTGGACAGTCGCGTGCGCCATTGCGCCTCGGTCAGGTCGAGCGGATTGGGCTGCGCGGCATGCGCGATGCCGCCGCACCCGCCGAGCGCGGTGATCGCAACCCCCGTTCCGAGGAGGCGGAGGATGGCGCGGCGATCGGAGAGGGATTGGATCATGCCGCCTTTGTAGGATCGCCTGTCCAAACCTTTGCTGAACGGTTATTCAACGGATGAAAGCAGATCTCCGGGGCCAACGCCCCCGGACCCCCTCAACGGTCGGACTCTGGCCACGCTCTCGACGTTGCGCTTTGACGATAGGCTGACATTAACGGGGTGCAGGGGCATTGGCCCCTGCTAAAAAACCAATATAATCAACACATTAAACGCTTCAAACCTCGGCTCCCTCTCGACTGCCGACGCAACTGCGTTATGGAGCCCACCATGCGTGAACGTGTGGACTCGCCGCCGGAGGACATCGCCGACCTTCAGTCGCGAATGCGCGAAAAGGCGCGCGAGCTGGGCTTTGTCGCAATCGGTTTCGCTCCGCCCGACGAGGATCCGCACCGAGGCGTTCGGCTGCGCGAATGGCTCGAGGAGGGCGCGCACGGCGACATGGCATGGATGGCGGAGCGCGTCGCAATCCGCGCAAGTCCGCACGCGATGTGGCCCGAGGCGAGAGGCGTGGTTGCGCTCGGCATGGCCTACACGCCCGAGCGCGATCCGCTTGCCCCGCCCTCCAGTGCGGCGGAGGCGCGCATCTCGGTCTATGCACAAGGGCGCGACTATCATCTGGTGGTCAAGAAGGCGCTGAAGGCGCTCGCCCGCTGGCTGGTCGTCGAGGGCGAGGCACGCGGCCTCACGCCGGAGCTGAAGGTGTTCGTCGATACCGCCCCGGTGATGGAGAAGCCGCTTGCCGAAGCGGCGGGGATCGGCTGGCAGGGCAAGCATACCAACTTGGTGAGCCGCCAACATGGTTCCTGGCTGTTCCTGGGCGCGATCTACACCACGCTGCCCTTCGCGCCCGATCCGCCGCACCGCGACATGTGCGGCTCGTGTCGCGCCTGCCAGGATGCCTGCCCGACCGACGCCTTCCCGGCACCCTATCGGCTCGATGCGCGGCGGTGCATCTCCTACCTCACGATCGAGCTCAAGGGCCCGATACCCCACGAGTTCCGCGAGGCGATCGGCGACCGGATCTATGGCTGCGACGATTGCCTGGCGGTCTGCCCGTGGAACAAGTTTGCCGACGCCGCCGCCCGCCATCACGAGTTCGCCCCACGTCCCGATCTCGTCGCACCCGATCTCGGCGAACTGCTGGCGCTCGACGACGCGGCTTTCAGAGCCAAATTCTCGGGCTCGCCGATCAAGCGGATCGGGCGCGACCGCTTCGTGAGAAACTGCCTGATCGCGGCGGGGAACAGCGGTGATCGCTCGCTGGCCGGCAAGGTCGAGGGGCTTACGCTCGATCCCGATCCGGTGGTCGCCGAGGCAGCCGGATGGGCGCTAAAGCGAATGGAAGGATAGGTTTCTTGCAGGGGCCAGCGCCCCTGCACCCCGTCGGTCTCGCGCCTGAGGCGCAGCGTCGCGAGCCGGGCACGCCCTAGGCGGGCAAGGGGGACTGGGGCGATGGCCCCCGGCTTCGGTCCTTCGAAGCTACAGGAATTGCTTCAGCGGCCGCTCCGCATCGGCCAGTGCGTCGAGGTCCTCGATCAGCGTGCGCATCTCCACCAGCCGCCGCCCTTGCGCGTAGTCGCGCGTGAGGTTGACCGCGTCGACCGCGATCACCCTCTTGTCACGCAGGTAGACGACCGAGAACCCGCGCTGTGCGGGATCGCCGCGCAGCACCGTCGTGTCATGACCGAAACTCAGCCCCGCAGTCTGCAACCGCAGGTCGTACTGGTTGGACCAGAACCAGGGCAGCGCGTCGTATGGCTCGGGAGCGCCGCAGACCGCCTTGGCGACGGTCGTAGCCATGTCATGGGCGTTCTGCACGCTTTCGAGGCGGATGATCGCACCCTTGGCGTAGGAGTTGGCGTGCGCCGCGCAGTCGCCAAGCGCGTAGACATCCTCCAGGCTGGTGCGGCAGAACTGGTCGACATCGACCCCGTCCGCCCCCGCCGCCCCCGCCGCGATCAGCGGGCCCACGGCGGGCACGATGCCGATCCCGGCGATGACGATATCGCACTCGACACGCGTCCCGTCGGTGAGCACCGCCTCTTCCACCCGCTCGCCCGATCCCTCGAGTGCGGTCACGCCGACGCCCAGGCGCACGTCGACCCCCTGCCGTCGATGCTCGCCCAGATAGAAGCGCGACAAGTCCTCACCCGCCACGCGGTTGAGCAGGCGGTCGCGCATCTCGACCAGAGTAACCCGGCATCCGAGCGCACGCAGTACCGCAGCCGCCTCGAGACCGATATAGCCGCCGCCCACCACCAGCACGTCGCGGTGCCCGGCGGCGAGTTCGGCGCGCAAGCGGTCGACATCCGGCCGGTGCCGCACCGCGTGCACGCCCTCGAGCGGGCCGCCCGGGCATGACAGACGCCGCGCATCCCCGCCCGCGGCCCAGATCAGCGTGCGATAAGTGATGACCTGCCCGCCCGAGACCGCCAGTTCGCGCGCTTCCAGATCGATCCGCGAGACGTTGGTGCCGAGCCTGAGGTCGATCCCACGCCCGGCCCAGAAGGCCTCGGGACGGATCAGGATCCGCTCGAACGGCTTCTCGCCCGCGAGGTAATCCTTGGAGAGGGGCGGGCGCTCATAGGGCGGATCGCGGTCGCGCCCGACCATCAGGATCGAGCCGTCGTAGCCGTGCTGGCGCAGCGCAATGGCGGCTTGCGCGCCGCCATGGCCGGTGCCCACGATCACGATCTCGGCGCCCCCTGTCACGAGGCGAGGCGTTCGGCGCAAATCGCCGGATCGTCAAGCGGCCCCGTCGAGCAGCGCCCGTGCGATGGGTGCCATACGCGCTTACCCGGTGAGCAGGTTGCGCGCCTGGCTGGCCAGCTGGGCGAGCATCGTCACCTGCACCGGGCCGGGGCCTTGCGCACGCCCGACCATCGCCCGGAAGCGCTTGATCGCGGCATCGTTCTCGTCGGCCCATTGCCCGAGCCGGGAGACGATGTCGGTCCGCCTTCCGCCGAGCCCCAGTTCGCGCAGGAAATCGAGCCGCATCTGCTGGAAATCGCGCGCCAACCCAGCGACGAGGAGGCGTTCCCACGGATCCGAAGGATGCATGCTGGCGGCCTGGTTCTGCGCCCAGTCGAGCCGCAGCCGCTGGCCGAGCGCGCTGAACGCGGCGGTCAGCTCGAGTGCGTCGACCTTGCAGCCGTGCGACAGGCGGGCGATGCCGATCGCCCCATCGATCGAATAAAGCCGCGCGACCATCTCGGCGAGCTCGGCCGGCGCGCCCGCCTCTGCGAGATCTGCGGCGACCTCTTCGGTGCGGCCGCGCGATTCTGCGCCGATCAGCACCTCGACATTTTCGCGCAAGGTCTCGACGATAGTTCCGATCTCGGCGACTAGCTCCGAGGGCGAGGTATTGCAGCCGCCCGCTCGCAGCAGATCCGCCATGTGCCCGTGAAGCGAGAAGGCCGCGCGGTTGAACAGCGCAAGGCGGGCGGGCTCGGGGATTTCGGCCACGTCGATCGCCCGCCAGATCGCGTCCATGCCGAGCAGCTCGCACGCCGAGACGAACGCGCAGCCCACCTGGGACAGCCCCGCGCCCTCTTCCTCGGCAAGCTCGAACGGGTGGACCATGCCCATCCGGTTGACGATCTTGTTGGCGATGACCGTGGCGACGATCTCGCTGCGCAGCCGGTGGTTGAGAAGCTGCTTGCGGAACCGCTCCTGCATCTGCGGCGGAAAGTCGCCCAGCAGCAGTTCGACCGCGGCCGCATCCTCGTGCACCGCGCTCGCCTCCATCGCGTCCTGCAGCACGAGCTTGGAATTGGACAGCAGCACGGCGAGTTCGGGGCGCGTCAGACCCTGTCCTTCCGAAGCACGGCGCACGAAGGTCTCGCTATCGGCAAGGCCTTCGGTGCGCCGGTCGAGCTCGCCCATTTGCTCGAGCACGTCGATCAGCCGGCTCTGCGCCGCGACGGTGCGCGCGCCGCCCTGCTCCGCGATCGACAGGGCAAGCGCCTGCAGGCGATTGTCCTCGAGCACCAACTCGGCGACCTCGTCGGTCATCTCCTGGAGCAGCGCGTTGCGGCGCTCCTCGGACAGGCGTCCTGAACGGCGCGCGGCAGTGAGCGCGATCTTGATGTTGACCTCGTTGTCCGAGCAATCGACGCCGGCCGAATTGTCGATGAAATCGGTGTTGATCCGCCCGCCGTTTAAGGCGAACTCGATCCGCCCGGGCTGGGTGATGCCGAGATTGGCGCCCTCGCCGATCACCTTGGCGCGCAGGTCCGCGCCATCGACCCGCAGGAGGTCGTTTGCCGGGTCGCCGACATGCTGGTGCGTTTCGGCCGATGCCTTGACGTAGGTGCCGATGCCGCCGAACCAGAGGAGGTCCACCGGGCTCTTGAGAATGGCCGAGATGATCCGGTCGGGCTCGAATTCGCTTTCCTCGCTGTCGCCCAGGCCAATCGCCGCGCGGGCCTCTGCCGGGAGCGCGATCCGCTTGGCGGTGCGCGGGAATACACCGCCGCCCTGCGAAAGCTTCGCCTCGTCGTAATCCGCCCAGCTCGACCGCGGCAGGGCGAACAGCCGTTGCCGTTCCTCCCAGCTCGCTTGCGGATCGGGGCCGGGATCGATGAAGATGTGTCGGTGATCGAAGGCGGCGACCAGTTTCAATGTCCTGGAGAGCAGCATGCCGTTGCCGAACACGTCGCCCGACATGTCGCCCACACCCGCGACGGTGATCGTCTCGGACTGCACGTCCACGCCCATTTCGCGGAAGTGGCGCTGAACGGAAATCCAGGCGCCGCGCGCGGTGATGCCCATCTCCTTGTGGTCGTAGCCGTTCGAGCCGCCGCTCGCGAAGGCATCGCCGAGCCAGAAGTTGCGCTCTTCGGCGATGGCATTGGCGGTATCGGAAAAGCTGGCCGTGCCCTTGTCGGCGGCGACCACGAAATAGGGGTCCTCGCCGTCAAGGATGACGACGTGCTCCGGGTGGACCACCTCGTCATCGACGATGTTGTCGGTGATCGAGAGCAGCGTGCGGATGAACAACTTGTAGCTCTCGCGCCCCTCGGCGAACCAGGCGTCGCGATCATGCGCCGGGTTGGGCAGGCGCTTGGGATAGAAGCCGCCCTTGGCGCCGGTCGGCACGATCACCGCGTTCTTGACGCGCTGCGCCTTCATCAGCCCGAGGATCTCGGTGCGGAAGTCGTCGCGCCGGTCGGACCACCTGAGGCCCCCGCGTGCGACCGGGCCGGCGCGCAGATGGATGCCCTCCACACGGCGCGAATAGACGAAGATCTCCCGCCACGGCACGGGCTTGGGAAGGCTGGGCACCGCAGCCGAATCGAACTTGAAGGCCAGTGCCTCGTCAGCGGCAGGAGCGAAGGCGTTGGTGCGCAGGATCGCCTCGAGCGTCTGGCGGTAAAGCCGCAGCAGCCGGTCGTCGTTGATCGCGATGACCTCGATGAGGCCGCCTCGGATCGCCTCGGACGCCTCTTCTTCGGCCGCCTGCCGATCGCCCTCGAACGCGGGATCGTGGCGGCGGCGGAACAGGTCGACGAGACCGCGCGTGACTGCGGGGGCTCCGGCCAGCGCATCGACCACGGTGTAGATCGTGAAGGCGATGTTGACCTGGCGCAGGTAGCGGTAGAGCGCACGCAGCCAGTCGGCCTCCTGGGCATCGAGCCCGGTGCTGACCACGAGGCGGTTGAAGACGTCGTTCTCGGCCCGCTCGTTGGCGACGGCGACGAACGCCTTCTCGATCACCTCGGCGCGTTCGATGAGCTTGCTCGCCCGGTGCCCCGGCGCCAGCCCGAGGGTGAAATCGTGGATCGTCCCGGTGCACTCGCCGGTCAGCTGGGTCGGCTGCTCGGTGAGCACGCGGAAGCCAAAATTCTCGAGCGCGGGGACCGCGTCCGAAAGTGGCAGATGGCCTTCGTGCTGGTAGACCTTGAGCCGCAGCCGGTCTTCCGCGCCGTCCGGGCTCCTGAACAGGCGTGCGTCGCGGCCGAGCGGGCAATCGCCTTCGCCCTGTGCGAGCAGGCGCAGCCGGCCGATGTCGAGCGCGGCTTCCTGCGCCCCGTAAGCGGCGCGATAATTATCGGGCAGGCTTGCGGCGTAGCGGCTGGCCAGCGCAGCGGCGCGGGCCGGCTCCTCGACCGTCGCGAGCGCCGCTTCCACCGCGTCGCCCCAGCCGCGCAACATTTCCTGGAGCTTCTCGTCGATCGCATTGGAATGCGGGCTGGTTTCCTGCCCGCGATGGTCGAGCACGTAGCGCAGAAGCGCGAGATTGCCGCCTTCGACCATCAGGCTCCAGTCGAGCGTGGTGGTGCCCGTTTCCCGCTCGATCAGGTCCTGGATCTGGAGGCGCACCCGGGTCGAGAGCATGTCGCGCGGCAGCCAAACGAAGCCGAAGATATGCCGCCCGAGCGGCGCGGTCACCAGCGAGATGCGCGGTCGGGGCCGGTCGACAATGGCCATCATCGCGGTGGCGACACGGGTGATATCGTCGTCCGAAAAGCTGATGATGAGATCGTGCGGAAGCACCTTCAACGCGTGGACCAGCGCCTTGTGATCATGCCCCTCGGGATCGAAATCGAGCCGCTCGGTGATCGTCGCCATCTGCTGGCGCAGGACCGGCACCTGGCTGGGCGAAGCAGAGAGCGCGGCGCTGGTCCAGATGCCGGCGTGGACGGAGAGCGCATGAAGCCGGCCCTTCTCGTAGATCGGCACGATGAACAGGTCGATCGGCACGCGTCGGTGGACGCGGCTGAGGCGATTGGCCTTGATGACGAGCGGCGCGCGGCCAGGCGGGCCCACCTGCTCTTCCTGGCCCGTTTTCACCGCGCCCGGGCGCGCGCCCTCGAACCAGGCGAAGGCCGCCTCGTAGGTCGCTTCGGCGGCTAGATCGCGCCCGCTCTTGCGGCAGATGCCGAACAGATCGGCATGGCCGCCGCCGCGCTTCCTCGTCAGGTGGCCGAGATGGGTCATCATCCCGCCGCCAAGCCAGCGCAGCAGCGCCGCGCCCTCGGCATCGGCAATTCGCTCGGCATCCTCCTCGATGCGCTGCCGGAGGCGCGGCCAGTCCTGGTTGGTCACGCGCGTATCGCCGATCGTGGTGATCAGCTCGCTCTCGAGCGCGCGGCGCTCCTTCGCATCGAGCCGCGCGGTCTCGATATAGATCATCGACTCGCGTTTCTCGCCCGTTTCGTCCCCGTCGAGGATGGCGGTGAGGCGTCCCTGCTCGTCGCGCCGGACCGCGAGGATCGGATGGACGATAAGGTCGATCGAGAGGCCATGAGCGGCGATCGCCCCGGCAATTGAATCGACCAGGAACGCCATGTCGCGGTTGATCACCGCGATCCGCATGACGCGCCGCTCGCCGAGCGCCGAACCTTGCGCCGAGCGGATCAGCAGCGAGGCCTCGCCTTCGTCGCGTTGTCGCGCGGCTTCGAACAGGAAGGCGGTGACCTCGTCGAGCCGGGCGTCGGAGAGCGGCGCTTCGCCCGGCAGGATCGAACCGGCGACAAGGCGCCGCAGGGCATCGGCGAACGTGCGCTCCTCGCCTTCGAGCCCGTTGAGACTGGGTTCGTCCGAAGCCGTATCGCGCTCGGTTTCGAGGGTTGCCATGTTCGCCTCTCTCTTCGTCATCCTCGCCATCGCCCTTCCACCGGATCGTCGCGAGGGCAATGGATCATCCATAAGTTGAACGGGATAAGCCGCGACCCGTTTCCGATTACCCGGCGCGGGCGGCGCGCGTGAGCTCCATGATGGTGGCCATCAACAAGGCAATTTCTCTCGGGCGGGAGAGGCGGTGGTCGCCGTCCTTTACGAGCGTCAGCGAGACGTCGTTGGAAGCGAGCGTCCGGGACATGTCGAGCGAGATGCGCCAGGGGACCTCGTCATCCTCCGTGCCGTGCAGCAGCCGGACGGGGCAGGTGATGGCGATTTCCTGGGCAAGCAGCAGATGGGATTGGGCGTCATGCCAGAAGGAGGCATGGGTCGGCGTCGGTTCGGGGCCGTAGGGGTTGGCCTCGTAAATCGTCTCGTCCCTCGCCAGCTTGCTCTTCTGGCAATCTTCATAGCCCCACTCTGAAAAATCCGGCGCCGAAGCGATGCCGACCAGGCCAGCGAGCCGCTCTTCCAGCGCCAGGCCGACAAGCAGCATCAGCCAGCCACCCATCGACGAACCGATGAGAATGACATGCTGTGCGGTGAGGCATGTTTCTGTAAGAGCCAAGGCTTCGTCCCGCCAGCGCGACAGTGTCCCCTGCGCAAACGCGCCCGAGCTTTCGCCGCAGCCGGAATAATCGAACAACAGGCATTCGCGCCCGTCGGCCCGGGCCGCTTCGAACACCGCCGCCGCCTTGCTTCCGGCCATGTCCGACATGTAACCGGGCAGGAACACCAGCGCTGGTCCCGCTCCCGGCGTATGACGGTATGCGATCCGGCGACCGTCAGGCATGGTGTGGAAGCGTAGATCGCTCATCCTGGCGCGATGGCGGCGCGGGTCGGGGGATGCAACCGCCGCCTTGCATCGGGTCTTGGAGCGCCTATCATTCCTGCGATGGCGATAGAGGCATTCACCACGACCACCACCGGCACCCGGCGACCCCGGGGGCGGATGGTCGCGGACTGATCGCGCACCGCCGCCGCCCGGGTCCGGGTGGCGCGGCGTCCTCCACCCGGTCCCGATCCCCCTGCAAGACGCCTTCCGGCGCCGCGCCCTATGTGCCATGGCGCGCCGGCGCGGCCCATTGAGGACCATACCATGAGCGAAATGCTGAAGATCAGCCTGCCCGATGGCTCGGTGCGCGAAGTGCCGCGCGGCTCGACGCCTGCCGATGTCGCCGCCGCGATCGGCCCTGGGCTCGCCAAGGCTGCGCTCGCCGCACGGGTCGATGGCGAGTTGCGCGATCTCACCCGGCCGTTCGAGGGCGATGCCGCGCTCGCGCTCGTCACCAGCCGCGACGTCGACGAGGCGCTCGAGCTCGCCCGCCACGATTACGCCCATGTCCTCGCCGAGGCGGTGCAGAACCTCTATGCCGGAACGCAGATCACCTTCGGCCCGGCTACCGAGGAGGGCTTCTATTACGATTTCGCCCCGCCTGCCGAGCGCGGTCCGTTCACCGAGGAGGACCTCCCGCGGATCGAGGAGGAGATGCGCCGCATCATCGCCGCCGACACCCCCCTCCATCGCGAGGTGTGGACCCGCCAGCAGCTGATCCAGTGGTTCCGCGATCACGGCGAGAGCTTCAAGGCCGAATGGGCCGCCGATCTCCCGGAGGGCGAGGAACTCACCGTCTATCGGCAGGGCGACTGGCTGGACATGTGTCGCGGCCCGCACCTCGCCTCGACCGGCAAGCTCGACCCGGCCGCCTTCCGCCTGACCCGCGTCTCGGGCGCATATTGGCGCGGCGACCAGAAGAACGCGATGCTCAGCCGCATCTACGGCACCGGCTGGCTCAACAAGAAGCAGCTCGAGGAGCACCTCAACCGGCTCGAGGAGGCGGCCAAGCGCGACCATCGCAAGCTGGGCCGCGAGATGGACCTGTTCCACCTCCAGGAAGAGGCGCATGGCAGCGTCTTCTGGCACCCCAACGGCTACCGCATCTGGCGCGAGCTCGAGGCCTACATGCGCCGGCGGATGGACGGCGTGGGCTATCGGGAGGTCAAGACCCCGCAGGTGATGGATGCCCGCCAATGGGAGCGCTCGGGGCACTGGGGCAAGTACCGCGAGAACATGTTCGTCATCCCCGACGAGGTGCCGAGCACCACGGACGAGGCAGCGCTGGTCTCGCCCGATGCCGAGTGGATGGCGCTCAAGCCGATGAACTGCCCGGCCCACGTGCTGATCTTCAAGCAGGGCATCACCTCCTATCGCGACCTGCCGATCAGGCTCGGTGAGATGGGCTGCTGCCACCGCAACGAGCCGCACGGCGCGCTCCATGGCCTCATGCGCGTGCGCCAGTTCACCCAGGACGACGGTCACATCTTCTGCACCGAGGGCCAGGTGGTCGAGGAGGTGCGCCGCTTCTGCGAGTTCGCCGACCGGGTCTATCGCGACTTCGGCTTCACCTATTCGGTCAAGCTCGCGCTGCGCCCCGAGCAGCGCTTCGGCTCGGACGCGGACTGGGACAAAGCGGAGGAGGAGCTCAGGAACGCGGTGGTCGAGGCCGGCATGGCAAGCGACGAATTCGGCTGGGAGGAGCTGCCGGGCGAGGGCGCCTTCTACGCTCCCAAGCTCGAATGGCACCTGACGGACGCGATCGGCCGCACCTGGCAGGTCGGCACGATCCAGTCCGACCGCGTGCTGCCCGAGCGGCTGGATGCGAGCTATGTTGGCGAGGATGGCGGGCGCCACCGCCCGGTCATGCTCCACCGGGCGATCTTCGGCAGCTACGAGCGGTTCATCGGCATCCTGATCGAGCATTTCGCCGGTCGCCTCCCGCTGTGGCTGGCGCCGGTGCAGGCGGTGGTGGCGACGATCGTCTCCGATGCGGACGGCTGGGCTGACGAGGTCGCGGCGCGGCTCGCGGCGGCGGGGCTGCGTGTCGAGACTGACCTCAGGAACGAGAAGATCAACTACAAGGTGCGCGAGCATTCGCTGGCCAAGGTGCCGCATCTGCTGGTTGTGGGTGCACGCGAGGCGGCCGCCGGGACGGTGGCGATGCGCACCTTGGGCGAGAAGGAACAGTTCGTCCTGTCGCTTGATGAGGCGATCGGGCGGCTGAGGGACACGGCCGTTCCACCCGATCTCAAAGAGCAGAATTGATGCGCAGGGCAATTATCGCGATGATTATGATGTTGCCGCTACTCGCCTGCGAGCGGACGGAGGAAACGTCGCCCGTTGCGGGGCAGACGCATGAGGAGGCGATGGTCGCGCAGGCCGGCGAGCCGCTCACCCCCGCACAGCAGGCCTTCGCCGATGCCAATACGCGGATGCACGCCGCGATGTCCGAGATCCCGTCCAACGCCGACGAAGCGTTCATGCGCGGCATGCTCGCGCATCATCGCGGGGCGGTGGAGATGGCCGAGATCGAGCTCGAACACGGCACCGATCCCGAGGCGCGCGCGTTGGCGCAGACCATCATCGAGGCACAGATGGCCGAGATCGAGCAGATGGAAGCCTGGCTCGTGCGCGAAGGCGTTCCCGCAACGGCCTCCGCCGAGGAGCGCGCCCATCACTAGCGATCGCTCGCTTGGCCGATAAGCCGCGCCCGGCCCCCTAGTGCCTGCCGACCTGACGATCGCCCAAGTCGCAGTCGCGGTTGCGGTCGCGCTGGTTTCCTCCTTCATCCGCGGGCTTTCGGGCTTCGGCATGGCGCTGATGCTGGTCCCCGTGCTCGCCTTGACGGTCAAGCCTGAGCAGGCGGTGGTGACGGCCAATGCGCTCGGCGTGGTGATGGGGCTGGCAAGCTACCGCGGCGCGCGGCTGGCGGCGGAGGACAGCGCCAAGACCATCGCGCTGCTCGGCGTCCTCGCCACCCCCGTGGGTCTCGTGCTGCTGGCGGTGACGCCCGACGGCGTCGCGCGGCTGGCGATTGCGCTCGCGGCGCTGACGGCGTTCGTGTTCGTGCTCAAGCCCGGCGGCGGGGTGCGGGCGGAGACCCATCCGGTTGCGCTGACCAGGGCAACCGGGGTTGCGGCCGGCCTGTTTGCAGGTTTCGCGGGGATCCCCGGGCCGCCGGTAATCGCTTTCTATCTCGGGCGACGAGTTGAGCGGGCAACGGCGCGCGCCTCGATGTTCCTGGTGTTCCTCGCGACCTCGATTAGCGCCTGCATCGCCGCGACCGCGATGGGGATCGCCGATGCGAAGGCGGCATGGCTCGCGCTGATCCTTGCCCCCGCAGTGCTGATCGGCAACGCGCTTGGCAGCCTCGCCTTCGGACGGGTCAATGAACTTGCCTGGCGACTGTTGGCGGGCGCGATCGTCGCCGGGGCGGCCGCGGTGGCGATTGCGCGGCTGATCTGACCAGCGCTGCCCGAGTGTTTCATGAAACGGAAAAGCACCGCGGTGTGATCACCTCCGATTTCGAGCATCGCATCGATTTCTGGAAGACCAGCCCGCCGGCACGGGGGCAGCGGGGCGCGAGGCGCCAAATCGCTGTCTCCGGCCGGCGGGCCGCTCTGCAACAGGGCGCGACAGGAGGTGAGGCTGCCCTTGCCCATCGGATAGCGCTTACATCCTAACGAAAGGTTAACCGCCCGCCGGTTCGGCGCACGGGACATGGCACGAGCAGCAGTGGAATGCGCCTCCGCCGGTCAGCACCGCATCGGCGCGAAGCCCGACTGCCGCGCGGCCGGGAAACAGGTCGCCGATCGCCGCCACCGCCTCCTCATCCTGGGCGGTGCCGTAGGTCGGCACGACGACAACCTGGTTGCAGATGACGAAATTCATGAAACTCGCCGGTTCGATCGCATCCGCTTCGCCCATGCCCCCTGGCGAGGGCACGTCGCGCACCTGGATGCCGAATTGCCGGGCCGTATCGCGAGCGTCGGTATAGACCGCGGCGTTGGGATCAGCGGGACCGCTTGCGACCGGGATCGCCAGGACGCCGGGGGCGACGAGCCGAGCAAGGTTGTCGACGTGCCCGTCGGTGTGGTCGCCCGCCAGTCCCTTGCCCAGCCACAACATGCGCTCGAAGCCGAGATCGCGCCCCAGGCGCCGCTCGATGTCCTCGCGCGTCAGGTCCGGGTTGCGATTGGGGTTGAGCAGGCATTCCTCGGTGACGACGACCAGGCCGCTGCCGTCGGTTTCGATCGAGCCGCCCTCGAGTACCCAGTCGCGCTCCTCGCTGGGCAAGCCCGCCGCGGCTGTGAGCGAGGCGCCAATCTCCTGGTCGCCCTCCATCTGATACTTGCCGCCCCAGCCGTTGAAGCCAAAGCGGCGCATCGCCCGCTGGCCGTCCGGTCCGGTGACGGTCAGCGGCCCGGTATCGCGCAGCCAGATGTCTCCATAGCGGTGCCGCTCGAGCTTCACCGAGGCGCTCACCAGCTGGCGCGCCCGCCCCTCATTGGCCGCATCGCGCACGACGAGGCGCACCTCCTGCCCGGTCTCGGCGACCGCGTTGGCGAAGGCGGCAACCTGCTCCTGTGCGGGCAACAGATGGCCTTCCCACAACTCGGCGGCATGGGGAAAGCCGATCCAGATCCATTCCTGCGGCGCCCACTCGGCGGGCATCCGCCACCGGCCGCCCGCCATCGCCGCCTGACCCTCGCCCATCGCGCGTCAGCAGCCCTGCGGGGAGGCAGCGCAGCTGGTTTCGCGGGCGGCGCGGAACTCGTCGCCAGGCACCCATCGCGGCCAGTCGCCGGTATCGCCGAGCATCCGGCCCAGCCGGTAGTAGAGGGCGAGGTCCTGCATCACCCCGCCCCAGTCCCAGGTCTCGTCATATTCGTCGCCCGGCGCGTGGTAGCGCTCTGCGTTGTAGCTGGCATGCCAGGCCCGGCCCGCCTCGATGCCGCCCCTGACGAGATCGTCGCCCTGCTTGATGTAGAGCATCGGCACGCCCCGCTTGGCGAGGCTGAAATGGTCGGAGCGGTAGTAGCGCCCGGCCTGCGGATTGTCGTCAGGGCTGGAGGTGCGGCCTGCATCGGCGAGGGCGCGCGCGAGATAGGCGTCGAGCTCGCTCTTGCCGCCGCCGATCACGTTCACGTTCTTCGCCTCTCCCATCATGTAGAGCGCGTCGAGGTTCACCCCGCCGGCCGTCGAGGCGAGCGGGAAGACCGGGTTGGCGGCATAATATTCCGAGCCCAGCAGGCCCGATTCCTCGGCCGTCACCGCCAGGAAGACCTGGGTGCGCGCGGTCGGCCCGGCCTCGGCGTGCGCTTCGCTCAAAGCCACCAATGCGGCGGTGCCCGTGGCGTTGTCGATCGCTCCGTTGCAGATGCCATCGCCCGTCTCGTCGGGCGTGCAGATGCCGAGGTGATCCCAATGCGCGGTGTGGAGGACGTATTCGTCCGCCCGCTCGTCGCCCGGCAGCATGGCGATGACGTTGCGCGAGGCGAAGGATCGCATCGCGTTGTTGAAGCTGGTCGACACGTTAACTCCAAGCGGCACGCCACGGAAGCCGGGCTGCGAGGCGGCGGCGGAGAGCTCGGCCAGATCGCGCCCGGCGGCGCGGGCTATTGCCTCGGCGGCGCCCTTCTGCACCCAGCCGTTGACCAGCGTCTGCGAGGCGCCGCCATCGGTTCGGCGGGCATAGACCTGTGGGCCCGACCAGGAGGTCTCCACCGTGCCCCAGCCATAGGAGGCAGGATAAGTGTCGTGGACGATAAGCGCGGCGGCTGCGCCTTGCTTGGCCGCCTCCTCGAACTTGTAGGTCCAGCGCCCGTAAAAGGTCATCGCCCGGCCGTCGAAGAGGCCTTCGAGCGTTTCGGACGCGTGGTCGGGATCGTTGACGAGGATCAGCGCGGTCTTGCCGCGCATGTCGAGCCCGGCGTAATCGTTCCAGCCCTTCTCCGGTGCCACGATACCGTAGCCGACGAACACCACTTCGCTGTCGGCAAGCTCGGTGCGAGGCTGTTCGCGATAGGATACGCCGACCCAGTCCTCGCCATATTCGAGGGCGAGCGGCTGACCGCCGCCCGAGACCCTCAGCGGAGCGACTTCGCGGGCGGTGATCTCGACCAGCGGCACCTCCTGATACCAGCTGCCATTGTTGCCCGGCTCGAGCCCCGCGGCGGCAAATGCTTGCGCGAGATAGGCGACGGTCTTGTCCTCGCCCGGCGTACCCGGGGCGCGGCCTTCGAACGCGTCGGAGGCAAGCGTGCGGGTGACTTCCTGCATCGTCTCGAGCGAGAGCGCGGGCGGGACGCTGCCCGGCGCTTCGGCGACGGAGGCGCAGCCGGCGAGGAGCGTCGCGGCGGTGGCGGCAAGGATCGGGCGGAGCATCGGGAAATTCCCTTTTTGCGGCAATGTCATGCGTCCCGTTTGGCAAAGCGCGCGCCCGGTCGCAAGCGAGGAGGAGCACCGCGGCCTTGCCCTCTGCCCCGCTTGGCGGCAGGCATGGGCGATGAACGAAGGCGCCTGGCAGGACGCGATCGCGCGGGCGAAGGCGCATTCGCCGTTCCTCGCGCTCGCCATGCGGCGCCTGCCGGAGGTCGCCGGCTTGTGCGCCGCGGGGGACGGGGAGGCGGCGCTGGCGGCCTCGCGCCTGCCGAGTGGGGAAAACGAGATCGAAGTCGCGCTGAGGCGCGAGCGGCTCGGCCTCGCGCTGGCACTGGGTCTGGGGGACCTCGCCGGCGCATTCCCCCTCTCACGGGTTTTTACAGAGCTTTCCGCCTTCGCGGACCGTGCGCTCGATCGGGCCATCGGCACCGTGATCGAGCGGCGGGTGCCCGGTGCGTCCGTGGCCGGGTTCACCGCGCTGGCACTGGGCAAGCAGGGGGCGCAGGAGCTCAATTACAGTTCCGACATCGACCCGATCCTGCTGTTCGATCGCGATACGCTGCCGCGCCGCCCGCGCGAGGAGGCGGACGAGGCGGCGCAGCGCTACGCCCGCCAGATCGTCGAGCTGCTCGGCAAGCAGACCGAGGACGGCATCGTCTTTCGCGTCGATCTGCGGCTGCGCCCTGATGCCGAGGTGACGCCGCTCGCCATCTCCTTCGGCGCGGCGCTGACGCATTACGAGGGCGCCGGGCTGGCCTGGGAGCGGGCCGCTTTCATCCGCGCGCGTTCGGCGGCGGGCGAGGTCGCGGCAGGCGAGCGGTTCCTCGCCCAGATCCGCCCATTCGTGTGGCGCAGCAGCCTCGATTTCACCGCGCTCGAGGATATCCGCCGGCTGACCGCGCGGATCCGCGAGGCGCATGCCGGGCCACGGGAGGTCGGCCCCGGCTTTGACCTGAAGCGCGGGCGCGGGGGGATCCGCGAGATCGAGTTTTTCGCGCAGACGCAGCAGCTGATCTATGGCGGGCGGCTGGCGTCGCTGAGGGTCCGCGGAACCCGGCCTGCGCTCGATGCACTGGCGGCGGAAGGGATCATCGAGGCGCAGACGGCGCGCGAACTGGGCGAGGCGTATGAGCGGCTGCGGGTCGTGGAGCATCGCCTGCAGATGGTCGACGATCGGCAGACCCATGCCTTGCCGCAGAGCCGCGCAGGGATCGACAACGTCGCCCGGCTCGACGGACTGGCGGATGGCGCCGCGCTGATCGATGAGCTGCGCCTCATCACCGCAATGGTCGCGGCGCGCTACGAGGAGCTGCTGGGGGAGGAGGTGGCGAGCGTAGCGCTCGCCCCGGAAGAGGCGGAAGTGGTCTCGGCGTTCGCGGAGCGGTATGCCGAGCGCATCTCCCGCTGGCCGCAGGTGATCCGGGCGCTGAAATCCAAGGAGGCGTTGGCCGCTTACGAGGCAATCCGGCCGGCGCTGATCGCCGCGCTCGCCGCCGCCCCCGATGTCGAGCGGGCGCTGGCGCGCTGGGAACGGCTGCTCGCTTCGCTGCCGAGCGCGATCAACCTGTTCCGCCTGTTCGAGCAGCGACCCGCTTTGCTAGAACAGGTGCTGCGCGTGCTCACCTTGGCCCGGCCGCTGGCTGATGCGCTCGCCCGCCGGGTCGCCTTGCTCGACGCGCTGGTCGACCAGAGCGCGCTCGACCTGCCCGGACCCGTCGAGACGCTGGCGGCGCGGATGCGGGGAGCACAGGATGCGAGCTACGAGGCGCGGCTCGATCGCATCCGCCAGGTGGTGGGCGAGGAGCGGTTCATGCTCGGCGTTCAGTTGATCGAGGGGCGGCACGATCCGCTGAAGATCGCCGAAGGACTGTGCCGGGTCGCCGAAGCGGCGCTGGCGGTGGGGGCCGAGGCGGCGACCCGCGAGTTCGAGGCGAGCCACGGGAAGGTGCCAGGGGGTGAGCTCCTCGTGCTCGGGCTCGGGCGGCTGGGCGGAGGGGCGCTGACCCATGCCTCGGACCTCGACCTCATCTACCTTTTTACAGGCGAGATTGGCACCGAATCGGACGGGCGGCGGCCGCTCACCGCCTCGCTCTATTTCAACCGGCTGGCCAGCCGGGTGAGCTCGGCGCTGAACGTGCCGACCGCGGAAGGCGCGCTGTACGAGGTCGATACGCGGCTGCGGCCGCAGGGCGCGCAGGGGCCGCTGGCGGTGAGCGTGGAGAGCTTCGCGCGGTACCAGGCGGAGGATGCGTGGACCTGGGAGCACATGGCGCTCGCCCGCGCGCGGCCGCTATACGGGCCGGACGAGGCCAAGGCGGCGTTGGAGCAGACGATCTGCGAGGTGCTCGCCCGCCCGCGCGATGCCGACGCGCTGCGAGCGGCGGTGCTCTCGATGCGGGCCGAGATCGCGTTGCATAAGCCGCCGGCGGGGCCGCTCGATGCCAAGCTGCTGCGGGGCGGGCTGGTCGACCTCGAATTCATCGTCCACTTCCTGCAACTGCGCGACCAGGTGGCGCTCGAGCCGCCGCTCGAGGTGGCGATCGGGCAACTGGCCGAGGCGGGGCTGCTGCCGGGCGACTTCATCGAGCATATGGAGACGCTCATCCGGCTCTTGATCGCCGCGCGGCTGCTGGCGTCAGACGGCAAGGTGCCGCCACCCGCCGCCGCCGAGGCATTGGCGCGGGCTTGCGGGGAGACGGACCTCGCTTCGGTGTTGCACTCGCTGGGCAAGGCGCGCCGGGGTGTGGCAAAGGTCTGGGCCGAGTTGTTCGGCGAGACATTGGAGGTTTGAGCAATGAGCGACCGTCTGGATGTGGGCGACAAGCTGCCGGATATTGCCCTCGAGATGCCCGATGGGCAGGTCCGGCCGAGTGATTTCGAGGGGGGCAAGCTCGTCATCTGGTTCTATCCCAAGGACGATACGCCGGGCTGCACGACCGAGGCGAAGGACTTCACCGCGCTGGCAGACGAATTCGCAGGCGCAGGAGCGGCGCTCCTGGGGGTGAGCAGGGACCCACCGGCCAAGCACCGCAAATTCGCCGAGAAGCACGATTTGGCGGTGCCGCTCGCCACCGATCCGCAGGAGCACGGGCTGGCCGATGCGCTCGGCGTGTGGGGCAAGAAGAGCATGTACGGCAAGTGGTTCATGGGGATGGAGCGGACAACCTTCCTGGTCGATGCCGAGGGGCGGATCTCAAGGGTCTGGCGCAAGGTGAAAGTCAAAGGCCACGCCGCCGAGGTGCTCGAGGCGGCGCGGGCGCTGTAGGTCAAGGTGACAGGGGTCGCGCTGGTTCGACCGTGGCCAGGGAGAGAGCGGGGCGCGAAGTTTACGAAGTTGACACTGTGTAAACTTCGCTTTTTAAGCCTTATATCGTTGATATCGAACGATAATACGAGCAAAGGCGACAATTGACGCCTGTTTCGGGGGGATTTCTCGTCCTCCCCCGCGCTTGCGGGGAACGCCGGTCTTGCCCGCACCGCCCGCTGTAGGACAGGCACAATGCGCCCCGATCATCTTGTGCAGCGGGGGATGAGGATTGCGTAACGCGAGGAGATGGCCGGCCTGGCGCCTCCCGCGCGTCCGTCGTGAGCGCCGCTCCCCCCCTCGGGAGGGGGGAGGCCCGCTCCCCGCTTACTCGCTCGCCGGCGTCTGCTCGCCGCCGAGCAGGTGACGCTGCCAGAACATCAGCGTCGCCCAATAGTAGTAATCCGCGTTCTCCTTCCTGGCGAAACCGTGGCCCTCGTTGCCGGCGAGGAAGTGCCAGGCCTCGTTGCCCTCGTTGCGCACCGCCATGATGATCTGGTCGGCCTCGCTCGCGGGCACGCGCGGGTCATTGGCGCCGGTCGCGACCAGCAGCGGGATGTCGATCTCGTCGGCGCGGGTGAGCGGCGAGATCTCGAGCAGCTTGGCGCGCTGGGCGGGGTCGCGCTCGTCGCCATATTCCGGGCGGCGCAGATTGCGGCGGTAATCCTCGGTATTCTCGAGGAAGGTGACGAAGTTGGAGATGGCGACGACGCACGCTGCGCCCTTCAGCCGCTCGCCGTAGCGGATCGCGCTCGCATAGCACATGTAGCCGCCATAGGAGCCGCCGGTGACGCCCATCCGGCCCGCGTCGATCGCGGGATCGGCGGCGAGCGCATCGAGGAAGGCGCCGATGTCCTGGACGGAATCCTCGCGTTTGAACGGCCCGTTGTCGAGCGTGACGAAGCGCTTTCCGAAGCCGGTCGAGCCGCGCACGTTGGGGTAGAAGATGGCCACGCCCCATTCGTTGAGCAGGTAGTTGGCGCGACCGATGAAGGTGGCGGTCGACTGCCCCTCGGGCCCGCCATGGATGTTGACCAGCACCGGCCGCTCGCCGGGGAAGCGGGCGGGATCGGGCCGGTAGAGGAAGCCCGAGACGCGCTCGCCGTCGAAGCTCTCGATCTCGACCAGTTCGGGGAGCACGTTGGCTTGCGGATCGAGCCCGCCCATCTCGCTCGTGGTCCAGCGGGTGACGGCGAGCGTCCGGGGGTCGACCGAATAGGCATCGGCCGCCGCCCGGTTGGAGACGAAGGTGAAGCCGACCGTGCCCCAGGGCGCGACCTCGAGCGAACTGACGACGCCCGGCGGCAGATCGACCTGGCGGGTGGTGCCAGAGGCGACGTCGTAGAGCTTCAGTTGGGAGCGGCCGGCCTCGTTCACCTCGTAGGCGATGAAGCTGCCATCATCGGCGACGTCGAAGGAGGAGATGTCCCATTCCTCCTCGATCACCGGGGTGAAGGCGCCAGTGGCGGGATCGACCGTGCCCAGCCGCTTGAAGTCCGCGCCGGCATCGCTTGCGGCCCACAATCGCCCGTCGGGCGCATATTCGAGGCCGCTGAAGGCGACGGTCTCGCCCTCGGGGGTGATGCGGGTCTCGGCGCCGGTGGCGACGTCGATATGGTAGAGCTCGATATCGGTGACCGACTTGTAATTGACGACCAGTGCCGTGGCATCATCGGGCGTGAAATCGGCCACTCCCCAGCCGCCGCCCTCGCGCTCGGCGAGGAGGCGGGTGGTCGAGGGATCGCGCGGATCCATGATGTAGAGGTCGGTGTCGCGCCCGGTGCGCCTGGTCGAGCTGAAAGCGACGCGTTGGCCGTCCCGTGTCCAGGCGCCCAAGCCGTTGCGACTGGTGCCGTCGGTGAGGAGCACGAGCTGGCCGTCTTCCAGCCGGTAGATCTGGTAGAACTCGTTGCCGCCGATGTCCTTTTGCACCAGCAGCACGTCGCCCCGGCCGCGCGAATGGGAGGCGCCGGGGACGGGCTCTTCCTCGAAGGTCAGCTGCATCCGCGCGGCGCCCGGCGCCGCGACGCGGTGGACCTGCGCGGTATCGCCGAAGCGGGTGGCGATCAGCATCGAGCGGTCCTTGGGGTCCCAGCCCGAGAAGGAGGCGGTCCGGTACTCGAAATAGGGCCGGGTCTCGGCAGCGAGTTCGGCGGGTACGGGGGGGATGCCGTCGGCGGTGATCGCGGCGGGCTTGGGGACGGCGCCCGCATCGGCGGCAGCCGGAGCGGCGGTTTGGTCCTGCGCCAGCGCGGCGGCGGGGGCGATGAGAAGGGCAAGGGCCAGCGTCAGGCGCATCGTTGGTAGGTCCTCTGGGGCGCACCGCCTTATCGGCCCGGCAAAGGGCGACGGTTGCGGGTGTAACGAGGCGCTTCCTTGGCCAAAATCCGCGCGGCGTCCAGTCCCTTTCGGAAAAGGGCTGGCGGGACCGGATCAGCGCTGGAGCAGTGTTGCGCCGACGCCGAAATGGTCGGACGGGTACTCGTCCCCCAGGGGCCGGTCGCCGATGATGCGCGCCGCCGCGACGGTGAAGGCGCGTCGCTCGACGAGGATGTGGTCGATCACCCGCATCCGGTGCCCGCGTGCAGGGTTGAGCGTGGTCGGGGCGGCGCCGGGGGGCAAGGCGGAGACGAAGCGCGTGCCGGCGAAATCTTGCAGGCCGTCTTCGCCCAGCGGCGCGTTGAAATCGCCCGTGACGATGAGCGGCACGCCATCGACCGGCAGCCAGCGGGCGAGATCGGCAAGCTGCCGGGCACGCACCGGGCCGGCATCGGTCTGCCAGGCGAGATGGGTGTTGGCGATGTCGACCGGCCCCGTGGCGGTGCGCACGCGGACGCGGATCGCGGTGCGGTGATCGGACGCGGGCTCCAGCCTCGTGCTGTCGACCTCGATCACCGGCAAGCTGGTGATGATCGCATTGCCATAGCGCCGCGGCGCGCCCTGGCGCTCGGTGGAGACGAAATGGACCTGATCGAAGCGAAGCGCATCGGCGATCGTCCGCGCCTGGTTGGGGAGGCTTTTCGCCTCGTCCTTGAGCACCTCCTGGAGACCGACGGCCTGGGCCCCAACCTCGCGCAAGGCGGCGACGATCAGCGGCAGGCGGGCGGGCCAATTGCCGCCCGCATCGTGCCAGATGTTGAAGGTGGCGACCGTGAGCGGCGCACGGGCCGGCGATCCCGGTGCGTTCAGGCACCCGGCGAGCGGCATGGCGGCGATCCCGGCGAGCGCGGTGCGGCGGTCGATCAGCGGGGTGGGCATGTCAGCGGCCTTTCTGCGCGCGATTCGATTGCGGATTGTCGCCTCGCCGGGCGGTGTGCAACAGGGGACCGGTGAAGCAACACGACGTCCTCATCATCGGCTCGGGCGCGGCGGGGCTGTCGGCGGCGCTGGTGCTGGCGCAGAAA
>PPFU01005580.1_pt1 | contig 36315 bp, 38 predicted proteins | sample 1535991 | NCBI WGS metagenome assembly PPFU01 (sample SAMN04901290, study PRJNA319586) | Hypolithon metagenome, whole genome shotgun sequencing project. | isolation source: Antarctic Hypolithon | place: Antarctica: Miers Valley | collected 2014
TCTCCTGGAAGAAGAAGGTCATCAGCAGCGTGGCGATATGCGCGCCGTCGACATCGGCATCGGTCATGATCACGATCCGGTCATAGCGCAACGCGCTCGTGTCGCAATCGCGCCGCGTGCCGCAGCCGAGAGCCAGCACCAAATCGGCGATTTCGCTATTGGCGCGGATCTTGTCGATGCTCGCGCTGGCGACGTTGAGGATCTTGCCGCGGATCGGCAGGATCGCCTGCGTCTTGCGGTCGCGCGCCTGCTTGGCGCTGCCCCCGGCGCTGTCGCCCTCCACGATGAACAGCTCAGTCTCGCCGCTGCCTTCGCCGCTGCAATCGGTCAGCTTGCCGGGCAGGCGCAGCTTGCGCGCATTGGTGGCGGTCTTGCGCTTCACCTCGCGCTCGGCCTTGCGCTTGAGCCGCTCCTCCATCCGCTCGGTGATCGCGCCCAGCAGCGCGCGGCCACGCTCCATATTGTCGGTCAGGAAATGGTCGAAATGGTCGCGCACCGCATTCTCGACCAGCCGCGCGGCCTCAGGGCTGGTGAGCCGGTCCTTGGTCTGGCTCTGGAACGAAGGTTCGCGGATGAACACGCTCAGCATGATCTCTGCTCCCGCGATCACGTCCTCGGCGCTGATCTCCTTGGCCTTGCGGTAGTTCACCAGCTCGGCAAAGGCGCGCAAGCCCTTGGTCAGTGCCGCGCGCAGGCCCTGCTCATGCGTGCCGCCATCGGGCGTGGGCACGGTGTTGCAGTACCAGCTGGCTGCCCCGTCGGACCACAGCGGCCAGGCCACCGCCCATTCGACCCGCCCCTGCGCCTGCCCGTCCTGAGCGGGAAAATCCTGGCTGCCCGCGAAGAACTCGGCGGTCACGCATTCGCGCCCCGCCACTTGCTCGGCCAGATGATCGGCCAGCCCGCCGGGGAACTGGAATACCGCCTCCTCCGGCACGCCATCACCGGCTAGCTCGGCCGCGCATTTCCAGCGGATCTCCACGCCGGCGAACAGATAGGCCTTTGATCGGGCCAACCGAAACAGCCGCGCGGGCTTGAACTGTCGCTCCCCGAATATCGCCACGTCCGGCGTAAAGGCCACCGTAGTGCCACGCCGGTTCGGGGTCGGACCCACTCGCTGCAACGGCCCAGTCGCGTGCCCGGCCGCGAATTCCTGCGCGAACACCTCCTTGTTGCGCGCCACCTCGACCCGCGTGTTACTGGAAAGCGCATTGACCACGCTCACCCCCACGCCGTGCAGGCCGCCACTGGTGGCATAAGCCTTGCCGGAAAACTTGCCGCCCGAATGCAGCGTGGTGAGGATCACCTCCAAGCTCGACTTGCCGGGATACTTCGGATGCTCGTCCACCGGGATGCCGCGGCCATTGTCGCTCACCGTCAGCCGGTTGCCCTCGGCCAGCGTTACCTCGATGCGGTTGGCGTGCCCGGCCACCGCCTCGTCCATCGCATTGTCGATTACCTCGGCGGCGAGATGGTGCAGCGCCCGCTCGTCGATCCCGCCGATATACATTCCCGGCCGTCGACGCACGGGTTCCAGCCCCTCCAGCACCTCGATTGCGGAGGCATCGTAATCGCCGCCATCGCTCTGGGGCAGCGCGTCGAACAGATCGTCGGCCATCGGCCCACTAAGCGCAAGCTGCGCGCAAAGGGCAAGCGCGCCGGCACACTTATCGCCAGCGTTTGCCGCCCAATGCTATCAGTCGAGCGTCCCGAAATGGGTCACCATACACTTTTTATTAACTAGGGGCATCCAGTCGGCCCCTGTCCGCGTATGCAAAGCCGAGGGGCAAATTGGATTCACCAGCCACTCGCCGTCCGTTTCTCCGGGGAGAATTCATATGAAGAAGATCTTAGTAGCAGCCACCTGCCTTGCCGCCGCCATGCCGTTCGCCGCCACCGCGGCCACCATCTTCGGCGTCGACGAGAACAACAATCTCGTCACCTTCAACAGCAGCACGCCGGGTTCCACCAGCTCCGTCGTCGCGATCACCGGCGCGGAAAGCAGCCTCGAGGCGCTCGATTTCCGTCCGCTCAACGGCGTGCTCTACGGCCTCAGCGCTGGTCGGTTCGTCTATACGATCGACACCATGACCGGCGCCGCCACCGCCGTCAGCGGGCAGCTGGCAATCACTGGCAGCGTGTTCGGCTTCGATTTCAACCCCACGATCGATCGCGTGCGGATCGTCAGCAATACCAACGGCAACTTCGTGTTCAACCCGAATGATGGCTCGCTCACCGGTGCGCCCACCACCAGCCCGCTGGCCTATGCGGCGGGAGACCCGAACGCGGGCGCCAACCCCGGCGTTTCGGCCGCCGCCTACACCACCTCGGCCTTCGGCGAGCCGGCCGCCAGCACCCAGCTCTACTCGATCGACACCGATCTCGATGTGCTGACGACCCAGAACAACAATGGCGGCGTGCTGATGACGGTGGGCGAACTGGGCATGGACCTTGGCTCGCGCACCAGCTTCGATATCGTGGGCAACGAGGCCTTCGTCTTCAATGGCACCTCGCTCTTCAGCGCGGATCTGAACACCGGCGCGCTCACGATGCTGGGCAATACGGATCGGTCGCTGTTCGGCATCGCTGCCGTTTCGGCCATTCCCGAGCCCGCCACTTGGGCGATGATGATCATCGGCTTCGGCGCCATCGGCTTCATGATGCGCCGCCGCCAGCAGACCATTCGCGTCGCCTACGCGTAATCAGCGGCTGAACAGGATAAAGCCGCCGGCCTCGCGCCGGCGGCTCTTTTCATGCCCGGGCCACTCCCAGCCGGGCAGGCCAGCCTAGAACCGCTGCGGCGCCGGGTCGATCACCGTCACCGTGCCGGAGCCCACCTGGCGAACCTCCATTGCCCGCTCGCCCACGCCGCGGCGGGTAAAGCGGAACGGGCCGTCGAGCCCGAGGAACCCCTCCGCATTGACCATCTCGCCAACGGGAAAGTCGCGTCCCGGCCGCCAGTCGCGCGCCACCCGCAGCGCCAGCAGCACCGAATCATAGCCCAGCGTGGCGATGCGATAAGGCTGCTCGCCGAACCGCGCCTGGTAGCTCTGGACGAACTGGCGATAGCGCTCGTCCGGCACGGCCGAGAACCACCCGCCGCGCAGCGCTGCGGCATTGGCGATGCCCGCCTCGCCGCTCCAAAGCTCGGTGCCGAGGAAATTGGGCCGCACGCCGCGCCGCGCCAGCGCGCTGGCCGCCATCGCCGAAAGGCGCGGCCCCTCGGCGATCATCACCGCATCCAGCGTTCCGGCCGCGGCCAGCCGCTCGGCCGCGCTGATGATCGAGGTGTTGCCCCGGTCGTAACGCTGGATCGCCACCAGCTCGCCCCGGTTGGAGAGCGCCGCGCTCAGCGCTTCGGCGGCGCGATTGCCATATTCGCCCTGCGGCAGCAGCGCGCCAAAGCGGCGGGAGCCCTGCGCCAGCGCATGGCCGATGGTGCGCTCCACCGATTGCTCGGGGATATGGCCCATCACGAACACGTCGGGCTGGGCCACCGTGCTGTCGTTGGAGAAGGTGATCAGCGGCACGTCGGCCGGGCGGGCCTGCGCCAGCACCGGCGCCACGTCCTCGCGCATCAGCGGGCCGAGGATCAGCCGGTTGCCATCGGCGATCGCGCGGGCCGCGGCGGTCCCGGCGCCGGTCGCCGTGTCGTAGGTGGTGATGCGCAGGTTCTCGGCCGATGTGTCGAGCAGCGCCATGGTGCTGGCATTGGCAATCGCCCGGCCCACCGCCTCGTTGCTGCCCGAAAGCGGCACCAGCAGCGCCACCCGGTGGCGCTCGGTATCCGTCGGCAGCCTGTCGTCGGCCGGCGCGGCGCTCGGCCTCGGCGGCGGCGGCGGCGGCGCGGGTGCCGGCGCACGCTCGCCGCCAGGGATCACCTGGCAGGCGGATAGCGCCAGCGTGCAGAAGGCCGCGAAAAGACCACGCCGGATGATCGCCACCATGCAAAAACTCCCTGGTTCTGCGGCCCGGCCTTGTCTCCGGCACCGCCTGTGGGCCACAAGGCGCCGCGTGAGCGACACCCCTCTCCATTCAGCCCTTGATCCGGGCCTCTATATTGTCGCCACGCCGATTGGCAATCTCGGCGACATCACCCGCCGCGCCGCGAAGGTACTGGAAACGTGCGATCTCATCGCCTGCGAGGATACGCGCGTCACCGGTAGGCTATTGCAGCATCTGGGGATATCCCGCCCGCTGTGGCGCTACGACGATCATGCCTCGCCCGAAGACCGCGCCCGGCTGATCACCGATATGGCCCACAAGGCGGTCGCGCTGGTCAGCGATGCGGGCACGCCGCTGGTGTCCGATCCCGGCTACCGGCTGGTGCGCCAGGCCCGCGCCGCCGGCATCGCGATTACCTCACTGCCGGGCCCGAGCGCGCCGATAATGGCGCTCGCCCTGTCGGGCCTCCCGAGCGACCGCTTCCTGTTCGCCGGCTTCCTCCCCGCGAAGGACAAGGCCCGCGCCGATCTGCTGGCGGAACTCGCCCCCATCCGCACCACGCTGGTGTTCTTCGAGACAGCGCCCCGGCTCAGCAAATCGCTGGCCGCCATAAGCGATCAACTGCCCGGCCGCGAATGCGCGGTCGCCCGCGAACTGACGAAATTGTACGAGGAATGCCGCACCGGCACGCCGGAGGAACTGCTCGCGCATTACATCGCGCACCCCCCGCGCGGAGAGATCGTACTGCTGCTAGGCCCGCCCCCCGAGCGAGCCGCATCCGAGGCCGATGCAGACGCGATGCTGCGCGATGCATTGGCCTCGGAAAAGCCCTCGCAGGCTGCCGCGCAGGTGGCCAAGGCAACCGGGCTCGATCGCCGTACGCTCTACGCCCGCGCGCTCGAACTGCGCGGCGAATGAAGCGCCAACTGGCCGAACAGCGCGGCCGCACCGCCGAGCAGCGCGCCGAAAGCTGGCTGCTGGATCACGGCTGGGAGATCCTCGCCCGCCGCCGCAAGACAAGGCTGGGCGAGATCGATCTCATCGCCCGGCAAGGCACCACCGTCGCCTTCGTCGAGGTCAAATGGCGCCAGCATGCCGGCGCGCTCGCCTTCGCTATCGACGAGCCGCGCCTCGCCCGGGTCGCCGCCGCTGCCGAGTCGGTGGCGCATGAATATGTCCGCGAGGGCGAAGACATGCGGGTGGACGTGATCCTGCTTGCACCCGGCCGCCCGCCCGACCACATCGTCAACGCCTGGCAGCCCTAGCCGGCAATCGAAGGAGCCGGCATGTCCCTGCGCGTCGCGGTCCAGATGGACCCGCTGGAAACCATCAATATCGCCAGCGATTCCTCCTTCGCGCTGATGCTCACGGCGCAGGCGCGCGGCGCCGCGCTGTGGCATTACGACGTGCGCACGCTGGCCTGGGAGGATGGCCGCATCACCGCGCATACCCGGCCGGTCACCGTCCGTCGCGTTGCCGGCGACCACTTCGCCTATACCGGCGAGACCGTCCGCCTCGATCTCGCCGCCGAGGTGGACGTGGTGCTGATGCGGCAGGATCCGCCGTTTGATCTGGGCTACATCAGCGCCGCGCTGCTGCTCGACCGGCTCAAGGGCGAAACACTGGTCGTCAACGATCCGCGCCAAGTGATCAACGCGCCCGAAAAGATGTTGGTGCTCGATTATGCGGGCTTCATGCCACCCACGCTGGTGGCCCGCAGCATCGAGGATGTGCGCGCCTTCCACGCGAAGCACGGCTCGGTGGTGGTCAAGCCGCTGCACGGAAATGGCGGCAAGGCCATCTTTCGCATCGACGAGGCCGGCACCAACCTCGCCGCGCTCACCGAGCTCTTTGGCCAGGTCTGGCCCGAGCCGTTCATGGTCCAACCGTTCCTCCCCGAAGTGACCGAGGGCGACAAGCGCATCGTGCTGGTCGATGGCGAGATAGCCGGCGCGATCAACCGCAAGCCGGGGGAGGGCGAGTTCCGCTCCAATCTCGCGCAGGGCGGTTATGCGGAGGCAACCACGCTCACCGCCCGCGAGGAGGAGATCTGCGCCGCCATGGGCCCGGAACTGAAGCGCCGCGGCCTCGTGTTCGTCGGCATCGACGTGATTGGCGGCAAGTGGCTCACCGAAATCAACGTCACCAGCCCCACCGGCATCCTCGCCATCGACGCCTTCAACGGCACCGACACCCCCGCACGCATCTGGGACGCGATCGAAGCCCGGCTCGCCGCATTGTAGGCGCAGCCCATGAACCCGCGCGCCGCTCGCCCGTTCTGCCGCCATGGATGAGCTGATCTTGGATATCGTCGAGCGGGGCGGCTATCTCGGCATCGCGCTGCTGATGGCGCTGGAGAATATCTTTCCGCCGATCCCCTCCGAGCTGATCATGGGCCTCGGGGGCGTGCTGGTGGCGCGCGGCGCGATGGATTTCTGGCCGCTGCTGCTGGTGGGCACGCTCGGCACCACGGTGGGCAATTATGTCTGGTTCTGGATCGGCAATCGCTACGGCTACGAGCGGCTCGAACCGCTGGTGGAGCGCTGGGGCCGCTGGCTGACGCTGGATTGGGAGCATGTCGAACAGGCCAGCCGCTTCTTCCAGCGCTACGGCCAGTGGCTGGTGTTCGCCCTGCGCTTCTCGCCCTTCCTGCGCACGATGATCTCGCTGCCTGCGGGGCTGATGCACATGTCCGTCTGGCGCTTCCTGATCTTCACCTTCCTCGGCTCGGCGATCTGGAACACGCTGCTGATCCTGGGCGCCGCCTGGCTCGCGCGCTACATCGAGCAATATGAGGGCCTGATGGGCTGGATCATCGTGGGCTCGATCGTGCTGTTCGTCATCGGATACATCTGGCGGGTGATCACCTGGAGCCCGCGGCGCAGTCCGGGCGAGTGACGCTGCCGCGCTCCTTGACACCGCGCCGCCGCTCGGGAGAATAAACCGCTCCGCGCCGTTATCCGGTGCCTGGTTGGTGGGGGAAGGATGGCCCAGCCTGAAGCGCACACGCGACCGGCCCCGCAATCCGGCTGGGGTGACAGCCGCGCGGGTTACGGGCCCATCAGCCGGGCGCTGCACTGGGGCATGGCGCTGCTGCTGTTCTGGCAGTTCACCTCCGCGCTGCTGCGCCAGTTCGCGTCCGACACCGCCATCGAAAGCTTCTTCTGGAGCATGCACTTCAATTTCGGCATGATCCTGTGGGGCTTGGTGCTGCTGCGCGGCGCCTGGGGCTTGGCGAACCTGTCACGCCGGCCGCCGTACCCGGGCCCACCGCTCCAGCAACGCGCCGCGGGCGCGGTCCACTTTACGCTCTATGCCCTGATGCTGACGGTGCCGAGCCTGGCGCTGTTGCGCGCTTATGGCAGCGAGCGTGGGCTGAGCTGGTTCGGCCTGCCGATCTTCGCGCCGCGCGAGGCCGAGATCGAGCCACTGGTGGCGCTCGGCAGTGCGCTGCACGGCGAACTGGGCTATGCGCTGCTCGCGCTGGTGGCCGGGCATGTGACGATGGCCCTGTGGCACGGCTTTGTGCGCCGCGACGGCATCCTCCCGCGCATGACCCGCGGAAACGAGCGCTACGGCGAAACGGCCTAGCGCTCGCGCGGATGGGCCGCGCGATAGGTCTCCAGCATGGTCGCGGCATCGACGCGGGTGTAGATCTGGGTGGAGCCCAGGCTCGCATGGCCGAGCAGCTCCTGCAGGCTGCGCAGATCCGCCCCGGCGCCGAGCAGGTGCGTGGCGAAGCTGTGGCGCAGCGCATGCGGCGTGGCGCTGGGCGGCAGGCCGAGCAGCAAACGCGCCCGCGCCACCGCCTTCTGCACCATCCCCTGCCCGAGCGGCGCCCCCTTCGCCCCGCGAAACAGCGGCTCCTGCGCTGCCAGCGGCCAGGGGCAGCGCGCGGCATAGTCCGCCACCGCCGCGCGCACGATCGGCAGGATCGGCACCACCCGCTGCTTGCCACCCTTGCCGGTGACGGTCAGCACCTCGCCCAGCGGAAGATCGGCGGCTTTGAGCGACAGCGCCTCGGCGATCCGCAGGCCTGCGCCATACATCAGCAGCAGCACCGCCCGGTCGCGCGCGCCGATCCACTCCTGATCCGCCGCCTCGCCCACCGCGTCGGCGAGGTTCAGCGCATCGTCAGGCGTCACCGGCCGCGGCAATCCCTTGGCAAGCCGCGGCCCTCGCAGCCGGGGCAGGGCCGGGTCGCTCACCCCCGCCTGAGCCCTTGCGAACAGCAGGAACGCCTTCATCGCGGAAAGCTCGCGCGCGGCCGAGACATTGCCCAACCCCTCGGCCCGCCGCGCCGCGAGTTGCTCACGCAAGGCGCGCAGGTCGATCCGCGCCACCGCCCCAAACCCTTCAGCCCCGGTGGCATCGATCAGCCGGGCGGCAGTGGCGACATAGGCGCGCACCGTGTGCGGCGAGCGGCGGCGGCTCTCTGCCAAATGCGCGCGCCACGCCTCGAGCATGTCGGCGCGCTGCTCGGTTCGGGGCGGGGCGTGGCTCATGCCGCCACCAGCGAACCCGCCACCAGCTCGCCCAACAGCGCATCGAGCAACGGCATGCCCCGCTCGCTCACCCCGATCCGCTCGCCATCCTGCCAGACGAACCCAAGCTCGCAATGAAGCGCCAGCTTGCGTGGGTCGATCAGCACGGAAGGTGGCAGGCCGAAGCGGCGGGCAAGGGCGGACAAGTCCACCCCCTCCCGCAGCCGCAGCCCCATCAGCAGCGCCTCGGCCGCCTGCTCTGGCGGGTGAAGCGCGCGCTCCTCGGCGAGCCCGTGGCCATTCCGCGCGACCGCGCCGAGCCAGTTCTCGGGCTTGTTGTGCCGCTGGGTTGCAAAGCCGTTGCGCCGCCCATGCGCTCCCGGTCCGACCCCGATATAATCGGCATAGCGCCAGTAGGCGAGATTGTGCCGGCTCTCCTCGCCCGGCTGCGCATGGTTGCTGATCTCGTAAGCCGCCAGCCCTGCTTCGGCAGCGATGTCACGGGTGAGGGCGAACAGATCAGCCGCCGGATCGTCGTCCAGCGGGGTAAAGGCACCTTCGCGCACGTCGGTGGCGAACCGCGTACCCTGCTCGATAGTCAGCTGGTAGAGCGAGAGGTGGCCGGTGCCCAGCGCCAGCACCTGTCGCAGCTCGCGCTCCCAATCCGCCGCGGTCTGGCCGGGCCGGGCGTAGATCAGATCGGCATTCACCCGGCCGAAATGCCGCTGCGCCACCTCCAGCGCGGCCAGCCCTTCGCGCACGTCGTGCAACCGGCCAAGGAAGCGCAGCGCCGCATCGTCGAGCGCCTGCAGCCCGAGCGAAACCCGGTTTACCCCCGCACTCGCCAGCGCGGCGAACTTCGCCGCCTCCACCGAGGAGGGGTTCGCCTCCAGCGTGATCTCGATGCCGGGCGCAAAGCCCCAAAGACGCTCCGCCTCGGCCAGCAGCGCCGCCACCAGCGCGGGCGGCATCAACGAAGGCGTGCCGCCGCCGAAGAACACCGAGTCCAGGGGCTGGCCTCCTGCCATCTCGGCCTCGTGCCGCAGATCGGCCAGCAGCGCTTCCTGCCATTGCGCCACCTCCACCTCGGCCCGCACATGCGAGTTGAAGTCGCAATAGGGGCACTTTTTCAGGCAGAACGGCCAGTGGATGTAGAGCGCGCGGGCCACCCGTTGTTCTATCCCGCGAACTGGCCCGCGACCAGCAGCGCGAAGGCCGCGGCGCGGTGGCTGATGCGGTGCTTTTCCTCCGGCTCGATCTCCGCGAAGCACTGGTCGGAGCCGGTGGGTACGAATACCGGATCGTAGCCGAAGCCCCTGTCCCCACGCGGCGGCCACACCAGCGCGCCCTCCACCCGGCCATCGTACAGCGCATGCTCGCCATCGGGCCAGGCAATCGCCAGCGTGCAGTGGAACGCCGCCCCGCGCGGCGCGTCGGGGCCGAGCGCCGCCAGCATCCCCTCCACCTTGCCCATCGCCATGAACCAGTCGCGCCCCGGAGCGCCCTCGAACCATTGCCGCTCGGCCCAGTCGGCCGTGTACACCCCCGGCCGCCCGTCGAGCGCCGCCACCGCCAGCCCGCTATCGTCGGCCAATGCCGGCAGGCCCGAGGCCTCGGCGGCGGCGCGCGCCTTGATGATCGCGTTCTCGGCAAAGCTGCGCCCGGTTTCCGCCGGCTCGGGCAGCCCCAGTGCCCCGGCTGAAATGCATTCCGGGCCATAGGGAGCCAGCAGCGCGGCGATCTCTTTCAGCTTGCCCGCATTGTGCGTGGCGATCACCAGCTTGCCGGCGCCGAGACGGCGGGTGGTCACCCGCGAACCGCCTCGTCCTGCGCCGCGTAGATGCGCTCGCAGCCCATCCGGGCGAGGCGCAGCAGGCGCAGCAGGCTTTCCTCGTCATAGGTCGCACCTTCGGCAGTGGCCTGCACCTCGGCGATGCGGCCGCCCTCCAGCAGCACGAAATTGGCATCCGCATCGGCCGCACTGTCCTCGACATAATCGAGATCGAGCACCGGCGTGCCTGCGCTGATCCCGCAGCTGATCGCCGCCACCTTCGCCTCGATCGGGTCCACCGTCAGCGATCCGGCCTTCAGCAGCCCGTTCACCGCCAGCCGCAGCGCCACCCAGGCGCCGGAAATCGCCGCCGTCCGCGTGCCGCCATCGGCCTGCAGCACGTCGCAATCGAGCACGATCTGCCGCTCGCCCAGCTTCTGCAGATTGACCACCGTGCGTAAACTCCGCCCGATAAGCCGCTGGATTTCCTGCGTTCGCCCGCTCTGTTTGCCCTTGGCCGCCTCGCGGTTGCCGCGGGTGTGGGTGGCGCGCGGCAGCATCGAATATTCCGCTGTCACCCAACCCTGGCCCTTGCCCCGCAGGAATGGCGGCACCTTCTCCTCCACGCTGGCGGTGACCAGCACCCGCGTATCGCCAAAGGAAATCAGGCAAGATCCCTCCGCATGTTTGGTAAAGCCGGTTTCGATGGTGATGGCGCGCATCTCGTCGGGCGCGCGGCCGGATGGTCGCATGTCTTGATCCTTGTCTATCCGCCGGTGGCCCTAGCGGGTAGAACCGCCGCTGTCATGGCCTCCCCCCCGGTAACCGAACTCACCGCGCGCGCGCGCGACATCTTCCGCTTAGTGGTGGAGGGCTATCTCGCCAGCGGCACGCCGGTCGGCTCGCGCACGCTGGCGGTGGCGAGGGACGCGCAAGGCGGCGCACTCAATCTGTCCCCAGCCTCGATCCGCTCGGTACTGGCCGAATTGGAGGGGCTGGGCCTGCTCGCCGCGCCGCACACCAGCGCGGGCCGAATGCCCACCGAACTGGGCCTGCGCCTGTTCGTCGACGGCATGATGCAGGTGGCCGAGCCCAGTGCCGAAGAACGTGCCGCCATCGAGCAGCGCCTCTCAGAACCCGGCCCGATCGAGGCTGCGCTGGAGACCACCAGCGCGATCCTGTCAGACCTTTCCGGGGCGGCGGGCATGGTGATGGTGCCCCGGCGCGAGCCCAACCTGGCGCAGATGAACATCGTGCTGCTCGATCGCAACCGAGCGCTCGCGGTGCTGGTGGGGCTGGACGGCACGATCGAGAACCGCCTGCTGGATCTGCCGCCCAATGCCGCACCCAGCGCCCTGCAGGAGGCCTCGAACTACATCACCGCCCGTCTCGCTGGTCGCACGCTGGCCGAGGCGGCGGGGGCGATGCAGGCCGAGATCGCCTCGGGCCAGAGCGCGCTCGACAGCGCCGCGCGCGATCTGGTGGAGCGCGGCCTTGCGATATGGAGCGAGGATGCCGCGCGCCGCCCCGTGCTGATCGTGCGCGGGCAGGCCAATCTGCTCGACGATGCCGCGCTGCAGGATCTGGAGCGCGTGCGCTCGCTGATCGACGATCTCGAAAGCAAGCAATCGGTCGCCGAACTGCTCGACAGCGCGCGCGATGCGGAGGCAACGCGCATCTTTATCGGCGCGGAGAACCGTCTCTTCGCCCTGTCCGGCTCATCGGTGATCGCCGCCCCCTATCGCGATCGCGAGGGCCGGGTGGTGGGCGTGCTGGGCGTGATCGGGCCGACGCGGTTGAATTATGCGCGCGTGGTGCCCATGGTGGATTTCACCGCCCGCTCGCTGGGCAAACGCATTGGCTGAACTGAAGGCAGGCATGATCGAACGCGACGAACCGCAAGGCTCCACGGCCGACGAGGCCATCGAGCGGGAGCTGGAAGGCGTGCCCGAATCGCTGCTGGAAGGCGATGCGGATGCCGATGCCGCCCAGGACGAGGACGAGTTCGCCGCCCTGCGCGAGGAACTGGCTGCCGCCAAGCAGGAGGTGCTCTACGCGCGCGCGGAAACGCAGAACGTGCGCCGCCGCATGGAAAAGGACGCCGCCGATGCCCGCGCCTATGCCGCGACCGGCTTCGCGCGCGATATCCTGACCGTGTCCGACAACCTCGCCCGCGCGCTCGAGACGATCCCCGCCGAACTGCGTGAGGGCGAAAAGTGGAAGGGCCTCGTCACCGGGCTCGATGCCACCCGCCGCGAGCTGGACAAGGTATTCGGCCAGCACGGCATCACCCGGATCGCGGCTGCCGGCCTGCCGCTCGACCCCAACAAGCACCAGGCGATGCTGGAAATCCCCACCGCAGAGGCTGAACCCGGCACCATCGTGCAGGAAATGCAGTCCGGCTACATGATCCGCGACCGGCTGCTGCGCCCGGCAATGGTCGCCGTGGCGCGCCAACCCGATTGAGGCACGCGCCGGTCCGATCGCGGCCGTTCATCGGGAACCTGCTAGCATCCACTCCGTAGCTCCCTCATCAAGGGGAAACGGAGAACTCCCGATGAACATCAAGATCATGCTCGCTCCCGCCTTGCTGGGCTCGGCCCTGTCGCTCGGCGCCTGTGCGGACCATTACGCTGCCGAGGGCGCTGGCGTCGGCGCGGCCGTGGGCGCGGGCCTAGCCGCAGTCACCGGCGGCAGCGTGGTCACCGGTGCCGCCATGGGTGCAGCCGCCGGCGCGACGGCCGGCTATTTCGTCGATCGCGACAAGCGCTGCGATGGCTACAACAGCCGCGGCGAGCTCGACGACGATTGCTTCGGCACCGAGGGTTACCCGGTCGATCCGCGCCGCTGATGCGCGGGCCGGGTCAGCCCTCCGCCCCCGGGAAACGCACCAGCAAATCGTAAGCCCCAGGGTCGCCCACCCCGGCCATTCGCGCGCCCCGTCGCAGCAGGAAGGCATGGCGGACGATCTCGGCCTGCTGCTCGATCCCGTATTGGGTCAGCGCCTGCGCGGGCCGGAGGCTGTAATCGTAGCGGCACCACGGATGCCGATGCAGCACCAGGTACCATTCACCGCGGGTCTGCGTCTGCCAGACATGCGTCAGCTCATGGATGAACAGCCCCTGCGCGGAGAGCGGCGCAGCACAGAAATCGTCGCAATAGATACTCGCCTGCGGGTGAAAGTGCAGATGCCCGCGCGGCGCCATCGTCACCGTGCGCGGCTGAAACGGGAAAAACTTGCGCCGCCGGATCGTCACGCGGTCATAGTCGATTGCCCTGCCGAACACGCTGCGGGCAAGCGCCACCTCGCCCGCCGTCAGCCGCCGCTCCCCGCCGACGGGGCAGGCAGCGGGCGGCTCGCCGTGCGGCGTCAGCGCTCGTCGCCGGCCGCGCGGATCTCGGCCGGGAAGCTCACCTTGTCGCCGCTGGCGAAGGTCAGCGTCACCTCAGCCTGGCCGCCCGGCTGCAGCCTATCGGCAAGCTCGCCCGCCATCACGTGGAGCCCGCCCGGCTCAAAACGCACCGTCTCGCCCGCCGGCACTGCCTGCTGCGAAACCATCCGCATCGTCATGCCCCCGCCGCCCTCGGCCGTCTCGTGCAGCGTCGCATCGCCCGCCCCGTCCACATACGCCGCAGCAATCGTCGCGACGCTGGCCGAACCGTTTCCGATATCGAAATAGACCGCCGCCGGGTTGCCGGGCACCGGGGGCAGCATCAGCCGCGCGTTCGTCACGCTGATCCCCTCGGGTGCGTCGGGCGCCAGGTTGGCCGGCGCCTGCTGCTCCGCCTGCTGCTCCGCCTGCTGCTCCTCTGGCGCCCCGCCGCCGCAGGCCACAGGCAGCAGCGCCACTCCGGCCAGCGCCAGCGCCGGCAGCAAACGTCTCGTCGTCACCCTCGTCACTCCCTCTCGTCGCCGCTCTGCGCCTAGCCCTCGGGCAGGCTTGTGCCAAGCCAAACCCCCCCTATATCGCTCGCCATTGAGCCGCCGATCGGTTCCGCCGCCACTCGGGGGATCAAGTGCGCGGCGTCCAACTGCTAAGTAAATCTGGGGAAAACCATGGCCAAAGTAATCGGTATCGATCTCGGCACCACCAATTCGTGCGTCGCCGTCATGGAGGGGGGCAAGCCCAAGGTCATCGAGAATTCGGAAGGCGCGCGCACCACGCCCTCCATCACCGCCTTCACCAAGGATGGCGAGCGCCTGATCGGCCAGCCCGCCAAGCGCCAGGCGGTCACCAATCCTGACAACACGCTGTTCGCCATCAAGCGCCTGATCGGCCGCCGCTTCGACGATCCGCTGACCAAGAAGGACATGGGTCTGGTCCCCTACGACATCGTGCGGGGCAAGAACGGTGATGCCTGGGTCGAGGCCGGCGGCGAGGAATATTCGCCCAGCCAGATCTCCGCTTTCATCCTGCAGAAGATGAAGGAAACCGCCGAGAGCTTCCTTGGAGAGACGGTCACGCAGGCGGTCATCACCGTGCCGGCCTACTTCAACGACGCCCAGCGCCAAGCCACCAAGGATGCCGGGCAAATCGCCGGTCTCGAGGTGCTGCGCATCATCAACGAGCCCACCGCGGCCGCGCTGGCCTATGGCATGGACAAGGATGAGGGCAAGACCATCGCGGTCTACGATCTCGGCGGCGGCACGTTCGATGTCTCGATCCTCGAGATCGGCGATGGCGTGTTCGAGGTGAAGTCGACCAATGGCGACACCTTCCTGGGCGGCGAGGATTTCGACGGCGTGATCGTCGAATATCTGGCGGATCAGTTCCAGCAGAAGGAGAACATGGATCTGCGCAAGGACAAGCTTGCGCTCCAGCGGCTCAAGGAAGCGGCGGAGAAGGCCAAGATCGAGCTCAGCTCCAGCCAGCAGACCGAGGTCAACCTCCCCTTCATCACCGCCCGCATGGAAGGCGGCTCCTCCACCCCGCTGCATCTGGTGGAAACGCTCACCCGCTCCAAGCTGGAGCAGCTGGTGGATGCGCTGATCCAGCGCACGCTCGAGCCTTGCAAGAAGGCCTTGGCCGATGCGCAGATGGACAAGGGCGGCGTGGACGAGGTGATCCTCGTCGGCGGCATGACCCGCATGCCCAAGGTGCGCGAAGTGGTGGAGAATTTCTTCGGCAAGAAGCCCCACACCGGCGTCAATCCGGACGAGGTGGTGGCAATGGGCGCCGCCATCCAGGCCGGCGTGCTGCAGGGCGACGTGAAGGACGTGCTGCTGCTCGACGTCACCCCGCTGTCGCTGGGCATCGAGACGCTGGGCGGCATCATGACCCGCATGATCGATCGCAACACCACCATCCCCACCAAGAAGGCGCAGGTCTACTCCACCGCGGACGATAACCAGCAGGCGGTGACCATCCGCGTGTTCCAGGGCGAGCGCGAAATGGCCGGCGACAACAAGATGCTCGGCCAGTTCGATCTGGTGGGGATCCCGCCCGCACCGCGCGGCGTGCCGCAGATCGAGGTGACCTTCGATATCGACGCCAACGGCATCGTGAATGTGTCTGCCAAGGACAAGGGAACCGGCAAGGAGCAGCAGATCCGCATCCAGGCCAGCGGCGGCCTCAGCGATAACGACATCGAGCAAATGGTGCAGGATGCCGAAAAATTCGCCGAGGAAGACAAGAAGCGCCGTGAAACCGCCGAGGTTCGCAACACCGCCGATAGCCTGGTCCACGCCACGCAGAAGCAGCTGGACGAGCATGGCGACAAGATCGATGCCGATCTCAAGTCACAGATCGAAAGCGCCATCGCTGAAACCAAGACCGCGCTGCAGGGCGAGGATGCCGAGGCGATCAGGACCAGTTCGCAAGGTTTGAGCGAGGTGGCGATGAAGATGGGCCAGCAGATCTACCAGCAGGAGCAGGCCGGCGCCGCAGCGGGTGCCGGTGCCGCCCGCGGCTCTTCGGCCGAAGGCTCCGAGCCCGGCAACGAGGACGTGGTCGACGCCGAGTTCTCGGAAGTGGACGACGACAAAAAGGGCTGATGGTCTGATGGAACGCAAGGCTGCCGCCAGCGCTGTTCGCGCCGGCGGCGGCCGCGCTTGGGAGCTCGGACATGTCCGCCACTGAAATCGATTTCTACGAGCTGCTCGAGGTCGGCCGCGATGCGGACGGCCCGGCGCTCAAATCCGCCTATCGCAAGCTGGCGATGAAATTCCACCCGGACCGCAACCCGGGCGACAAGGAGTGCGAGGCGCGCTTTAAGGCAATCAGCGCCGCCTATGAATGCCTGAAGGATCCGCAGAAGCGCGCCGCATACGATCGCTACGGTCACGCGGCCTTTAGCGGCGGCATGGGCGGCGGGGGCCATGGTGGGCAGGATTTCGGCGATATCGGCGATATCTTCGAGACCATCTTCGGCAGCAGTTTCGGCGGTGCGAGCGGGCGAGGGCGCCCCCGGCGCGGTGCGGATTTGCGCTACGATCTGGAGATCGGGCTGGAAGAGGCGTTCCACGGCAAGGCGACCGAGATCGAGGTCGAGATCTCCGTTTCGTGCGAGCCCTGCTCGGGTCTCGGCGCGCAGCCCGGCACCCAGCGCCAAGCTTGCGGAATGTGCCGCGGCCACGGCAAGGTTCGCGCGCAGCAGGGCCTGTTCGTGATCGAGCGGCCATGCCCCACCTGCCACGGCCGCGGCGAGGTCATCCAGCAGCCCTGCCGCGCCTGCGGCGGCGAGGGCCGAGTGGATCAGGTGCAGAAGCTCGCGGTCGAGGTTCCCCCCGGCGTCGATAACGGCACCCGCATCCGCCTCACCGGCAAGGGCGAGGCCGGGCCGATGGGCGCCCCCCCGGGCGATCTCTACATCTTCATCCACATCCGCCAGCACGCGGTGTTCCAGCGCGAGGGCACGGCCCTGTTCACCCGCGTGCCGGTGAGCATCACCACCGCCGCGCTTGGCGGCACCATCGCCATTCCCGGCCTAGACGGCGAAAGCCACGCGATCGAGATCCCCTCGGGCATCCAGACCGGCAAGCAGCTGCGCAAGCGCGGCGCCGGCATGCCGGTGCTGCAGGCTCGTGGGACAGGCGACCTCGTGGTGGAGATCGTGGTCGAGACCCCGACCCGCCTCTCCGCTCGCCAGAAGGAGCTGCTGCGCGAGTTCCAGGCCACCGAAACCGGCGAGGAATGCCCCGAAAGCAGGGGCTTTTTCGATCGCTTGAAGGATGCTTTCACCGGCTGAGCGGGGCGCTTGCGTTCCTCTTGTGTTCTGGTAGCAAATGGCCATGGCCAAGCCGAAACAGCGCTACGTCTGCACCGAATGCGGTAGCGTTGCGACCCGCTGGCAAGGCCAATGCACCGATTGTTCGCAGTGGAACACCTTGGTTGAAGAGGCGCCGCAAACGCCCTTTTCGGCCAAGCACCACCTCTCCAGCGGCGGCCGCGGCATCAGCTTCGAGGCGCTCGATGCGCCCACCGCGCCGCTCACCCGCCGCAGCACCGGCCTCGCCGAATTCGACCGGGCGCTGGGCGGCGGCCTCGTTCCCGGTTCGGCGATCCTGATGGGCGGCGAGCCGGGGATCGGCAAATCCACCCTGCTGCTCCAGGCCGCCGCCTCCATCGCGCGAACCGGAGCACAGGCGATCTACGTCAGCGGCGAGGAGGCGACTGGCCAGGTTCGCCTGCGCGCAGCCCGCCTCGGCCTCGCCGATGCGCCGCTCCGCCTCGCCGCGGCGACCTCGGTGCGCGACATTCTCACCACGCTCAACGCCGGCGAACCGCCCGCTTTGCTGGTGATCGATTCGATCCAGACCATGCATTCGGACAATATCGAGGGCGCCCCCGGCACCGTGAGCCAGGTGCGCGCCTCGGCCTTCGAGCTGATCCGCTATGCCAAAGAAAGCGGCGTGGCGCTGGTCCTGGTCGGCCATGTCACCAAGGACGGCAGCATCGCCGGCCCGCGCGTGCTGGAGCACATGGTGGATGTGGTGATGAGCTTCGAGGGCGAGCGCAGCCACCAATATCGCATCCTGCGCAGCCTCAAGAACCGCTTCGGCGCGGTCGACGAGATCGGCGTCTTCGCCATGGAGGGCGCGGGGCTCACAGAGGTCGCCAACCCCTCGATGCTGTTCCTCTCCGGGCGCGAGGAGCCGCTCGCCGGCAGCGCGGTATTCCCGGCGCTGGAGGGCACGCGGCCGGTGCTGGTGGAGGTGCAGGCGCTGATCGTGCGGCTGCAATCAGGTGCCACCCCCCGGCGCGCGGTGGTCGGTTGGGATGGCGGGCGGCTGGCGATGCTGCTCGCCGTCCTTGAGGCGCGCTGCGGGCTGAGCTTCTCCTCGGCCGAGGTCTATCTGAACGTCGCGGGCGGCTATCGTCTGACCGACCCGGCGGCCGATCTCGCGGTCGCTGCGGCGCTGGTCAGCGCGCTGGCCGACCGCCCGCTGCCGCTGCGATCGATCTGGTTCGGCGAGGTTTCGCTCTCGGGCGAGGTTCGACCGGTGGCGCATGCCGGGCTGCGCTTGCGGGAGGCCGCCAAGCTCGGCTTCGATATCGGCCACGGCCCGGAAGAGGGCGGCGCGGGTGACAGGCGACAGGGCGGCGCGCCCGCCGCCGTCAAGGGCCTGCGCTATCACGGCATCGCCGCGCTGCCCAAGCTCGTTGACCGGGTGGTGGGCGCAGCATAGCTAGCAGCGGGTGACAGCCTTCGACATCATCGTGCTGCTGGTGGTCGGCGCCGCCGCCGTCGGCGGGGCCATGCGCGGCTTCGTGCAGGAGGTGCTCGCGCTCTTCGCCTGGCTGCTGGTGGTGCTCGCCATCCGCTTCTTTCACTCGGACCTTTCCGCCTGGTTGGTGGAGCACGTGGGCACGCCATCGGGCGCCGCGGTGCTGGCCTTCGCGCTGCTGCTGGTGGTGCCCTATGGTGCGATGCGGCTGATCGCCACGCAGGCGGGGAAAACATCGCGCAAGTCGGCGCTGGCGCCGTTCGACCGGGTGCTGGGGCTGGCCTTCGGGGCGCTCAAGGGGGTGATCATCGTGGTCGCCGCCTTTTCGATGGTGGTGCTCGCCTACGATACGATCTGGGGGCCGGACGGCCGGCCGGACTGGCTGACGCAATCGCGCACCTACCCGTTCGTCAATGCCAGCGCCGAAGCGATGGTGGCAATGATCGAGGAACAGCGCGAGCGCCTGCGCGAGGAAGACGATACCGCCGAGGCCGAAGAGGAGGAGGCGGCGTGAGCGCCGCACGGCTGTACACGCCCGAACTGCTGGCACTGGCGGTGGAACTCGCCGATCACCCGCCGCTCGCGCTCGCCACCGCCTCGGCCAGAGGCGAGGCGCGCTCCCCCACCTGCGGCAGCACGCTGGCGCTCGATCTCGCGCTGGACGAGCAGCGGCAGATTGTGGCGCTCGGGCTCAAGGTGCAGGCCTGCGCGGTGGGGCAAGCCGCGGCGGCGATCTTCGCCCGCCACGCGGCCGGGCGCGATGCCGCGGAGATCGACGCCAGCCTCGCCGCCATCGAACGCTGGCTCGGCGGCGAAGGCGAGCGGCCGGGCTGGGCCGATCTTGCGCTGCTCGAACCCGCGCGTGGGCTCACGGCACGCCAGGGTGCGATCCTCTTGCCCTGGCGTGCCGCGCTGGTTGCGCTGGATGCCCCGGTCCCGGCCAGCTGACGAGCAATGGCCGCAATTGCAAAACCGGGTACCGGCGCATCGCGGTCGCCGATGACCAGGCCTGAGACGCCGCCTCCGCTGCCGCCGCTCTTGCTCCGGCTGTTGATCGACCGCGAAGCGCTCATGGCAAACTGGCGAACACTCGACCGGCTGTCGGGCAGCGCCGCGACGGGCGCGGCGTTGAAGGCCGATGCCTATGGGCTCGGCGTCGATGCGGTTCTGCCGGTGCTGCGCGAAGCGGGCGCGCGGGATGTCTTCGTTGCCCATTGGTCGGAGGTTCCGGCGGTCGCGCGCCATGTCGAGCCGGCTAGCATCGCGGTGCTGCACGGCCCCGTCTCGGCCGACGAGGCCGCCTATGCGATCGCCATGGGTGTGCGCCCGGTGATCAACAGTATCGAACAGGCGCGTCTATGGCTGGAGGCGGGGGGCGGGGCGTGCGACCTGATGGTTGATACGGGCATCAACCGCCTTGGCCTGCCCCCCGCGCTGGTGAGCGACCCGGCGATCGCCGCCCTGGAGATCGACACGTTGCACTCGCATCTCGCCTCCGCCGACGAGCATTCGCCACAGAACGAACGCCAACGTGCGCTGTTCGCGGCGATCGCGCCAGAGGTGCAGGCCCGCCGCCGCAGCCTTGCCAACAGCGCCGGCATTGCGCTCGGCCCGGACTACGCCTTCGATCTCACCCGACCCGGTCTGGCGCTTTACGGCGGGGTACCGCGGACAGAGATGGCGGCGCATATTCGACCGGTCGTGCGGCTGCAGGCGCAGATCATCCAGTTGCGCGATCTCTCGCCGGGAGATCTGGTGGGCTACAATGCCACCTTCGTTGCCGAGCGGCCGATGCGCGCGGCCACCATCGCGCTGGGCTATGCCGATGGGTTTCTGCGCGCCTGGTCGGGCAAGGCCGTGCTGCGCCATGGCGCAGCCGAGCTGCCGCTGATCGGGCGCGTATCGATGGACATGGTGGTGGCGGATTGCACCGCCGCACCGCAGCTCGCCCCCGGCGACTGGCTCGATGTGCCCTATCATCTGCCCACTGCCGCACGGCTCACCGGCCTGTCGCAATATGAATTGCTGACCACGCTCGGCCGGCGTTTCGAGCGCCGCGCCTGTTGATATTGGCGACAAAATGTTGCGCGATTCATGCTGCAGCTGCTAAGCAGGCATCGAACAAGGAGTACCCCGTCGCATGGCCGCTGACGACAGCAGGGGCGATCAGCCCATCGTCATCAAGAAGTACGCCAACCGGCGGCTCTACAACACCAAATCCTCAAGCTACATCACGCTGGACGACCTTTCGCGGATGACCCGCGAGGGGAAGGATTTTCAGGTGCTTGATGCCAAGATCGGCACCGACATCACCCATTCGATCCTCACCCAGATCATCATGGAAGAAGAGGCAAGCGGCGGCGAGCAGATGCTGCCGATCAGCTTCCTGCGCCAGCTGATCTCGATGTACGGCAATTCGATGCAGGCGGTGGTGCCGCACTACCTCGAGGCGACGATGGACAATTTTCGCCTCAACCAGCGCAAGCTGCACGAAAGCTGGACCGCCAGCGCCGGTACCGATGCCTTCGCCAAGCTGGCCGAGACGAACATGGCGATGTTCCAGGCTGCCGCCAGCGCCTTCTTGCCCGGCATCCAGCGCCCCGGCACGGCCGCGCCCACTCCAACGCCCCCCGCTTCGGCCACTCGGACCGGGCCACCGAGCAGCGGCGAGATCGATGCGCTCAAGGAGCAGATGCAGGCGATGCAGAAGAAGCTGGACGAGCTCGGCAACTAACCGGCGCAGGGGGCTGCCGGCTTTTCGCGCCCTCTGTCTTCGCCCACCCCCTCGACAGTGTGCGCCCCCCGGGGCAATGCGCGGGCTTCCTTCCGTTCACCAGCGAGCCTGCCATGTCCGCCATCCGCCATGCCCTGACCAACCGGCGCGAGGACGATTTCGCCGCCTGGTACCAGGAGGTCGTCTCGGCCGCCGACATGGCCGAGGAATCGGGCGTGCGCGGCTGCATGGTCATCAAGCCGTGGGGCTATGGCATCTGGGAGCGGATGCAGCGCCTGCTCGATGCGCGGATCAAGGAAGCGGGCGTGCAGAACGCCTATTTCCCGCTGTTCATCCCCTTAAGCAATTTCGAGCGCGAGGCCGCGCATGTCGAAGGCTTCGCCAAGGAGATGGCGGTCGTCACCCACCACCGCCTGATCGCCGATGGCAAGGGCGGGCTGATCCCCGATCCCGAGGCGAAGCTGGAGGAACCGCTGGTGGTGCGGCCGACCTCGGAAACGATCATCGGCGATGCGATGAGCCGCTGGGTGCAGAGCTGGCGCGACCTGCCGCTGCTGCTCAACCAATGGGCCAATGTGGTGCGCTGGGAGATGCGCACCCGTATGTTCCTGCGCACCGCCGAATTCCTCTGGCAAGAAGGCCACACCGCGCATGAGAATGCCGAAAATGCCCGCGTGGAGACGATGCGCGCGCTGGAAATGTACCGCGCCTTTGCCGAGGAGGACGTCGCGCTGCCGGTGATCGTCGGCGAGAAGCCGGAGAACGAGCGATTTCCCGGCGCGGTGGAGACCTGGTCGATCGAGGCGATGATGCAGGATGGCAAGGCGCTGCAGGCCGGCACATCGCACTATCTGGGCACCAATTTCGCCACCGCCGCCAACATCCGCTTTCAGGACCGCGAAGGGAGCCAGCAGCTGGCGCATACCACCAGCTGGGGCCTTTCCACCCGCATGGTCGGCGCGCTGATCATGACGCATGGCGATGACGACGGACTGCGCGTGCCGCCGCAGCTCGCGCCGCAGCAGGTGGTGATCCTGCCGATGCTGCGCGGCGATGATGGCGATGGCCCGCTGCTCGAATATTGCGAGGAACTGCGCGGGACGATCGCCGGCCAGCAGGCCTTTGGCGAGAAGTTGCGTGTGCTGCTCGATAGGCGGTCGGGCAAGGCGGCGGCTAAGCGCTGGGACTGGGTGCGCCGGGGTGCGCCGGTCATCGTCGAGGTCGGCCCGCGCGACCGGGAAGCGGGGAAGGTCAGCATGTTGCGGCGCGATCGCCTGTGGGGCGAGGGTGGAAAGCCCGGCTTCGAGGCGCCCACGCGCGAGGAGGCGGCGCAGGCGCTGCCGGGAATGCTGGCCGAGATCCAGTCCGGCCTGTTTGATGAAGCCGCAGTGCGCCGCTCGCGCAACATCACCCGCGACATCGACAGCTTCGATGCGCTCAGCGGATTCTTCGCCGAAGACCGCCGCTACCCGGGCTGGGCCGAGGTGCAATGGTGCCGCCCGACCGGGCCGGCGTTGGATGCGGTGGTCGAGCGGCTGAAGGCCCTCAAGCTGACCATCCGCAACGTGCCGGTGGATGCCGAGCCAGCCGACGGTGCCTGCCTGTTCAGCGGTGCGCCTGCGACCGAGCGGATCCTCGTCGCCCGCGCCTATTGAGCGGTGGCCCGGAAGAAGGGGCGCAGAGCATGGGTGCAACCCGCCGAAACCTCGTGTAAATCGGCGTGACCGTCAGTCTCTCGAAAGGACCTTTCATGTCGGCTTTAGCAAAACTCGCCGCAGCCTGCTTGATCGCCGCAGCGCCGGTGGCCGCCTGGGCGCATCATGGCTGGAGCTCGTATGACGAGACCAAGCCGATCACGCTCTCCGGCCCGCTGCAGGAGGTGACCTGGAGCAGCCCGCACGGCAGCGCCAAGATGAACTGGCAGGGCCGCCAGTGGGACGTGGTGCTGGCCCCGGTGACCCGGATGACCGCCCGTGGTCTCACCCTCGATTCGATCGACGAGGGCCAGCGCATCACCCTCACCGGCTATATCCGCCGCGACGGGACCCCCGAGATGCGCGTCGAGCGGATCCGGGCGGACGGCAAGATCGTCGAGTTGCGCTGACTCATGGAGGCCGCGCTGCTGGCCCTGGCGGGCTGGCTGGATGCGGTCGGCCTTGTCGCCTGGACCCGCCTGTCGCCCTGGATCTATCCATGGGCGAACGTGCTCCACGTGCTCGGCGTGGTCATGCTGGTCGGCGGCATCGGCATCGTCGACCTGCGGATCGTCGGCCTGTGGCGCAGCCTGCCGCTGGGCGACCTCGCGCGCGCGCTGACGCCGGTGGCGGTGATCGGCCTAACGCTCCAGTTTGCCAGCGGGTTGGTGCTGTTCGCGGCCGATGGGCCGGCGCTCGCCGGTTCGTTCGTGTTCAAGACCAAGCTGGTGCTGATCGCGCTCGCGCTCGGGAATGCCTTCGCTTTCCGGTTCACAGCGAGGGGCGGGCGGGATCGCTCGCCTTCGGGGCTGGCGCGGGTCTCGGCCGCGGTCTCGCTTGCTCTCTGGTTGGTGATCACCACCTTGGGGCGGCTGATCGCCTATTACTGACGACAGTTTTGGCGTTGGACTGAAGCACGCTTGCGCTCGCCCCTGAGCCCTCGTTAATGACTGCCGCATGACACGCTTCCTTGCCGCTACGCTCTTGGCCCTGCCGCTCGCCGCCTGCGCCACCACCCAGGCTCCGATCGCCGGAAGTGCCGCGACCGCCTCCACCGGCCCCGCAACGCAAGTCTCCGCCGATCGACTGCGCGCCGATGTCGAGGCGATGGTCGGCTTCGGCACGCGCCACACGCTTTCGGAGCAGGACAGCGCCGCGCGCGGCATCGGTGCCGCCACTCGCTGGGGCGAGGGGCAGTTCCGCGCGATTTCGCGCGATTGCGGCGGGTGCCTGCAGGTCGTCACGCCCGAACGGATGATCACCGGCGCGCGCATTCCCGAGCCCGTGCGGCTGGTGAACGTTGTCGCCATCCAGCGGGGCACCGAGCGGCCGGACGAGGTGGTGATCGTGCAAGGGCACATCGACAGCCGCGTGACAGACGTGATGGATGCCACCAGCGACGCGCCCGGCGCCAACGACAATGCCAGCGGCACCGCGCTGGTGATCGAGGCGGCGCGCGTGCTTTCGCAGCAGCGCTACCCCACCACCATCGTCTATGCGCTGCTCTCGGGCGAGGAGCAGGGGCTGCACGGGGGCGCATTGCTGGCCGATTATGCGGCCGAGCAGGGCTGGCAGGTCAAAGCGGTGCTCAACAACGATATCGTCGGCGGCAGCTGCGGCAGCGACGGCTTGTGCGATGCACGGACCGTGCGCGTCTTCTCCGAAGGCCCCCGCGCCGATCTCGACGAGCGCACCCGTGCAGCGCAGAGCCGCAATGGTGGCGAGAACGACAGCCCCGGGCGCAACCTCTCGCGCTGGATCGACGCGCTGGCGGCGGAGGAGCCGGGCTGGCTCGACGTGCGCCAGATCTGGCGAACCGACCGGATGGGGCGGGGCGGCGACCAGATCCCGTTCCTCGCCAAGGGCTACCCCGCGGTGCGCTTCTCGGTCGCAATCGAGGATTACGAGCACCAGCATCAGGATCTGCGCACCGAAGGTGGCATCACCTATGGCGACACAATCGATGAGATGGACTTCCCCTATCTCGCACGGGTGACGCAGCTGAACGTGCGGGCGCTCGACCGGCTCGCCCGCTCTCCGATGCCGCCCGCGCCCAATGTCGAAGCGGCGGTGCAGACCTTCACCGCGCTTGAATGGCAAGCAGTGCCGGGCGCGGCCAGCTACTCGATCTGGCGCCGCCGCACCGACCAGCCCGGATGGGAGCGATTTCGCGAGCGGATTGCCGGCACGCAGGCGCGGCTTGAGGGGGTGCGCGGGGATGATTGGCTGTTCGGCGTCAGCGCCATCTCGGCGGCGGGCGTGGAGAGCCCCGTCGCCAGCGCTGTCCCCGGCGGCGCCTTCGCCCCGCTTGTGACGGAGTAGCCGCGCCGCCATATAGGCTGGATGCCGCGCAACCCGCACAACCGGCTGCCCGAGGGCCTTCCCACCCGCGAGCAGATCCTCCACTTCATCCAGTCCTCTGATGCGTCCGCTGGTAAGCGCGAGATCGCGCGCGAGTTCGGCCTCAAGGGGCAGGAGCGCATCGCGCTCAAGGCCCTGCTGGCCGACATGGCGGAAGAGGGGCTGATCGACGGGAAGCGAAGCGCCTATCACCGGATGGGCGGGGTGCCCAAGGTGACCGTGCTGCGGGTCGTCGACATCGAGGATGGCGAGGCGATTGCCATTCCCGATAGCTGGCAGCCGGATGATGCCACCCCACCACCCCGCCTGCGGATTGTCGAGAGCCGCAAGATGGCCGCGTTACGCACAGGCGACCGCGTTCTCGCCCGCACCGAGGAGGCGGGGAAGGGCTGGCGCGCGCATCCGATGAAGAAGCTGCCGAACCAAGCGGAATCGGTGCTCGGCGTGGTGGAGATCGATGGCGCGGGCAAGGCCTGGCTGGCGCCCGTGGACAAGCGCGTGCGCAATTCCTCTCCCATCGCCGATCTCGGCGGGGCAGAAGCCGGCCAGCTGGTGCTCGCCGAGCCGGCCGGGCGCAGCGCTCGTTCCGGGGTCAAGGTGGTCGAGGTGCTGGGCGATCCGCTAGCGCCGCGCGCGTTCTCGCTGATTGCGATCCACAAGCACGGTATCCCGCATCTTTTCCCGCAGGAGGCACTGGACGAGGCGGAGCGTGCGGCCAGGCTGCCGCTCAGCGAGGAGCACCGCGAGGATCTGCGCCACCTGCCGATCATCGCCATCGACCCGGCAGACGCGCGCGACCACGACGACGCGATCTGGGCTGAACCGCTGGAGCAGGGCGGCTGGCGCGCGGTGGTGGCCATCGCCGATGTCAGCTTCTACGTCCGGCCCGGTGGCGAACTCGACCGCGAGGCGCGCAAGCGCGGCAATTCGGTCTATTTCCCCGACCGGGTGGTGCCGATGCTGCCCGAGGTGCTGAGCGCCGATGTCTGCTCGCTGAAAGAGGGCGCAGACCGCGCGGCGATGGCCTGCCACCTGACCATCTCGCCCGAGGGGCGCGTGACCGAGTGGCGCTTCGCCCGTGCGCTGGTGCGCATCCAAGAGGTGATCGCCTATGAGGAGGCGCAGGCGCGTACCGATAGCGGCACCGCACCCGAGCACCTGCGACACCTGTGGGATGCTTGGCGCGCGCTCAACGCGGCGCGTGAGGACCGTGACCCGCTCGAGCTCGACCTGCCCGAGCGCCGGGTGATGCTCGACGAGCAGGGCCGCATCGCCGAGATCGCCCTGCGCGAGCGGCTCGATGCGCACCGGGTGGTGGAGGATTTCATGATCGCCGCCAACGTGGCCGCGGCCAAGGCGCTGGAAAGCAAGGCCAGCCCGGTGGTGTACCGCGTGCACGAGCCGCCCTCGCGCGAGAAGCTGGTGGCGCTGAAGGACTATTTCAATTCGATCGGCCGCAAGCTGGCGCTGGGGCAGGTGATCACGCCCGGCCTGTTCAACCGGATGATCCGCGACGTATCCGACGCGGCCGAGAAGGCGCTGGTGATGGAGGCGGTGCTGCGCAGCCAGACTCAGGCCTATTACGGCCCTACCAATGCCGGGCATTTCGGCCTGGCGCTGGGCAGCTATGCGCATTTCACCTCTCCGATCCGCCGCTATGCCGATCTGCTGGTGCACCGCGCGCTGGTCGATGCGTTCAATTTTGAGCAGCCCGCGCCCTCCGGCGGCCTGCCGAAGAGCAGCGGCCTTTCAGAGCGCGACCGGGAGGACCTCTCCCGGATCTCGGACGCGATCAGCATAACCGAGCGCCGGGCTATGGAGGCCGAGCGCGACACGATCGACCGCTACGTTGCCGCCTGGCTTTCGGCTCGCGTGGGCGAGTTTTTCGCCACGCGGATCACCGGCGTGCAGAAGTTCGGCTTCTTCGCCACCATCGTCGGGCTCGGCGGTGACGGGTTAGTGCCGGTCTCCTCGCTGGGCCGCGAATATTTCCGCTATGACGAGGGCGCGCGGGCGCTGCTCGGCGAAGAGAGCGGTACCGCCTACAGCGTCGGGGACATGCTGCAATTGCGCCTTGCCGAGGCCAATCCGCTGACCGGCGCGCTCAAGTTCGAGGTGCCCGACAGCGATGGATCGGCGGTGGAGCCGCGGGGCGCCCGGCCGGAGAGGAAGCGGGGCTCCGCAGGCAGGGCCGGCGAAGGCAAAGCGAAGGGCGGCAAGGCAGGCGGCGGCAAGTTCGCGGCCGGCAAGCGCGGGCGCCCCGGCAATATCCGCCACCAGGGGCGGGCCAAGCGCTAGCTGAGGCGGACCATGTCTTCCTCGGCCAGGCTGCCGGGGATCAGGAACACCGGGCACGGCAGTGTGCCGGCGACGGCCGAGAAGTGGGTCACCAGCGGCCCCGGGCCACCCTCCTTCGCAGCGCCCAGCACCAGCGCGGCGACCTCGGGGTGCTCCTTCAGATATTCATCGATCAGCGCCTTGCCATCCCCCACGCAGACGGTGATCGGCGGCATTTTGCCCATTTCGGAAACCAATTCGCCAGCGGCGCTGTTGGCCAGCGCCTCGGCTCGGTCGCGCGCTTCCTGCTCAATGGTCGCCTGCACGGCGCCAAAGGCGCTGAACGCCTGCTTGGGCACAATCGCCAGCAGATGCACCGCGCCCCCGGTATCGGCGGCGCGCCGCGCGGCGAAGCGCAGGGCCCCGTGCGCCTCCTCGCTCTCGTCGATAATGACCAGATAGACGCGCATCGCCGCTCGCTCTCCCGCCGGCAATTATCGGCGACTTGGGGACTGCGCGCAAGAACCTTGCTCCGGCTTAGCAAATTGGTCAGAGACTGCGGGCCAAAGCAGACAGGATCACCATAGCCGCCATGCCGATCGCCATCAGGATGCCCGCCCTCTCGCCGACCATGGAGGAAGGCACGCTCGCCAAATGGCTGGTCAAGGTGGGCGACCAGGTCTCCAGCGGGGACATCATGGCCGAGATCGAGACCGACAAGGCGACCATGGAATTCGAGGCGGTGGACGAGGGCATCATTGCCCATATCGCCGTGGAAGCGGGCACCGAGGGCGTGAAGGTCGGCGCGGTGATCGCCACGCTCGCCGAGGAAGGCGAGGATGCTTCCGCAGTCCAGCCGGCCGGCGGTGGCGAGAGTGCCGCACCCACGCCGGCTCCGGCTCCCGCCGCCAAGGAGGATAGCGCGCCGGCGCCAGCTCCTGCTCCGGCGCCGACCGCCAGCGCACCCGCGCCCGCCTCCGGCGAGCGGGTGGTCGCATCGCCGCTGGCCAAACGCATCGCTGCGAGCAAGGGCATCGATCTCTCTGGGGTGAAGGGCAGCGGCCCCGGCGGTCGCATCGTCAAGGCGGATCTCGAGGGCTCGGAAGCCGGCGCTGCCAAGCCCTCGGCGGAAGCCATTCCGGAGGCGGGGCCGAAGACCGCTCCCGCCGTGCCATCCGCAGCCCCAGCCGCCTCCGTGCCGGCGCAGGACTTCGGGATCCCGCATAGGGAGGAGAAGCTCTCCTCCATGCGCAAGATCATCGCCCGCCGGCTCAGCGAATCCAAGCAGCAGGTGCCGCACATCTACCTCACGGTGGACATCAGGCTCGATGCACTGCTCAAGCTGCGCGGCGAGTTGAACGCGGCGCTCGAGAGCCAGGGCATTAAGCTTTCCGTCAACGACCTGCTGATCAAGGCGCTGGCCAAGGCTCTGGTGGCCGAGCCCAAGTGCAACGTACAGTTCGCCGGCGACAAGCTCCTCAGCTTCACCCGTGCCGACATCAGCGTGGCGGTCTCGATCCCCGATGGCCTCATCACCCCCATCATCCAGGACGCAGGTTCCAAGGCGGTGAGCGCGATTAGCAAGGAAATGAAGGACCTCGCCGCGCGCGCGCGCGCGGGCAAGCTGGCGCCGGAGGAATACCAGGGCGGCACCGCCAGCCTCTCGAATATGGGGATGTACGGGATCAAGCAGTTCGAGGCGATCATCAATCCGCCGCAGGGCATGATCCTGGCCATCGGCGCGGGCGAGAAGCGACCCTATGTGGTCGCGGATTCGCTGCAGATCGCCTCGGTGATGAGCGCCACCGGCAGCTTCGACCACCGCGCGATCGACGGGGCGGATGGCGCGGCGCTGATGAAGGCGTTCAAGGACTTGTGCGAGGCGCCGCTGGGGCTGGTCGCCTGACGCCATGACCAACCAGCGCGACCCAGCCATCCGCGTCGTTGCGATGCCGGCTGACGCCAACGCCTATGGGGACATCTTCGGCGGCTGGCTGCTGAGCCTGATGGACAATGGCGCCGGCCTCACCGCCGCGCGACGCTCGCACGGGCGCGCGGTGACGGTGGCGATGGACGCGATGCAGTTTCACGAGCCGGTGAAAGTCGGCGACGAGGTGTCGGTCTATACCGAGATCGAGCGGGTCGGCACCACCAGCATGACAATCGCCGTTGAGGCCTGGCGCCGCGCCCGCCACCAGGACGAAGCCAGCAAGGTGACGGAGGCCAAGTTCACCTTCGTCGCCATTGACGATCACGGCCGCCCGCGAGCGGTTGAAGCGCAGGAGCAACACCCAAGTGGCTGAACCATACGACGTTATCGTCCTCGGAAGCGGCCCGGGCGGCTATGTCGCGGCAATCCGCGCCTCGCAGCTCGGCCTCAAGAGCGCGATCGTCGAGCGCGAGCTGCTGGGCGGCATCTGTCTCAACTGGGGCTGCATCCCCACCAAGGCGCTGCTGCGCTCGGCCGAGATTTTCCACTACATGCAGCACGCGAAGGATTATGGCCTCATCGCGCAAGGGATCAGCGCAGATCTGGAGGCGGTGGTGAAGCGCAGCCGCGGCGTGGCCAAGCAATTGAACCAGGGCATCGGGCACCTGATGAAAAAAAACAAGATCAACGTGCATATGGGGGTGGGTACGCTGACCGGCCCTACCAGCCTGACGGTGAAGGACGAGAAGGGCGAGGAGCAGCTTTCCGCCAAACATGTGATCGTGGCCACCGGCGCGCGGGCGCGCGACCTGCCGTTCGCCCCGGCTGATGGCAAGCGCGTATGGACCTATCGCCACGCGATGGTCCCCAGCGAATTGCCGAGCAAGCTGCTGGTGATCGGCAGCGGCGCCATCGGGATCGAATTCGCCAGCTTCTACAACGATATGGGCGCCGAGGTGACGGTGGTCGAAATGCTTGACCGGATCGTGCCGGTGGAGGATGCGGATATTTCCGCCTTTCTCCACAAACAGCTGACGAAGCAGGGCATCAACCTGCGCACCGGAGTCTCGCTGGAAGAGCTCAAGGTTTTGGAGAAGGGCATCAGCGCCACGATCAAGAGCAAGGACGGCAAGATCGAACGCGGCGAATACAGCCATGTAATAGTTGCGATCGGTATCGTGCCCAATACCGAGGACATCGGCATCGAGAAGCTGGCCGATCGCGATCGCGGCTTTATCCAGATAGATCCTTATGGCCGCACCAAATCTAAGGGTTTGTGGGCGATCGGCGATTGCGTGCCCGGCCCGTGGCTGGCGCACAAGGCAAGCCACGAGGGCGTGACCTGCGCCGAGGCCATCGCGCAGGAGCTGGGCAACACGGAGGTTCACCCCCATCCGCTCGATCGCAATGCTATCCCGGGCTGCACCTATTGCCACCCGCAGGTCGCTAGCGTCGGTCTCACGGAAGCGAAGGCGAAGAAGGCCGGATACGAAATCAGGACCGGCACCTTTCCTTTCATCGGCAACGGCAAGGCGATTGCGCTGGGCGAGCCCGAAGGGATCATCAAGACCGTGTTTGATGCGAAGACCGGCGAGTTGCTCGGCGCGCATATGTGTGGGGCCGAGGTGACCGAGCTGATCCAGGGCTATACGGTGGGCAAGGTGCTCGAAACCACCGAGGCCGAGCTGATGGGGACCATCTTCCCGCACCCGACGCTGAGCGAGATGATGCACGAGAGTGTGCTCGCCGCCTATGGCCGCGCGCTGCATATCTGAACTCCCGGGCGGATCGTCGCAACGCTCGGGAAAGAAAAGGAAGTTTGTTGGTTTAAGCTTCAACCACAGGAGTTGAGGCGATGGAGTACGAAATCGTAGACGAACCCCGTGACGAAGAGCGCGAGCCCGAAGACGAGGGCGACAGCGCATTGGTGCGCGATCATTCGGCATTGAAGAACCAGTCTTCGGTCCACCCGGAGGATTATCCGCCAGAGGACCGGGCGATGTTCATCCCGGAAGAGGAAGCGAAAGATTGACCGATTTGTTAAAGGGTTGGCTCTTTCGCGAGGTCTTGATGACCTGACCGGCACGACCGCTTGGGGGGCGTTGACCCGACTTTGTAACCAGCTTCATGGATCGAGATATTCTAGTTAGCTAAGAAGCGAGCGCTTTGACGGGCAGCGTCTCCATCAACCTCGGCTTTCCCAGCTGTAGTTGTTTTGCTGCCGTCAAACCTGGTCGACAATACAACTTTACAGCAGTGGTCGAAAGAACTGCGCCTCTCATCCGCAACGGAAGGTCCGTTCCACTTGTAATTAAGTGGCTTCTATTCGGATGTTGAGCGTCCCTACTCCCAACGGCTGCCCACCCCGGGTTACGATGCTTTTACAGATGCACGCTTCGGCGCCGGTACGTCGGCCGCATTCGCTAATTCACAGGGGGATCAGCGGAATCGAAGAGGCGCTTTATTAGGTTTTGAACTCGGCGGCGCCTCTACCGAGCCAAGGCCGGAATAGGCACCGAGTCGCAATGACTTAGCTGGCAAGTGCCAGCGTCACGCCGTAGGAGGTGCTCACAGTCGATCGTGATCGGACAGCATGCGCATGACTTCTCGTGATATTACTGGCCTGCTTGCGCTCAAGGATGAAGCAACTGCAGGGAATTACCGGTTTTCAGCCTCCGATACGGCCTATCGGCTGGGTTTTGGTGCAATCGGTTGGCCGTGGCTTCTGATCAGCCTTTGGGGAGGAACGAAGAAGAGCAAGCGCGAGCTTCTCGAGCGAATTGGTCTTGCGCCGGATGCCTTGCCAAACCTCGGCAGCTGGAAGGCGGACACCGGATTCCTGCACCGCATCGTGGATGCAGTTGAGGAGATCCGGCCGCAAACCATGGTGGAGCTTGGAGCCGGGGCGAGTACGCTTGTCTGTGCCAAGGCCTTGCAGGCGAATGGCAATGGGCAGCTGTTTAGCTACGATCAGCATGAAGCCTTCGTCGCGGCCACGGCCGAGTGGGTCGCTGGCGAAGGTGCCAAGGCCAACCTTCGCCACGCTCCTTTGACCGCAAAAGTGGAGCCGTGGCCTGGCCGCTGGTATGACCTCCAGGGCCTCCCTCACACGATCGACCTTCTGGTGATCGACGGACCGCCCTGGGCGATCCATCCGTTCGTGCGTGGGGCTGCGGAATGCCTTTTCGACAGGCTGTCTCCCGGGGGAATTGTCCTGCTGGATGATGCTGCGCGGCCCGGAGAGAGGATCGTCGCCCGCCAATGGCGTGAACGTTGGCCCGAGATGGATTTCCAGCGACAGGCCGGCAGCACCAAAGGAACGTTGGTGGGTCGCAAGCCCCCCGAAGCGGAGATCATCCCGTTCGCAAAACGCAAGCCCGTAGAACGCGCGATGCCGCCCTGGCAACGAGCGGCAGCGGCAGTGTTGATATTTGCAGCGGGGTGGACCGGCCATGGGATGGTCGGCAACACACCAACACCCGCGCAAGCTGCCTCGTTCATCGAAGAAGCCGATGCGTCCTACGCCACCAGTCTTGCCAGGCAGGGAATGCGCTCGCAGCTTGAGAGCACCCACCTTGATCGTAAGGAAATCGCCTCCGCGACTGGTCTCGACGTGCCTGAACTGCCGGAGGAGTGGCGATTGGCTGACGTTCAGGTCTACCCATCCGCTCTCGGCATGTCGGTCGCGCTGCTTTTGCAAACCGATGATGGCGAGGCAATCTCACTCTTCGGCACCCGCGCCGAGACACCTGCCGAAGGAGTGCCAATGCTGGAGCAGCGCGACGACCTTTCGATTGCCTTTTGGGAAGAAGGGCCGAATGCCTTTGCGCTCACTGGTCAGTTGCCTCCCGAACGCATTTTAGCTTTGGCGGCCTCTCTCGCTGAGCAGGGTGCCTAAGGAGTTCAGATGCCAATCTGCAGTTTGTTCAGTTGAACGATCGCCACTACTACAGAGGACATGACGCAAGCAACTGCGACAGCAGTGGCAGCCAGATCTTGCAGTCCGGCCGCTTGCCATCAATCCGTTCGTGATTGCTTCTGCCGCGTTCCGTCGCCGCGGATCATGTCCATGCCACTGGCCCGGCCGTGGACGAATGAATAACAATTCTCGTGGCAGGGGCGGCTTCCATGATGAAGATGTCACCCCCAGCGGGAGCAGTCGCGTCTTAGGCCACCCTCAAGTTGCGAGTAGAGTCCCTCCTCCGCCACCGAAATAGTACGACCTTCATAGACTCTGGCATAGAGGTCAAACGGATGCGCCGGGGTCTTCGGCTCAAGCTTGGCTTCCAGCAGCGTCGCCTTCGCCTCGATTTATCGTTCCATACGGCTGCGCCGCGGCTGGGAGATCCTGCGCAGGGCTGCAAGGTGCGCTGCATCGAGCGCGGTGGCTATATCTGCATTGATAGTTGGAGCAATGGCGATGCCTTCCCAGTCGAACTTGGACGGGCCGACTTCCCACGTCCGACCGATTCGCTGGGCAAGTACTTGGAGGCAATCGGGAGATTGCTATTGCATTAGGCCGCTCCAGCGGTGGTCTCGCCTACGATCTCGCCCGCCCGATAGACCTTCACCAACTCGGCGAATGCTTCCGCCGCGGATATTGCCATGTGGCTGTCACGACGTACGGGGAAAGGCCGGTTCAAACCCTTTGACGCCCGGCGGGCGTTACTTCGTCGTTTGCGGCCGTCTGTGGCGCACTTCCAATTCGAGTTTGAGCGTGGAACAGCATGCGCAGCTCGTGTCAGACCTGATGGTGGCTCGCCAGGATGTCGGCGGGCGCGCCGTTCTGATAACGTCGATGCGAAACGGGCAGGTCGCGAACGGGTCGACCGTGCCAAGCGTGGGCTCGGCGGACGCGGGCCGATATGGTGGGAGGATGGCGCGCCCGATTACAATCGGCACATGGCTCGCAACACGCCCTACGGGGAATGGTTCGCCGCTCTCGACTGACGGGCTTGCTTTGTGGCTTGTGCGACAACAAGCCCCATCCTCGCCATCACGGTGCTTTGATCATGCTCCACCAAAACCGGCCAGCGCACTTCGGAGACCTGCACCAACACCCTCAAAATTTGGAGACCGAGAGAAAGATGAAGCCAAAGCCTCAATCCTGGTGAGGTATTTGACAGATGCAGGTTAGCATCACAGGCTCAGCTCTCCTTAGCGCATTCTATGCAGAGTGTGAGCGTGGGATTGTGCTCCAGCCGAGCAGGCGCGATGTCCTCACCACATCTGAGACAATGGCCGAACTCGCCTTGGTCGATCCGCACCAGCGCAGCATCGATCGCCGCATGTTCGACCCTTCGGCGGCGCTGCTGCGCCAGTGCCATGGCTTGCATCTGCATCGCATCGATGCGCGAGAGCCGGCCGACGCTTTCCTGGTCGAGCATCACTGGCGCGCGGTCCGCCTCGGAAACGCGTTCCTCCCGCGTCAGCGCCTCACGTCGGGCGAGCAGCTTGTGGCGAAAGTGGGTAAGGTCTCCCATCGCTTTAACGCACCAGCAGGACAGCAATGTGTACCTTGCGGATCCTGGCGGAAGTAGTGCTGCCGACGATCAGCGTGCGGATCGGCGAATGGCCATACGCGGGCATGACTGGGATGGAGTTAGGCGTCTGTTCCACGATGCCCCCGATGCTCTCCGGCTTGCGTTCCCGCAAGGTAATCTTCACCTTTCGGCCACCGTCGAAGCGGACCGCTGCCGCGTCCAGCGCCCGGCGACGATCGGCATTCTCTCTTTTTCGGCCCTGACGATGTGGACCGAGAGCCCGGCGTGAACCGACGATTTCACCAGCCGCATCAATGCCCGATTGGTGAGCCGCTGCTTGTAAGGATTGGGGCACTACTTGCGGATACCCGCGCAGGCCGGACGACTTCATTAGCTCTCGCCCCACATGCGGATCAGGTTGCCGATCGTCTTGTCCAGAAGGAGGGCGGCACCGGCGTTCTCCGTGCCGCTGCGAACCTGCTCCAAATCGAACAGCATCTCTCGCTGATCTGGTCGCCTGATGTGGCTTTGAACCCAACCGATGCAGGCAAGACGCGTCCCGCGGGTCACCTGCACTACCTGATGAACCTGACTGGTCGCATAGAAGACAACTGAACCTGCCCTTGGCTTGAACACCCGATCACCGCCTGTGTCCTGGATGAGGAGCGCACCTCCGTCGTAGCATTCGGGATCAGAGAGGAAGAGCGTGAAGCTGACATCCGTTCGAAGAGGCCAGCCGGCATCGTCTTCAATAATCGCGTTATCGGTATGGGCCCCATAGTGATGGCCCAATTCGTAGCGCGAGAAAATCGTGCTCGACCAGCGCACTGGACGGACAAAGCTGCGGACCACGGGGTGGGCTTTCATGGCAGTCCGAACCAGACAGCCTAGCGCCCTTACTGTCCCCCGTCAGCACCAATGGCACAGATTTGAGGTTGTGATTTAAGGAGGGTTGGGGCTTCGTCGTA
>PPFU01003579.1_pt1 | contig 36164 bp, 31 predicted proteins | sample 1535991 | NCBI WGS metagenome assembly PPFU01 (sample SAMN04901290, study PRJNA319586) | Hypolithon metagenome, whole genome shotgun sequencing project. | isolation source: Antarctic Hypolithon | place: Antarctica: Miers Valley | collected 2014
GGCGAGAAAGCCGTAGAGCCGGCGCCGCTGCACGTCGGGAGCCAGCCCTCGCAGCGACATCGCCCGGCGCCGGGCCACGACCAGCGCGTTCTCCCGCTCGTCGACGTTCTCCTCCTCGACCGTCTCATCCACCGCCTCTCGTACGACGTCCCGCGCGACGCCGCGGCGGGTGAGTTCCTGCTCGATCCGGCGCCGCCCTGCCCCGCCGCTGGCGAACTTCGAGCGCGCGACCTGCTTCGCCAGCCGCGCGTCGTCGACGAAGCCGTCGCGCGCCAGCCGCTCCACGGCAGCGACGGCCACCTCGGGCGCATGGTCGGCACGCACGAGCCTCCGCTCGAGCTCCTTCGCGGCGCGACCACGTACTGCGAGCAGCGCGATCCCCTTGTCATAGGCGGCGAGAATGGCGCCCTCGCGCTGCAGGGCGGCGGCGGCGCTCGCGCTCAACTCGCGTCCGACGCCCAACTCGAGCTCCGCGATCAGCGTCGCCGATACCACGACCTCCATCGCGCCCGCGTCGAGCGAGACGTGGTAGCGCCCACGCTGCCGCGGATGGGCGGTGATTGCGGTGACGAGGGTCATGAGACGGGTGACGGGTGAGGGGTGCCGGGGGACGCGACGCGGGGAAAATGGGAGTGCACCCCCGCATCGCAGGTGCGCCCGGCCGTCGCCGCCATGCTCCTGATTATCCGTGGACGGGGCCTTGGCGATGGCCGATGCGCCCAGGTTGGCTCCGCACGGTGACGGGTCGAATCGGCCGCCGTGTGCTCAACGCGGAACGGGCCGGAGGCGCCTCGCGCGAGAGCCAACCGGCTTCGACGCGGGCGGTCTCCGGCCCGTCCAACGTTCAAGCGCCCGACGGCGGCGGCGGCCACGGTCGGACGCGTCGGGCATCAGCCCTCGTCAGGCTCCCCATCGTCGACGACGCCGACCGCCTCCGGCGGCCCGCCAACACCCAGCACCTGCTTCACCTTCACCTCGATATCGGCCATCATCGCGGGGTTGTCGCGCAGGAAGAGCTTCGCGTTCTCACGCCCCTGGCCGATCTTCTGCCCACCGTATGAATACCACGCGCCCGACTTGTCGATGATCCCCGACTCGGCGCCGATGTCCACGAGGAGCGAGGTATGGCTGATCCCCTCGGCGTACATGATGTCGAACTCGGCTTGGCGGAACGGCGGTGCCACCTTGTTCTTGACCACCTTCACCCGCACGTGCGAACCCACCACCTCGTCCTTGTCCTTCACCGGACCGATGCGTCGGATGTCGAGGCGCACCGACGCGTAAAACTTGAGCGCCTTGCCACCCGTGGTGGTCTCAGGGCTGCCGAACATGACGCCGATCTTCTCACGCAACTGATTGATGAAGATCACCGACGTCTTCGACCGCGCGATGGAGCCGGTCAGCTTCCGCAGCGCCTGGCTCATGAGCCGCGCCTGCAGGCCGACGTGCGAATCCCCCATGTCGCCCTCGATTTCCGCCTTCGGCACGAGCGCCGCCACGGAGTCGATGACGATCACGTCCACGGCGCCGGACCGGACGAGAATCTCGCAGATCTCGAGCGCCTGCTCCCCCGTATCCGGCTGCGACACGAGCATGTTCTCGACGTCGACGCCGAGCTTCCGCGCGTACTCGATATCGAGCGCGTGTTCGGCGTCGATGAACGCGGCCACACCGCCGGTGCGCTGCGCGTTGGCGACCACGTGCAGACAGAGTGTCGTCTTGCCGCTCGACTCCGGCCCGTAGATCTCCGTGACACGCCCCCGGGGAATTCCGCCAATGCCGATGGCAGCGTCCAGGTTGATCGCACCGGTCGGAATCGCATCCACCTTCGGGCCCTGGTTGCCCGCGCCCATCCGCATGATGGCGCCCTTCCCGCAGTTCTTCTCGATCTGCGAGATCGCCAGGTTCAACGCTTTCTTCTTGTCGTCCTGCAGGGTCGATACAGCCATGCGATCCGTCCTTGTGTGATCGTCTGCCGCCGCAGCCGGCGGGCACCAGTGGGCAAATGGCAGCAAACCACTTCCCACCCGAACAAAGTACGAAGCTACGTGAGTCGAAGCAAGGGGGAAATGACGGTTCCGGCTGCCGGGTGTTGGGTGTGGTTCTCACCCCGGGTGCCGGGCGCTCACGCCGCGCGGTGGACGGGGAACGCATCGACAAGGTGGCGGATCCGGACTCGTCCGGCCAGGATCAGGATCGCCACCACATCGAACCGATAGCTCGCCCCCGGCGGTCCGTAGCGATCGATCCAGATCGCGGCCGATCGCGAGAGCTCGCGCTGCTTCCGCCAGGTTACCGCCGCGGCCGGATCGCCGAACCCCAGCCCGCGCCGCGCCTTCACCTCGATGAAGGCGATCGTCCCCGCCTGCTCCACGATCAGGTCCACATCCCGGTGACCGCTCCGCCACCGGCGCGCGAGGACACGGCACCCCCGACGCCGCAGCCACCGTTCGGCGATGCGCTCTCCCAGATCGCCCAGCGTCTGCCGCGGATCACGCGGCCGCGGTTCCCCCGTTGCTTTCGGCACGCCCCGAGGATACGGCGGTCATTCGCGTCGTGCACACCGGAAGTGTGCACGCTGGATCAATTCAGTGGTCGACGCGCGACACGGCCTGCGGTCCGGGGACCTCTCGCACGCGTTCTAAAGCCCTACGCACTCCGCGCACGCTGCGCGCGCCGCGATCACACGGCCGGAGGCAAGGTTCGCGACCACGCACCCGCGACGCCATGTCGATCAGCCACCACAACGGCTCAGTCGCCGCCTCCGCAGATCCGGTCGAGATCCTCGAAGCCCGCGAGCACGTCCCGCCCCTTCGACCCATCGGGCGGGCCGAGGACGCCGGCGTTGTGCAGCTGGTCGATGATCCGGGCCGCGCGGCCATAGCCGACCTTGAGGCGGCGCTGGAGCAGTGACGTCGAGCCCTGCTGGTACTGGATCACGATCTCGGCGGCCTCACGGAACAGCTTGTCCCGCTCCTCCGTCTCACCGTCGTCCTCGTCAGGCCCGGCGAGCTCCGCCGCCTCACGCTGGCGGATCTGCTCCAGGATGTCCGGCTCCAGCAACGCGGGATCTTCGTAGTTCAAGCCGCGCGCCGCCAGTTCGGCGCGGTCGCGCTCGCGGGCCGCCTCGTACCACCCCATCAGCCGTTCCGTTTCCTCGGTGCTGATGTAGGCACCCTGCAGCCGGTTCGGCTCGGACTTGCCCGGCGGGATGAACAGCATGTCGCCATTGCCTAACAGCGACTCGGCGCCCATGCCGTCCAGAATCGTGCGGCTGTCGATTTGCGATGCGACGCGGAATGCGATCCGGCTGGGGAAGTTCGCCTTGATGAGCCCGGTGATCACGTTCACGCTGGGCCGCTGCGTCGCCAGGATGAGGTGAATCCCGATGGCCCGCGCCTTCTGCGCCAGCATCGCGAGCGGCGTCTCGACCTCTCCCTGCACTGTCATCATGAGATCAGCCAGCTCATCGATGATGACGACGATGTATGGGAGGATGCCGCCCATGTACGTGCGATCCTCGAAGGCGACGTCGGGCCGCGGTGGCGTCTTCAGCGGCAGCTCGTCCTGCACGCGCTTGTTGAAGTCCTGCAGGTTGCGGCACCCGTTCGCGGCGAGCAGCGCATAGCGCTCCTGCATCTCCATCACAGCCCACTTGAGGATCGCGGCGGCGTCGCGGTTGTCGGTGATCACCTTGTGGCGCAGATGCGGCAGCGCGTTGTACACCGAAAGCTCGACCATCTTGGGGTCGACCATCAGAAAGCGAAGCGTCTTCGGCGTGTGGCGGTAGATCAGGCTCGTGACGATCGTGTTCACGCACACGGACTTGCCCGAGCCCGTCGCTCCGGCGATCAGGAGATGCGGCATCTTCGCCAGATCCGCCACCACTGGCTGCCCTTCGAGATCCTTGCCGAGTGCGATCGGCAGTGCGGCGCGCGCCTGCTGGAAATCGCGCGAGTCGATCAGCTCGCGAAAGTAGACCATCTCCGGGGTGGGGTTGGGGACTTCCACCCCCACTGCTCCCTTCCCCGGAATCGGCGCAACGATGCGGATGCTCTGTGCCCGCATCGCCAGCGCGAGATCGTCCGAGAGGGTGGCGATCTGGCGCACCTTCACCCCTGCGGCAGGGGCAACCTCGAATTGCGTCACCACCGGGCCCGTCGTCCAGCCGACAAGCTCCCCCTCCACCTTGAACGTGCGGAGCGCGTCCATCAGCTTCGCGCCCATCGCGTCCAGCTCGCGGCGCGACTGCTCCGTTGAGCGTGCCGGCGCGGCCGTGAGCATGGCCGATGGCGGGAGCGCATCGCTCGCATCGTCAGGCAGCAGCGCGGTCGACTCGATCTCGGCGGCGATCCGCTCGTCGCGTGAGGCGGCCTTGCTCGGGCGCGGCTCGCGCTCCCTCGTCCCATCGGCCACCGCCAGATCCGCGGCAGCGAGCTCCGGCTCCTCCTTCAAACGGCGCCTGCCGCGCTTCGGCGGCGCGTCCAACTCCGCGTCAGGCGCGAGCGCCAACTGCATCGCCGGCATCTCGTGCGGCGGAGGCTCCAACGTGAGCGCGAGCGGGGTATTCTGCGCACGGACAAGGACCGGCCGGCGTGCAATCGCGGCGCGCACCGGATTCCACCCGAGCGTCAGCACGGCGAGGGTGCTCAATGCGAGCGCAACGAGGATCCACCCGCCCGCCATGCCGAACGCCTGCGCCATATAGTACGCCACGACGCTCCCCCAGACCCCGGCCCAGGCGCTGGTCTGGATCTCCGCACCCGCTGCGAGTCCGAGCGCGATGGGGAGGACGAGCGCGAGCCCGGCGAGGAAGAGCAGCCACGAGCGGTCCGTGGCCGCTTCGAGGCGGCCGAGCAGGCGCAGGCCGTGCACGGCCGCCGCGGCGGTGAGGAGGGCTGCGGCTGGCAGGCCGACGAAGCTCACCATCCACGACCGCGCGCAGGCACCGACGGGGCCGAAGAAGCCCGCGTTCGCCATGCACGATCCACCGTCAGGCACGCGTTCGATCGCCAGTGCGCCGCCAAGGAACACGGCGAACAGGAGCAGCGCCACGCCCAACAGTTCCCGCTTCAACTCCGCACGACCCACAACTACTCCCGGTCGGATCCAAATTTGGTGATCTGGCGGTCGCGGTAGATCGGCACCACCGGGTACCCATCCAGCTCCGCGCAGAGGGCGAGATCGTCAGCGAAGCCCGCGTCAGCCAGCGCCTGCCCGTGCTCGCTGTCCTCGAACAGCTTCATGATCTGATCGCCGTACCCGCGCTCGATCTGGAGCGCCGCACGCGCGCCGTCGTTCAGTTCGACATCGGAAAAGCGGCGCGTCGCATGCCTGACGAACCGGCCGGCGCACGCGGAATCCTCGAGCGAGAACCGTCGATCGCGTCCCGCACAGACGATCGCCACATCGCTTCCGCCACGCAGCGCCGTTCGCAGCAGGGCGACGACCGCGGAGAAGTTTGCGTATGACGCGACCACGGTGTCGCGGGCGCCCTGCACTGCGACGAGCGCGCGGGTTCCGTTCGTGGTAGAGAATAGCAGCGTGCGGCCGTCCACCTGCTCGGCCGTGAACTCCCCAGGCGAGTTGCCGAGGTCGAAGCCGGGTACCGGGAGCATCTTCCGCTCGCCGGCGAGACGCACCTCATGCCGCTCATACGACTTGGACCGCGTGATCGCATCCTCGACGCTATCGAATGGAATGATCGTGCGCGCGCCGTTGGTGAGCGCGACCGCGATCGTCGTCGAGGCGCGCAACACGTCGATGACGGCGACCAGCCGCCCGGCCGTCTCGGCCGGCGTCAGCGCGCCGGCGCTGAAGTGAACGTCAAGACGCAATCGGCTCCACCATCAATTCCTTCTCTCGCTCCAGGAACTTCGTGTCCACGTCGCCCGACTGGAACCGCGGGTTGCTCATCACGCGCGCGAGAAAGGGGATCGTCGTCGTGACGCCTTCGACGATGAAGCTCTCCAGCGCCATCTGCATGCGTCGCAGCGCTTCCTGTCGGTCACGCCCCTGCACGATGAGCTTCGCGAGCAGGGAATCGTAGTACGGCGGCACCGTATATCCCGTGTAGACATGCGTGTCGAGACGCACCCCGGGACCACCGGGTGGATGGAAGACCTCGATCCGCCCGGGCGACGGCTGAAAGTTTCGTGCAGGATCTTCGGCGTTCACTCGGCACTCGATCACATGCCCGCGCAGCGGCGGCACTTCGAGCACCGAGAGCCGCTCGCCCGCCGCGACGCGGATCTGTTCCTTTACGAGGTCGATCCCGGTGAGCATCTCCGTGACCGGATGCTCCACCTGGATGCGCGTATTCATCTCCATGAAGAAGTAACTGCCGTCCTCGTCGAGCAGCATCTCGATCGTCCCGGCGCCCACATAGTCGATCGACTTGGCGCCGCGGATCGCGTCGTCGCCCATCTTCTTGCGCAGCTCGGGGGTCATGGCCGGGCTCGGCGCTTCCTCGATCAGCTTCTGATGCCGCCGCTGCACCGAGCAGTCACGTTCGCCCAGATGGATGACGTTACCGAACTTGTCGCCGAGGATCTGAAACTCGATGTGACGCGGCCGTGTGAGGTACTTCTCGACATAGACGTCGGCATTGCCGAACGCGGACAACGCCTCGCTTCGAGCGAGCTGGAAGGAGCGCGCGAAATCGTCCGCATCCTTGGCGACGCGCATTCCCTTCCCGCCGCCCCCTGCCGCCGCCTTGATGATCACCGGGAAGCCGATCTCCTCGGCGAACGCGAGCGCCTCATCGACATCGTCCACCGGGCCCGGCGTTCCGGGCACGATCGGTACGCCGACGTCCGACATCGCTTTCCGGGCGGCCGCCTTGTCGCCCATCACGCGGATCTGCGCGGCGGTCGGGCCGATGAATGCAATGTTCGAGGCCACGCACGTTTCGGCGAACTCGGCGTTCTCCGCGAGGAAGCCGTAGCCAGGATGAATCGCGTCAGCGCCCGTGATCTCCGCGGCGGCGATGATGCGCGGGATCTTCAGGTAGGAATCGCGCGCCGGCGCAGGTCCGATGCATACGTCGTCGTCGGCGAAGCGCACGTGGAGCGACTCGCGGTCAGCCTCCGAGTAGACGGCCACGGTCTGGACGCCCAACTCGCGACAGGCGCGGATGACGCGTAACGCGATTTCCCCGCGATTGGCGATCAGAATCTTCTTGAACATGCAGGGGGACGAGAGAGGAGCGGCGGCGTCAATCGATCTGCCGCGTCAGGCGGTCGGCCGCGTCAGGTTCGGCCGTCGCGCTCGAAGGAATCCCATGATGTATCGCTCGACCCGGCGACGCCCTGCGCGCGCAGGGCGAACTCGTTCGGGCTCGTGGCATAGAACGCCGCCGCCTCGTAGGAGATGGCGCCCTTCGTGTACCAGGACATGAGCGACTGATCGAAGCTCTGCATCCCATACTGCACCGTCCCTTCACGGATCAGTTCGGGAATGTTGAGCGCCTTCGTCATGTCGCGGATGTTGTCGCGCACGGCTGGCGTGTTCACCAGCACCTCGCACGCCGGCACGCGACCCGGTCGGTCGGAGCGCGGCACGAGCCGGAGCGACACGATGCCGTGCAGCGCACTCGCGAGTGCGAAGCGCACCTCCGCCTGCTCGTCCGGCGGATAGAAGGAGAGCACGCGGTTGATCGTCTGCGTCGCGTCGGTGGTGTGCAATGTGGAGAAGACGAGGTGACCGGTATCGGCCGCCTTGAGCGCGGTGTCGAGCGTCTCCAGATCGCGGATCTCGCCGAGGAGCACGACATCCGGGTCCTGTCGCAGCACACGCCGGAGCGCCTGCGCGAAGCTCGCGGTGTCCGTGCCCACCTCACGCTGATTGATGTGGCACTTCAGGTCGCGGTGCAGGAACTCGATCGGATCCTCGATCGTAATGATGTTCGCCTGACGCCGCTCGTTGATGTGCTGGATCATCGCGGCGAGCGCCGTGCTCTTGCCCGAGCCCGTCACGCCGGTGACGAGCACGAGCCCGCGCGGCACCATCGCGAGTTCGCCGAGGATGGGCGGGAGATTGAGCTCTTCCAACCGCGGCACGCGATGCGGCACGATGCGCAGCGCGAAGGCCAGCGTTCCGCGCTGCAGATACACGTTGACGCGGAATCGGCCGATGCCCGGGACGCCAGTGGCGAAGTCGGACTCGCGATCCTCCGCGAACTCCTTGAGCTGCTGCGGCGTCATCAGCTCCTTGGCCAGCTCCACCAGGTCGTTCGGACGCAGTGGCGGGAGCTCCAACGGGTGAAGGTCGCCGTTGACGCGCAGCGTCGGCGGACGTCCCACTTTCAGATGGAGATCCGACGCGTTGCGCTGCACCATCTGCTGCAGTACGGCCTTGAAGTTCAGCCCACCGGCATCGGCGACCGCGTATCCCGTCGGGACTGGAGGGGCCCCGAGATCAGCCATTCGGCTCGATCCGGAACAGCACCTGCCCGTACTCTACCGGGTGCGCATCGACGGCGAGCGTCTCGACCACCGTGCCGGAGAACTCCGACTCGATCTCGTTCATGATCTTCATCGCCTCGATGATGCACAGCACCTGCCCCTTCTGGATTCGCTGCCCCGCGCTGATATAGGGCGGCGCACCGGGCTCGGGCGACGAGTAGTAGGTCCCGACCATCGGCGACTTCACCTCGAGGTGATTGGCGGGGCGCGCCGAGGGGGCCTCGGGGGCGGCCGCAACCGACGCCGCGGGAGGGGCAACCGGTGCCGCGGGAGCCACCGGCATGGGGGCCGCCATCTGTACGGTGCCGCGGTGCTGCGGCGACTTCGAGATGCGCACCTTCATCCCCTTGTCCGACGAGATCTCGATCGAATCAACGGTCGAGGCGTCGAGCATGTCGATGAGCTTCTTGACGTAGCGTAAGTCGATCATGGGCGTGGATGAGTGTCGCCGATGTGGTGGACGCCCGTGGCGTCCGGGGCGATCGTCAGGTCAACTCCAGCAAGTCGCGCGAGAAGTCGGTCAGAACACGCGCCCCGTCCACCGCGAGGTGGACATCGTCCTCGATGCGGATCCCGCCCCAGTCGGGCAGATAAATCCCCGGTTCGATGGTCACCACCGCCCCCTCCGGGAGCAGGGCCTCCGCCGTGCGGGCCAGTCGCGGCGCCTCGTGCACCTCCAGCCCCAGCCCATGACCGAGGCTGTGTCCGAAAAGGTCGCCGAAGCCGCAGCGGTCAATGTAGTCTCGGGCGAGCGCATCGGCATCCCGTCCGCTCGTGCCCGGCCGGACGCCCGCGACCGCCGTCGCATTGGCGACCCGGACTACGTCGTACAGCTCTCGCTGCCGCAGGGAGGCCCGACCGACCACCACCGTGCGGGTGATGTCTGCACAGTAACCACGCACGCTGGCGCCGAAATCCATCAGCAGCAGGTCTCCGTCCGCCACCACCCGGTCCGACGAGCGGGCGTGCGGCAGCGCCGCCCGTGGACCGGAGGCGACGATCGACGGAAAGGGGAATGACTCACTCCCCGCGTCTCGCAACGCGTGTTCCAGAATCCCGGCCACGGCCAGTTCGGTCTGACCCGCACGAATCTGCGGCAGCGTCCGCTCTAGCGCCGCGATCGCCACCGTGGCGGCATCGGCGATCGCGTCCACCTCCTCCGGGTCCTTCCGCTCGCGTAGCGTCTCGACCAGATCGGCACTTGGCCGCCACTGCCACCGCCCGCCCTGTTCGAGCAGCCGCTGGAAGTCGCGATGCACCAGATAGGCACTCTCGAAGCCGATCATCTGAATCGTCCCGGCCTGCGGGAGCAACTGCCAGAGCCCCGTCCACAGACTCTGCGGCTGAATGGAGACCCGCGCGAAGTCGCCGACCTCGTCGACGACCTGCGTCTCGTACCGGAAGTCGGTGAGCAGTACGAGCTCGCGAGGCGCCACGAGCAGCAACCCGCTGCTGCCGGAGAAGCCAGTGAGGTAGCGGATGTTCGCCAGACCCGTCACGAGCAGCGCGTCGAGATGCTGCGCCGTGAGTTGCTCGCGCAGCGCCGCCAGGCGGGCGGGTCGGCGATCAGCCACGAGCGCTGCCGAACGACGCGACCAGCCCGCGTAAGGCGAGCTCGTACCCGTGCGCGCCGAACCCGCACAGAACGGCGCGCGCAGCAGGGGCGAGCATCGAGTGCCGGCGCTCCGGTTCCCGCGCATAGATGTTCGTCAGGTGCACCTCCACGAACGGCACCCCCGTTGCGGTGAACGCATCGCGCAAGGCGAGACTGGTGTGGGTGTAGGCGCCCGCGTTGACGATCGCCGCGTCCGCGACGCCTACGAGCCGGTGCACCGCATCGATCAGCTCGCCCTCGCCGTTGTGCTGTTCGAAGCGCACGGCGGCGCCGAGCTCTGCAGCGAGTGCGGTGACGCGCTTCTCGATGGCGGCGAGCGTCACCGTTCCATAGATGTCCGGTTCGCGCGTGCCGAGCAGGTTCAGGTTGGGGCCGTTGAGTACGACGACGTTCACGGCGTCCTCAGGCTGTTCAGCCAGGCGTGGAAATCATCGAGCGACTCGGCCGGCGCTGACGTCTCGCTGGGCCGCGGCGTGGGAGGCGGCACCAGTTCAGGCGGGACCTCCTGAGCCCCGGGATCCGCCCCCTCAGGGATCGCGTCCCGGAAAAACTGGTCGAAGGAGAAGGCGGGTCCCGGCCGCGCGGGGGTGACGACGGGACGACGTGATCCATCCAGCACCGAGGCCAGCGGCTCACGCTGGTCGGCGGCGGCCGACTCGAGCGCACTGGCCTCCGCCGGGTCGCCGAGCGCCCGTGCCACACCGGCCATCAGATCGGCTGCCTTCTGATCGATTGAGCCTGCCGTGGCGCCACCAAACAGCGACTCCCACCCGCCAGCCCCTGAATCGGGCCCGTGAGGCCGGAAGTTGGGCGCGGGAGGCTGATCATCGGGAGCCGGCTGGTCCGACTCCGCCAGATCGCCCGAGGGGCGGATGACTTCCTGCACGGCCCCGACGGCCATCCCGGCGACCAACGCCGCTGCCCCCAGGATCGAGACGCGGCTCGTCGCGCCCTCCTTGTCAGACGCTCCCTCATCCGACTCGTCGCCAGGCCCCGACGCGGCATCGGGCGCGGCATCGGGCGTAGCGTCCATGCTCGCTGCCGCCGTTGGCTCCTCGAGTCCGCCAGCGTTGCCAGCAGTGGGCGACACGACCCGCGGCGCGAAGGTCAAAATCCGCGCGAGCACCTCGCCAATCGGCTCCCTGCCGCCCCACGACTCGACCAGGTCCGCGATCTGTGGATCCTGGGCGGGCGCGCCGGGATGCGCGTCGTCGTCATTGCCGAGCTGAGAGAACTGACTCGCGTCGGAGTCGGCGCGCTCGTCCTCCATCAACGCCTCACCCTCGGGCGAGGACGTTATGAACGCGTCCGGCTCGGCATCCATCTCGTCTCCGGGCGGCTCCACCAGTGCCGCGAGGCGGCGCTGCAACTCCAGATCATTGGGTCGGGCGTCGAGGAGCCGGCGGTAGACCTCGGCTGCGTCCTCGCGCCGCCCCTGCGAGAGGAGCAGTTCCGCCATTGTTGCCGTCACGAACGACACGCGCGCCTCGGCGGGTACTTCCTGCTCCTCAGGTAACCGGGCGAGCGCCGGATGCGCCGGCAGCGTTTCGGCAAAATCCGCGGACGGGGAGGTATCCGCTGGCACCTCGGAGCGGTGGGTCGTCCGGCGCGGCGCGTTCGCCACGGTTGCATCGGAATCGCTGAGCATCGGGAAAGCTTCCAGATCCGACGCAGCATCGCCCGCGACATCGGGTCCGGCCCGGCCGCCCCAGGCCACCTGCTCGAGATCGTCCAGCTCTGCCTCCTCGTCCGGGATCTCTGGCCAGGCGGGCCACCCGGCAGCGTCCGTACCCGATACCACCGAGCGAGACTCGCCGCGCTCGTCGGGGGGCTCCAGCTCGAAGGGCTCGAACTCGATCATCGGAACGCCACGTCCCGGCGTGGTCGCGTCAGCCGGGGGAGCGGTCTCCGCGTTTGATTCGTCGCCCATCCAGCCGTCGGCGTGTACCGCGGCGGTGAGATCCGCGTCGCCAGGGGGCTCCGCCAGCTCCCCCTCGGCCGGCTCATCCCCAACCCACCCGTCGGCGTGAACGGCGGTCGAGAGATCGTCATCGCCCGCCGCACCCTCGCCGGGGCGAGCCGCATCGGGCGGCGCGGCGTTCGTGCTCCCGAGCTCCGCAGAGAGTGCCGAGGCGTCGAAGTGAGCGGTCTCGACCTCCCACGGTTGCTCGTCCCGTGAGGTGTCGTCACGCTCAACATCGGCACCGGGGGGCGGCTCGTCCACCGATATGTCGGAGTCCGCGCGCTCGGGTGCTGCGATCGCGTCGGATCGATCGGCGCGCCCCGGGGTGTCGAGCTCGCCCGGAAGCGACTCTGCGGACAGATTCGCCTCCTGGCTCGTGGATGCCGCGGCCGGTTCGGGCGAAGCCGCGGTCGCCTCGCTCGCCCCGTCGGTGAGCAACGCCAGGAGCCGGTCCACCGCTGGCGTGCGACCCGAATTCGGCAGCGGCGCGAAGCCGGCGCCGATCACGTCGTCGAACGCTGCTTGCGGATCAAAGCTCGGCGGCGTCACGCTTTCGGCGGACGGGCCCGCGAGCGTCTCGGCCATCGCCACCAGTTCGGGGTTTCGCGGATCGGCCAGCAGCGCCCGCTCGAGATGCGCGAGCGAGCGGTCAGCGTCGCCCTCATCCCGGGCCAGCAACGCGAGCTGGTGCAACGCGTCCACGTTCTCCGGATCGGCGTCAAGCGCAGCCTCGAAGGCGGCCGTAGCGCCCGTGCGGTCTCCGGCCGCAAAGAGCGCCTTACCGAGCACCACGTGACCGCTCAGATGTCCTGGCTGGTCGGCGAGGAACTCACGGCAGATCGCGACGGCGCGGGCTATTTCACCGGCCTTCCGATACTCGTTCGCCAGCGGGGCGAAGTAGCGGTGCGGATTCTGATCGAATTTCTGCTTGAGGTCGTCGATGCGGGACGATCCGGGCATGCACGATCCTCGGGGACACGTCGCGGGGAACGCCGCGGCACGGGTGGCGGTACAACCGGCACAAAATACATGGCGCCGGTTGGGGAAGTCAATCAGAAGTCGCGGGCTCTCTTGATTTTAGCCGCTCGCGATGGCTATTGTACGCGGCTATCCCCCCTCCCTCTCTACAAGTCAGAATCAGGAGTCGCTCCCCGTGCTCTCATCGATGCGGAGCTCTGCCAAGTACATCTGGATCTTCCTCATCCTCTTCTTCGTCGGGGGCTTTCTGCTTGTCGACACGTCCGGATTGCTCGGGCGGGCGCAGGTCACGCCGGGTACGGCGGTCGCGTCGGTGAATGGTGATGAGATCACATACGGCACCTGGATCGCGGTGTCGCAGCAGATGGCACAGCAGCGTGAGCAGGAAATCGGCCGGTCTCTGACGCTCGACGAGCGTCAGCAAGTCGAGGACGAGGCATTCGAGCAGCTCGTCAGCGAGATGCTGCTGCGGCAGGAATACGAGCGCCGGGGCATCCGCGTGACCGACGCCGAGATCCGGCAGCTGGCGCTCAGCCAGCCGCCGCCGGAGCTGCGCAACAGCCCCGAGCTGCAGACGGACGGGCAGTTCGACCCGGACAAGTACGCCCGCTTCCTGGCCAGCCCCGTCGCGCGGCAGCAGGGGCTGCTCGTGCAATTGGAGAACTACTACCGCCAGGAGATTCCCCGCGGCAAGCTGTTCGCCCAGGTCGCGGCGGACGCCTACGTGAGCGACGCCGAGCTCTGGCGCCTCTGGCAGGATCAGCGCGATACAGCCGAGGTCTCCTTCGTGGCGCTGCGCCCCGAGCTGGTGCCGGACGCCGAGGTGCAGGTCACCGACGCCGAAGTGCGGAGCTATTTCGATCGGAACCGTGCCACGTTCGAGCGCACGGGTCGGGCAGCGGTGTCGGTGCTGGCCATCGAGCGCGAGATCACCGCCGAAGACAGCGTCGCCAGCCGTGCTCGTGCAGAGCGGCTCCGCGCCCGGATCGCCGGCGGTGAAGAGTTCGCCGAGGTCGCACGTCAGGAGTCGATCGACGGCTCCGCAGCGCAGGGCGGAGAGCTTGGCCGGGCGGAAGCCGGCCAGTATGTGGCGCCCTTCGCCGACGCGGTGCGCACCCTACCGGTGGGCGTCGTTTCCGAGCCGGTGCTGACGGAGTTCGGCTATCACATCATCCGCGTCGACGCGCGTCAGGCGGACACGGTCGAGGCGCGGCACATCCTGCTTCCGATCCAGCAGAGCGACTCGAACGCCGTGCGGACGGACCGCTTGGCGGATCGCCTGTCCGAGCTCGCCGGAAGCTCGGAAGAGCCGGCGGCCTTCGACAGCGCCGCACGCGAACTGGGCCTGACGCCCCGTCGCGGGGTGGTGTTGCAGGGCGAGCGGCTCCTGCTCGACGGCGAGTCGATCCCCGACGTAGGCGCGTGGTCCTTCAACGGCGCGCAGGTGGGTGAGTCCAGCGAGCTGATCGCCACCGACGAGGGCTACTATCTCGCCCGCGTCGACAGCCTGCGCACGGGCGGTATTCCCGAGTTCGACGCAGTGCGCGACGAGGTGCGGCAGATCGTCGTCCGCGAGAAGAAGCTCGATGCGCTCGTGACGCGCGCCCAACAGATCGCACGGCAGGCGGCGGCGAGTTCGCTCGAGACCGCGGCGCAGGCCGCGGGCACCACCGTGCAACGCACCGTGCCGTTCAACCGCATCGGCTTCGTCGACGGCCTCGGCCAGGCGAATCAGGCGATCGGTGCCTCCTTCGCCCTCCCGGTTGGCAGTGTCAGCGCGCCGATTCGCACGCCTGACGGCGTGTTCGTGCTGCGCGTCGAGCGCCGCACCAATGCCGATCGCGTCGAGTGGGAGGCGCAGCGTGAGATTCAGCGGGCGATGACCGCGCAGCAGTACCGCCAGCGCCGCGTGCAGCAGTACCTGACGAACCTCCGCGAGGCGGCCGACGTCAACGACCGCCGGGGCGAGATCCGCGCACTTCTCCGCCGCGTGGAGACCTGAGCTGCAATCGACCGCGACGCGCCGTCCGGTCGCACGGCACGACGGGCCTTGTCGGACAGCAGAATGGTGGACAGTAGAGATTGGAATGGCTGGACAGGCGGCGCCTCGTCCGAGTCTGTTCACGGACCGAATAGACGCGCGCGGCCGACAGGCGCCCCGTTGGCCGTCCGGCGTCCGGGCCGGACCGAGTCCGCCAGCGCAGCCTCCGTACGCAGGCGCCTCCACCTCGCGGGGAGACTCAACATGGCCACGGGACTCGGGGTCTGGCGGGTGATGCCCGGCGCCCGAGTGGGGAAGAGGCGCGTGTACGATCTCAATCGCTGCGCCCACGCTCACCAGGGTCGACACGCCGACTGCGAGACCAAGCGCCGCGGTCGGGAGCGGCGGTTCATGGTCCCGTCCGTCGGTCCCGCGCCGGCCTGAGCGTCACCGAGGCGCGCGATCTCCGGACGGGGGCGGCACGGCAGCCGCTTGATAGCTCGCCATGCTTAGGCGCTCGCCGACGGCGAGATACGCCCCCAGCGCCTCAAGCGCGCGCTCGACCTCGGCGCGCCGCGCCCCCGGTGTAGGCCCAGCCAGCGCGCCCGGCGCCCGGCGCCGAATGGCGGCCGTAAGCTCCTCGCGAAGGATCGTGAACTCGCGTCGCAGCTCCTGCTCCGACCACCCGATCCGCGCGCGCTGGGCGCCATGCCGCTCCGCGATCACGCGCTGGATGGCCGTCGAGTCACGAACGCCCGCCATCGACTCCTCGCCTCCGTCGGGCGTGCCGGCTGCGCCGTCCAGGTGGTGGAGGGCGGCGGCGAGGTCCGCGAGGAAGCTCGCCAGGTGGTCCTCCACCTCCGCCTCACTGGCCGCGTGCGCGCTCGGCGTGGCCGGGTCGCTCCGGAGCCGGGCGGCGTAGGCGTGGAGCACGCGCTCGAGCTCCCCGATGACCGCGTCCGCCACCGCGCGCAGCGGCCCACCCGCCCGCCCCGGGTCCTGGTCGGTGCTCGCCGGACCACCGTGCCCCTCCTGACCGCCGGTCTGGAGCGACTCCACGGGCGCCGCCGGCAACCAGAGGAAGAATGTTGAGCCGACGTCCACCTCGCTCCGGGCGGTGACGTCCCCGCCCATGAGCCGGGCGAGTCGGCGGCTGATCGCCAGCCCGAGCCCCGCGCCGCCGTGGGGGCGTGTGAGCTGCATGTCGCCCTGGACGAACGCCTCGAAGATCGGGTCGAGGTGGTCAGCCGGGATGCCCGCCCCAGTGTCTTCCACCCGTACGTACACCCACGGGCCCGTGCCCGCGAGCCGCGCGCCCGGGGATGCCTGCGCCGCGGTGCCCGCGCTCACCGTGACGCGCCCCGCCTCGCCCCCGCGGGGAGCGGTGAACTTGACCGCGTTGGCGAGGAGGTTGACGAGGATCTGCCGCACGCGCGCCTCGTCGCCCCACGCCGCGAGACCCGCCGCGTGGCCGCTCACGGCGTCAGCCACGTTGAGCCCGCGCGCCCGGGCCTGCGGGGCCACGAGCCCGAGCGCGGCGGCGACCGCGTCGCCCACCCGGAACGTCGACCGCCCGACCGGCAGACGGTCGGCTTCGATGCGGGCGAAGTCCAGCACCTCGGTCACGAGCCCGAGCAGGTGCCGCGTGCTCGCGCTGGCCCGCGCGAGGTGGCGCCGCTGCCCGGCGGTGAGCGGGCCGTCGATCTCCAGGTCCAGCAGCTCGTGATAGCCGAGGACGGCGTTGAGCGGGGTGCGGATCTCGTGGCTCATTGTCGCCAGGAACCCGCTCTTGGCCACGTCCGCGGCGACCGCGTGGGCGCGCGCCGCCTCGGCCGAGACGGCCGCCGCCTGGAGCAGGACGTCGGCCGCCCGTCGCGCCGTGAGGTCGCGCGTCATCTTGGCGAAGCCGAGGGGCGTGCCGTCTTCGTCCCACAGCGCCGTCAGGGTGATGCCCGCCCAGAACGTGGAGCCGTCGCTCCGGACGCGCTGTCCCTCGCCCGTGTACTCGCCGCGCTGGGTGGCGATCCGAAGGTGCTCCTCCGCGGTGCCATCCTCTGAGCCATTAGACATGTAGAGGAGCCGGAGGTGAGCGCCCTCGGCCTGGTCGCGCGTCCACCATTTGATGAGCCGGGCACCCTCGCCCCAGAAAGTGATGATCCCGTCGGGATCCGCGAGGAAGATGGCGTAGTCGCGCACGTTCTCGGCGAGCGCGGTGAACGCGCGCGCCGCGACGCCCGCGCGCGCGCGCCCTGGGTGCGCGCTGCGCGCTGGCGTGTCACCGGCCGCCCGCTCGCGCTCCCGGGACTCCCCGCGGCGCCAGGCGGCTTCGCGCTCCCGCTCCTCGGGCGCGGACGGGCGGCTGGGCGGCGGCGTCTCGACGCCATCTCTGGTTGGCATGGGTCGGAGGGAAAGCACACTCCGGGCCGCCGCGGCCCGGACCCCGGGACGGCACAGCCGAGCCGGTTCGTCGACCTGGTGATGAATCCCGGGTTCGGACCACTGCGTCAGCCCGTACGATCAGCGAAGTGCGCTCCTCGCAGCCGTGTACAATTTCAATCGGTGAAAGTGTGCAATTTCGATCGCTGTTGACACACACGTGCCGGCCGGAGCAGGCAGGACTTTCTCCCGCCGTCGAAGCGGTCGGCGCCGCCATTGACCATGGCCCCCCGGCCTCGGCATTCGCCGCGCCGCTCCCCCACGTACAGGGCGCGGCCTGTCCATCCATTCTGCCCTCGATGTCCAACCAATCCGCATCGTAATCGTGTCCATCCATTCTGCTGTCCTACAAGCGCCTGACTGCATCGCAGTCGGGCCCGTCGTGCATTCCACCCTCCGCCACCGGCTCGCACGCGGCCGTCGCTCGAACTCAGCAATCCAGGACAGGCAGATACTCGCGCCAGGGCCCTTCCGCCTCACGATACTGCTTCGCGATCACCCGCGTCCTCTGCGCGACATGTCCCAGGTCGTGGGCGACCCACGCCGGGAGCAATTGGCGAAGGGTGCGGGCCCGTGGAAACCAGTCCGCGCGCTCGCCATGAACCAGGTGGATCAGATTCTCGGAGGCGCTGAAGGTGTCCCGCCCTCGTTCGGCACCTCCGGGAAGCTCTGGGAGCCGCGCCCGGGCGACATACGGCTCGTCTGGGGCATGGCCCAGGTGCGCCCTGCTCGGAGTGAACAAAAAGCGCCCGACCGGCATCCGGTCGGGCGTTCTTCAGACCTGGTGCTGGCCAGCCTTCAGCCCAACAGCCGGCGCGGCTCCTCGCGGTCGCGGTCGACGGGCGCCGCGGAGTCGAGCGGGCTCGGCGTGGCGAGCGACTCCGCCTTCCGCTCACGGTCGAGATTGGCCGGTGGCGTGTCCCCCGTCTCGCGCATCGCACGCTCGACGTCGGTCATGTTCTTCTTGAACTCCCGAATCCCCTTCCCCATCGAGCCTGCGATTTCGGGGATGCGGCGAGCGCCGAAGAGGAGGAGCACGATGACGAGGATCACGAGGATCTCGCCCATTCCAATATTTCCTAAGCCCATGGCGGAACTCCCCCTTGTGAGCGCTCCTGTCGACCGCCGCGCCCTGTGCGGCGCCGGTTGTCAGCTCACCGGTGGCGGTGAGGGCGGTTCTAGAACAGCGAGCGGGCGATCAGATACGCGACCAGGACGCCGACGAGACTGAGCAACGAGACATCGAATGCGATCGGCCCCAGCGACATCTTCAAGATAACCAGATCGATCCCCAAGGGTCCCACCGACGGCGTAACACCTGTGGTAAGAAATTCCTTGACGGCGCCCGGCGGGAGGAATCGACGCGCGAACTGCGTCATGAACCCCCCGACGATGAATCCGGCAGCGAGAATCAGCAGGTGATACCCGAACCGGTAACGCGAGGACGAGCTTCGCGAACGAGAGGCCATTACCAGCGCCGATCCATGACGTAGCTGATCGCGTCCAGGAGGGCGACCCGCGAGGCGCTGTCCGGCACGAGCGCGAGCGCCGCCTCCGCCTCGCTTGCGAACTGTTCACCCTGTTGCCGTGCATAGTCCAGGCCACCGTGGCGACGCACGAGGGCCGTGACCTCATCGATCTCGGCGTCCGTCGGGTTGCTGGCGGCGAAGAAGGCATCGACCCGCCTGCGATCGGCGTCGGGCATCACGCGCAAGGCGGCGATCAGCGGCAGCGTCACCTTGTGCTCGCGGAGGTCGAGGCCGCCGGGCTTGCCCGTCACCTCCTCGCCCTCGGTGTAATCGAGGAGATCGTCGGCGATCTGGAACGCCATGCCGAGCCGGTCGCCGAAGCGCCCCATCGCCTCGCGATGTGCCGGGGCGCCGTACATCGCGCCCACCTCGCACGCCGCGGAGAAGAGCGAGGCGGTCTTCGCCCGGATCAGGCGATAGTAGTCACTCTCGTCGAAGTCGAGCGCATCGGTCGCGACGATCTGTCGCATTTCGCCGAGCGTCATCTCGCAGGACGCGCCGGTCAGTACACGCATCGGCTCGACGTCGTCAAGGCTGATGAGCTCGGACAGCGCGCGGAGGTACAGATAGTCGCCCGTGATCACGGCGATCTGATGGCTGAATGCGGAGTTCAGCGTTGGCATCCCGCGACGGAGCGCGGAATGATCCACGGAGTCGTCGTGGACGAGCGTGGCGAGATGGATCAGCTCGGCAATCGCGGCGACCGTGAGTGCGCGCGGTTGAGGTTCACCCTCGAGCGAGGCGGCAAGCAGTGCGAGCGTGGGGCGAAACATCTTCCCCTGCATCCCCATCAGATGCTGACTCACCTCGGCGACGAGGGGAGCGTCGGCGGCGATCACCCGCCACATCTCCCCCGGCACCTGATCGAGCAGGTGCCGGACCGGCGCCTGAATCTCCGTGAGCGCATCGGCAATGCGCGGCCGAGCCGGTACGCTCATCCAGCGCCTCGGCCTGCAGTCGCGACCCGGTCGGCGGCATCTCGAAACTGATAATCCACAGCCAGCACCCGCTCGTAAAGTTTCACGGCCTCATCCCGCCGGCCAATTGCATCCAGGGACACCCCCAGAAGATACAACACACCCACGAGTTGATCATCCTCTGCGCCAACTTCCTGCGCCGCGCGCTGGAGAACGGCTGCGGCGAGCGAGTGCTGCTCCTTCTCCACGAAGCACTGCCCGAGCGCTTCGAGCGTGCGCACCCGAAACTTCGTCCCGCGGAGGGCTTGCTGGAACTCCGCGATCGCTTCATCCAGCAGCCCCATTTCCCGGAAGGCGACCCCGAGATCGTGATGACTCTCAAAGTCCTCAGCATCGACGTTCTCCGCCAGACCACGCTTGAACTTCTCGAGCATCTTGGCGAAGTCCGCCTGCTCGTCACCTGTCGGGGCTTGCTCCTCGACCACCATCCGCGTGGTGCGCTCCGGCTCGTCGTCCCGCAGCAGATCGCCCAGGTTCACGAACGATCCCTGCACCTCCACCAGGGCGGTGGGTTCGGCTGCCCGCGGGGGTACAACACGCGTCGGCCGGGCATCGAGCTCCGCCAATCGATCACGAACACCGGCCGCCTTCACCCGCTGCCCCGCCGCCTCCAACGCCGCGAGCAGACCCGTGTAGGCCGCCCGCAGGCTGCGCTGATCGTCGCCGCGATAGGCGAGATCGGTCCGCCGCTCGTGATTCTGAACGGTTGGCGCGATGCGCACAATCTCATCGATCACCTCGCCGGCCGCCAGCATGTCCCCCGTGCTTTCGAAACCCTGGAGGACGAGGTCCAGTTCCCGCAACGCGCCAGCCTGGTCGTCGGCGGCGAGAAGCGCATCGCTGACGCGGCGCCACACGGCGGATCGCCCGGCAAGTTGCCGGCTGTCGCGCGCCGGCGCTTCAGGCGCCCACCCGGTGTCCAGGAGCGGCGCGCCGAACGAGTCCGCGTCGACTTCCGCCTGCAAGTCGGCCTCGTCGCTGAGCGGCGGCAACTCCGCGCCGGCCCAGGCGCTGTCGTCGCTCCCGTTGCGGCTCCTCTGGTCCCTCGTGTCTTTGAGCTCCCGAGTCGCGAGCGCGCCATCCATCAGCGGAAGGTCCGCGAGCGGATCGGCGGTCAGACCATCCGCGGCTGGCTGTCCGCCCACGCCGAGGGCATCGAGCACGGTTGGCGTGGGCCCGCGACGGATGGCCTCCGCGCCCAGCATTGCGGCCGCATCCAACGGCGCGGGCTCGACCTTGAGCGCGTTGTCGAGATGGCTGCCACCATACGGGGCCCCGCTCTCGAAGACGAGCGGATGCTCATCGCCGGCCTCGTCACGCGACTCGACCGGCCAGCCGGCACCGGGTGAGACCTCCCCCGTCAACTCGAGGTCGATCGTGAGACTCTCGTCGGCGTGCGGAGCGGTGGTCGCACCCGAGGCCGGGTGCTCATCAGGCCAGTCGGTCGGTGTGATGTCGTCCAGTGTGAACGAACCGCTGCTCACACTCGGCGCGGCCGGCGTGTACGCTCGTTGGGCAGGCGGCGCGGCGTGAATGCGCTCCGGTTCCGCCGCCGCCGTCGGCTCGAATCCGTCAATCGCCCGCTCATCGTCGCTCCCGGCGTGACGATCGTCGTCGAACACTATCGCGTCGTCGGCCAGGTCCATCGGGCCATTGTGGGCATCGGCGGGAGGCAGCTCGAACTCGCGACCGAACTGCACGTCCCGGGCGGCCGGCGTGAGCCGCGGCGCGGGCGCCGCCGGGCGCGCGGAGACACCCGCGTCTGGCCCGATCAGGATCAGCCCGGCGTTTCCTCCGCCTGGCGCCGACGATCCGCCACGGCCGTTGCCTGCATTCGGTCGACGCTCCTCGCCGAAGACCAGGAGCACGTCGGAGTCCGGCTCAGCAGGGCCGGTCGGGACGCGCGGCTCGTAGGCGGGATCGATGGCGCGCATGCGCTCGCGCGCCGCCTCGGCTTCGGCGTGCCGGCCGCCGCGCAGATAGCGCGCGTGCAGCGCGTCGAGCTGTTCGAGCGCCTCCGTGCCGCGGTTGTGCCGCGCGAGCGAGTCGGCCAGCGTGAGGCGCACGTCGTCATGCTCGGGGCAGAGCTCGGCGAACTCCTTCAGCGCGGCAAATGCGACGTCCAGCTCCCCGGCCCGCTGCATCTGTTCGGCGTATTCGAGGAAGTGCTTCTTGGCATCGTTGCGAAAGCCCTTCTGCGCGCTCAGCCGGCCGAGCGTGTGGTGAACGTCCACCGTGCCCGGCGAGAAGCGCACGACCTTGTTGCAGATCGCAATCGCATTGTTCAGGAAGCCGCGCGCCGAGTACATCTCGATGGCGCGATCGTAGTAGGTCACGGCTTCGGCCGTGCGCCCGGCCCGGTGCAGCAGGTCCCCCACCTTGTTGCACAGCCCCAGATCGACATCCTCGCCGTCTCCCTGTGCATCCACCACCTGCTGGTAGATGACGAGCGCCTTCTCGTACTGCTTCTTCCCTTCGAGGTCGGCGGCCTTCTTCTTCAGTTTGGCGAGATCGGACATCACGCTGTTGGGCTGCGGGGGGACGGTCGCTGCATGGGCTCCCGCGGAAGCGGGGGCACGCGGCGGTCGCCGGGAACCCGGGTATCGGAGGATCCGGCGCTGCGCATCGCGCACCGCCAGCTACACCGAATGACGCGCTGACCCCCGGGCCGCAACGCGCCGCAACCCTTCGCCTGCCATCGACTTCGTCACGCCATGACGTCGCGGACGCGCGAGAGCCGGAGCGGTGCCTGCGCCTCGCCTCGGCAGGCGTAGTAGCAGGCGTTGCAGTCGATCGGCTCGTACCGCCGATACTCGCTCCAGTGGAAGTCCACGGGGAAGTCCGGGCAGCGCCGCACGTGCCCCATCGGGTCGATGTGGACGGTCGAGATTCCGCTCTGGCACGGCTCCGTCATCTCCCCACGGACGTAGCGGGGGATCTGCTCGATGTAGTAATCCGAGTTGGTGATGACCCCCCGTCGCGCGCGCTTGTAGGCGAGGAGCTCGGCGACGACAGCGTCCACCTCGGCGTACTGCGCGGCGCCGAGGAGGTGATCGCGATTGCCATTCTTGGAGTCCGTGTAGACGCTGAAGTTCACCCCGCACCCGAGCTCCGCGGCCCGGTGCACCACCGGCATGATCTGATCGAGGTTGTCGTCCTTGATCACCGTGTTGAATCGGATGTTGTCGATTCCGCGCTCGCGCATTCCCGGCACGGCGGCGAAGATCCGGTCGACGAGTCCGGGGATCCCCCGGGCCTGGTCATGCCGCGCGTCGAGATAGTCGAGCGAGATATTGAACTGGTGGATGCCGGCGTCCCAGAGCGATACCGCCCGCTCCGGCGTCAACATCGCGCCGTGCGTGATCAGGGTGATGTACTTCACCCGAATCGCCTCCGAGACGGTCGAGACCAGCTGCTCGAGATCGCGCCGTAGCAGCGGTTCGCCGCCGGTGAAGGTGACGAGCATCGGGTTGAAGTGACGGGCGGCGTCAGCGAAGCTCGTGAGTTCGCGGGCCTTCTCCGCCGGATCGGTCTTCCAGTAGTCGCAGAAGGAGCAGCGCGCATTGCACCGCAACGTCACTTCGAAGTGGACGAGCACGGGCATCCGTCGCGCACGCAGCCAGGCGTACTTCGCGAGGAAGACCGGCACGTCCCACGGCTTGAATCGGGCGGAGAGCACAGCGGCGTGGGGGAGCGAGAAACGCGCGAGCGAGGCCCGGCCCGGGATGGCTTGTCGCTGCCCGTGCGCTCAGAGTCGTGAATGCTGCGACTCGTGGCGCTCGGGCAGGGACGGGCTCAGCGTGGCGGTTCGCGGTAGGTCTGGCGGTTAAAATCGAACTTGAAGTCGGGTTCGGCCTTGAGCGCGATGTAGAAGCTGAACGAGAAGGCGCCATTGGAGGCGCGCACGAAGGAGAAGTTCGCGAACCAGTCGTGCAGTTCCCGCTGCAGCGTGACGTTGTGGCTCGCGAAGTCGTTCAGCACGAAGTCATAGTTGGTCTGCCACTGAGCGGTCCACTGCGGCGTGAGCTGGAAGCCGAACGACCCCTGGGCCGAGCTGACCGGTGGACTGACGAAGGTTGGTCGGCCGAACGTGCCCGGCGATTGCGGCGTATCGTCCGGCGGCGTCAGGCGCACGCGCTGGACGCAGTTCTCGAAGGCGATCGGGTTGAACTCCAGCGGGCGGCACTGGATCGTGGGATCGAAGGTGATCACATTGCCACCCGTGAACGGACGCGACCGGGTGGAGCTGAACGTGATCGCGGCGCGCCACGACTCCTCGCCCTGTATCTGCTCCACGGGCAGGCGCTGCGAGCGGCCAGCCATCTGGCCGCTGCCGCGCCGATCGTCCAGCGGGTCACCGCCTGCCTCGCCCGGGGGCACGGCCGTGCGGATCGTCGCCGACTCGGCATTCGGGTCGAGCAGACGGATTCCGAACAGCCCGGCCACCGATCGAACGAGGGACGTGTTCCGATCGAGGTTGAGCGTGGCGCGCACCGAGGTGCGGAACGGGTCGAAGCGCGCCGTGTCGCTCAGCACGCTTCCCTGGAACAGATCGTAGCCGACCTGCAGATCGAACCCTGGCAGCAGGTCCGAGCGGGCCGTGAAGTCGAACGTCTGGTTCGTGATCCCGGTACCGGCGGTATCGGCGCGGATGAAGTCGTAGGTAAGCGTTGAGAAGTTGAGCGACAGCAGGCGCATCTTGTCTGTGGCGCTCGCGCTGGCACTCGCGGTCGTGTCGCTCGAACGCATCCGCGCTTCGATGTTCGTGTTCAACGCGAGACTGATTCCGCTCTGCGCCAGCGCTCCGAGGTAGCTGCGCGGATCGCGTCCGATGGCGGTCAGGAACTCGGTCGAGACCTGCGCCCGCGGCGAGTAGTTGTATGAGACGGTCGGTTGAATCGCGTGCCTGAACCGCGCGAATGGGCCGAAGCCGTCATACAGGCGGAAGAAGGTCGGGGAGGCGCCGACCGCGTAGACGGCGCGCTTGCTCTGCCGGACGAACTCCGTGCCCGTGCGCTCGGTCCGCACGAGAAACCCCGCACCGGGCTCCACGTTCTGAATCGACACACTCGGAATCAGATTCCACCGCCCTGGCGAGAACGAGGGCAGCGCGATGCCGGTCTGCCAGTCGACGCTCGTCAGGTAGGTACGCTGGAAGGCGCGACGCGTGAACCCGGTAGGGCTCAGCGGATCGACGACGTCCACGAACTGGGCGAAGTCGTCTTCCGAGTCCTGGATGGTGAATGTGTTCTGCCAGTCGAAGCCGAAGATGCGCAGCGGCGTGCCGATGGTGATGCTGGTGTTCCGCCGGTCGCCGAGCACCTGCGTCGTTGAATCCAGCCCGCCAATCAGCGTCGGCGAGAAGCGGATCCCGGCGGCGCCACCCAACTCCTCGTCGAGCGTCATGCGATTCGTCAGGCTGAGCCGCGGCGTCCAGGTGAGCCACTCGCCCAGGGCGATCGGGGCCGACGTGATGTTGAAGGTCGGTGCATCGATCGACTTCACCTCGCGCCCCGCGAACTGGCGCGCGTTGCCGCCCAAGCTGTAGGTCGCCGGCCCGATCTTCTGCTGGAAATTGAACTGTGAGACGATCGACGCCACCGCCGCGGTCGGCAGCCGCGCATTGTTACGCAGGATCTGCGTGCTGCTCGCGTAGTTCAGATTGAAGTTGAGACTCGTCCGCGAGGAGAACTCCTGGCGATGTGCCCAGGAGTAGTCCTGGCTTCGGCGCCCGTCCTGCTGCGTGACGTACGTCGCCCCGACGCGCCCTTCGAGGAAGCGGCTCAGCCACCGGTACCGGGTCTCGGCATTCAGGCGCGTCCAGCCCGGATCCCCTTCCGTCGGATTGGCCCCGGATCGCCAGTCGAGGTAGGCACGCGCGTCGAAATAGTCGTTGATCGCGAAGTAGTAGCCGAGGTTCTCGATCGTGCGGCGGTAGGTCGTTCCGGTTCGCACGAAGTCGGTGAGGCTGAACCGCGGCGTCATGAAACCGCTGCGCCGTCCGCGCCGCAGATCCTGGAAGAAGAACGGGAGCCACGCGACCGGCACGCCCTCGATGTACATCACCGCGGGCCGCCCGACGAGCAGCCGATCCTGGATGACCTTGACGTTCCGCGCTTCGAAGTGATAGTGCGGGATCGTCAGCTCGCACGTCGTGAACTCGCTGTCGTGTGCGTAGAAGCGTGAGGCACCACCTGGCGTCGTCGCTCCGACAAACGCCGCCCGTTCGCCGCACACGTACCAGTCCTCGCCCGCGTTGTCGACGGTGGTGCAGAGATTGGTGACCAGTCCCTGGCGGGCCTGCACGTCGTACACGAGGCGTCCACGCGCGACGATGTTCTGCGTCGGGTCGCGCAGAAACACCGTATCGCCCCGCACATCGGCGACCTGGGTCGAGTCGTTGAACCGGATCGTGTCGCCCACCACGAGCGTGGAGTCGCCCCGTTCGACCGCGGCACGACCCGCCGTGTCGCCACGCAGCAGTAACTCACGTTGAAGCGCGTTGTAGCGCATGCTCGCGCCCTGATAGCGCGTGACGGTGAACCCGGCCCGCTGCATCAACTCCTGCGTGATCGAATCGGCGGGGACCCAGTCCACGAGTTCGCGGAGGGCGAGCGAGTCGGCCGCGAGCGAGTCGAGATCTACGGTGTCGCGGCCGGCCAGCACCGCCGCACGACGCGCGGCCGCGGCGCGCCCGGTGTCGGGCAGCGCTGCGGAATCCGGCCGGGGCCGGGGCACCTGCGCCGCCAGCGGCGTCGCCGTGACGAGCGCGAGCGCGAGCACCCCGAGCAGCGGGACGAGCAGGGCCGTCGTCCGGCGACGCTTCACGCCGTGCCCTCCGCGTCCTCGTCACGGAGCTGGCGCGCCTGACGCCGCAGCCGATAGCGATACATTCCCTCCGAGACGAGTACGCTGAACTCGAACAGCAGGTAGAGCGGGACCGCCATGACTGCCAGCGAGATCGGATCACCGCCGGGCGTGATGAACGCCGCGACGACGAGAACCCCGACCACCGAGTGGCGACGGAAACGGTGCAGCGTGGCGGGCTCGAGTACCCCGATCGCGGTCAGTGCGAGCGCCACGATGGGCATCTCGAACACCGCGCCGAACAGCAGCGACATCGTCGTCGCCATGCCGAAGTAGCCGCTGACAGTGATGAACGGCGCCATCACGTCTGTCTGGAAGCTGAGCAGGAACTTCATCGTCAGCGGCAGAATGACGAGAAACGCCAGGCTCACCCCGCCGAAGAAGAGGAGCGTCGCGAAGAAGATCAATGGCAGCACGATCCGCTTCTCATGACGATAGAGCGCCGGTGAGACGAACCCCCAGAGCTGCCAGAGTACCACGGGGAGCGCGAAGATGAACCCTAACGCGAAGGCCAGCCCCATCGTCACCTTGAAGGCGTCCGCGGGACCGGTATAGACGAGGCGTCCATCCGCGAGGTAGGGGAGCACCGGCCGTGCGAGAAACTCCAGCACACCGTACTTGTAAATCAACGGAAACGCCGCGATCACCCCGAGGAAGAGTGCCCCGAGAACCCTGAACAATCGGCGGCGAAGCTCCTCGAGATGATCGAGGAAGGGCATCTCGGCGCTAGCGGCCTTCTGCGCCATGGCGACAGTAACTCGGTGAGAAAGGGCGAATCAGCGCGAGGGGAGCCGCGACTGCGCAAGCTGCGCGGCATCGGTCCGCGGATACTGCTGGAGGACCTGCTGGAAGACGCGGCGCGCTTCCGTCGCGTTCCCCTGCTCTTCCAGATAGACGGCGTGCTTGTACATCGCCGTCGAGGCTTCCTGCGTCGACCGCGGGTGGCGCGTATAGACCTCGACGAAGATCGAATCGGCGCGGGCCAGATCACCCTGCGCCGCGTACGTCTCGCCGAGGTAGTAGACGGCCTGCGGAACGAGATCCGACGTTGGATACTGCGTGATCAGCTCCTCCAACCCGGCGCGCGCCGTGCCCGGGCTACCACGCCGAAGCTGCGCCAGCGAGAGCTGCAGCAGCTGTGCCGGTCCCGGCTGATCCGCGCTCGGCTGGGGGGCCGCGGCCGGCGCGGGCGTCTGGCCGCGCGGCGGTGTCGGCTGCGGGCGGGCCGGTGTGGTGCCGGGACTCGCGGCCGCCGCGCCGGGCGGCGGCGTCTCGACCGGCATCGACTGGTTCCGCGACTCGAGCTCGGCGCGCAGATCCAGAATGCGCCGCTGGCTCTGGCCGGTGAGCTCCTGAATTTGGATCAGATACTGCTGGATGTTGTACGCATCCTCCCTCGTCAGCGCCTGGAGGCGCAGCACGCGCGTGCCGAGCGCGCGCACCGAATCGTCGACCTGCACGAGCCGGTTAGCGATCAGGCTGAGCTGCGCGGCACGCGCCGAGTCCGCCCGCAGGGTCTCCTCGTGCATCGTGCGCAGATCACCCTGCAGGATGCGGACGTCCTCGCGCGTTGCAAAGCAGCCGGCGCTGCTCACCAGGGCGAACGCGGGGATGGCGGTCCGGGCGAACCGGACCACCGCGGAACGCGCGCCGCGCTCGCTCACTGCCCCGCTCCTGCTCGGATCTCGCCGCCGATCATGTCGAATTCGGCGCGGCGATTCATCGCCCACACGTCCTCGCCATCGCCCTGAACCGCTGGCCGCTCCTCGCCCGCGCTCATCGTCTCCAATCGATCGTCCGAGATGCCGAACTGGGCCAGGTAGCGCTTGACTGCCGCCGCACGGCGCAGGCCGAGGGAGAGGTTGTACTCGTCGGAGCCACGGGCATCGGTGTGGCCAGAGATGCGCAAGCGGATGCTCGGATTCGACGAGAGAATCGGAACCTTCGCGTCCAGCGCCATGCGACCGCTCTCGGTGAGCTCGTCGCGATCGTAGTCGAAATAGACCGCTGCGAGCAGTGAGGCGCGCGCCTCCTCCATCATCAGACGCTGCCGTTCGCTCTCGCGAGCGAGGCTGTCGCGGCGCGCGGCCTCCGCATCGATCCCCGGGGTCATCGGCGTGGACGGCATGACGTCCGCGGGTGCGGGTGTGGGAGCGGCCGTCTCCCGGTTGCGGCGGCAGCCGGTGGTGACGACGAGCAGCGCGAGGGCGAGCGCCGGTAAAGCGCGCGAGGCGGGGATCATGGTGGCTCCGGTAACTGGTCGTGGGTTGAACGAGAGGGACAACTTAACGCGCGCCCGGCGCATCGGCCGCGGACGTGACCGGCCCGAGATGTCCGGACCATTCCGCCAGCCGAGCACCGGCATCCCGCGTCAACTGCCGGGTGCGTCCGGATTCTGTATCGAGCACCCAGAGCTGACGTGCCCCCCCGCGCGTCGACGTGAAGACGAGATGCCGGCCATCGGGTGCCCACGACGGATCCTCATTGGTGCCGTCGCTCGTGTGCTGCCGCACGCCGCGATCCCGCACCGACACGGACATGATCTGGAAGCGCCCCCCCGCCATGCGCGAGGCGTAGGCGATACGCAGCCCATCCGGCGACCAGGAGGGCGACGCGTGATACTGGGTGTCGCCGGTCCGGTACTGCACGAGTTGCTCGGGGTTCGACCCGTCGGTGCCCGAGACGTAGATCGCCGGGCCGCCCAACCGGTCGGTCATGAAGACCAGCTGCCGTCCATCGGGGCTGAAGCTCGGCTGCGTGCTGACGCGGCCGCGGCTGACCGTCATGCGACGCAGCGGGCCGTCGTTAAACGCGGGCGACATGTACAGATCCATCCCCCCCTCGTCCGCGACCGAATAGGCGAGGTTGTTCCCGTCAGGCGAAAACACCGGCGTTGTGTTGGTGCCGCGGCGCGTGTGCGAGACGATGCGGCCGCTGTTCGTGCGCAGGTCGTGCACGACGATGCGCATGCCATCGTCCTGCAGTAAGCCGTAGGCGACGAAGCGACCGGTCGGGTGAAAGGTCGCCGACATCGCGATGCCGTCGCCGCCAACCGTCATCACGGGGTGGCCGTCCATGTCCACGATCCGGATGCGCCCGTTGTTCGTATACGCGATGCGCGACGCCGCGATCCCACGCACGCCCGTCACCCACTGTTCGATCTCGTCGGCCACCGCGTGCAGCCCAACGCGCCAGTCGGCGGACATCGGGCTCGCGGGCAACTCGAACACCCGCGACCGTGCGACCGCCTGACGCGTGACGTCGTGCACCCGCACATCGAGGGCGCCGTTCGGCGCCGGCGTCACCTGCACAATGCCCGTGGCACCGAGCCGCGCATACAGCGGGTAGTTGAACGTCCCACCCGCGGCTGGCGGAATGTTCAACCCCTGCCCGCCGGCTCCGATCACATTGATGCGATTGCCAAGATCGAAGTCGCGCTCGAGGATGGTGCGGATCGAATCACCGGCCGCGCCGGAGACGGGCAACACGACGATCCCCGGCTTGGTACCGGGCGCGTAGCGCAATCCGATCTGAATTCCTTCCGGGTCCTGCGCGCGCAGAGGCGAGGCGACGACGGCCAACAGCGCGGCCGCGGCCAACAACAAATGACGGTGCATCAGCGGGACGGTTCGAATGTGAAGTAGATCGGGAGCATGTCGTCACTGAAGCCGGACGGCAGTGCTCCGAAGGCGCGGGCCTGCCCCGCCGCCTCCACAGCGCCGAGTGCCTCGAGATCGAAGCGTCGGTCGCCAGAGCGTTGGTGCACGCGGATGTCGGTCACGCTCCCGTCACGCATCACGCGGAAGAAGACGACGGCCGAGATGGGACGATCGCTGGGCGGGCGGAACCGCACCGTGATCTGCGTGACGATGTTGTTGAGATAGGCCGGAAAGGGAAATCGAAGCCCAGCCAGATCCACGTTCGCCACGTCGGTACCCCGCCCGCCAGTGGGTCCACCTCCCGCCGTGGGGGCGGACTGGGGCGGTACCGGGCGCGCGTCCGTCACGTTCGGCGTCGCGCGCGTCGTCGGCGGCGGCGGCGTGGGACGCGGCTGCGCGGTGGGTGGCGGGGGCATCCGCTGCGGCACCACCACCTGCGGGGCGGGAGGCGAGGGTGCGGGCTCAGGCGGTGGTGGTGTGGGCGTGCGCTCCGGCGGCCGCACGACGCCGATCGTCGGCGGGCCCGGCGGCGCAGCCACGAGGCGAACCTCGTACGGGGCCGGCATCGGGGGCGGGGGCGGACCGGCTCGTGAGGCAACCATCGCCAGCGCGATAATCCCGGCGTGCAGCGCAAGCGAGACGCCGAACGACGGCGCCACGCCCTCCTGCCCCGCCAAGCCTCGCGCGCGCGCAGCCATCAGCGTGCATCCTCCGGCTCGAGGACCATGCCCACGTCGCCGACGCCGGACGAGCGCATCGTCGCCAGCACGCGCGCCACCTCGCCATACGGCACCTCGCGATCGGCGCGCAGATACACGCCGTCCCGTCCCTCGCGCTCGGCCAGGGCAACGAACGCCGCACGAAACTCCTCATAGCTCATTCGGACATCGCCCACGGAGATCTGCCCCTCACGATTCACCGTCACCACCAATCCGCTCTTCGCGTCGAGCGGCCGCGCCTCCCCCTGCGGAAGGGCGATGTCGACGCCGCCCTGCATCATCGGCGCGGTGATCATGAAGATGATCATCAGCAACATCATCACATCGATGAGGCTGACGACGTTGATCTCCGCGTTCACGTGCATTCGTGTACCGCGCCGTCGGCTGCGCATCAGAACTTCCCTTCGCGAACGAGGAGCGCGATCAATTCCGAGCCGAACCCTTCGAGATCCGAGTCGATGCGATTGAGACGGGTCGCGAAGAGGTTGTACCCGAACACCGCGGGAATGGCCACCATCAGCGCCGCAGCGGTCGCCGTCAGAGCAATGGCGACGCCAGGCGCGACCGCGGCAAGATTGCCGGAGCCAGTGGTCGCGACCCCGAGGAATGCCTGGATGATGCCGAACACCGTGCCCAGCAGCCCGAGCAGCGGACTTACCGAGCCGATGGTCGCGAGCCATGCCAGATAGCGGCCGAGCTGATCCCGCTCCGCATTCGTCTCCGAGTCCAGCACGAGGCGCAGCGCCTCGACCTGTGACCCACTGTACCGTGCGGTGCGCTCCGGCGTTCCAGCGAGCGCCGGAATTACGTCGGAGAGGAACTGTAGCCCGCGCAGACAGACGCGGGTGAATGCGCTCGCCGGCGCGCGACGCGCCGCGGCCGCGGCCTCGTCCAGCGTGCGCGCGTGCTCGAAGTCGCGAACGAACAGCTCGCCGTCACGCTGGACCCGGCGGAACTCGCGCAGCTTCGCGACGATGATCGTCCAGCTGACCAGCGAGAGAATCGCGAGCACCACCAGGACGGCCTGCTCGATGCTCGAGGCGCCGGCGATCATCTCCCACGGGGTCGTGGGTACCGCCTCGACCTGAGCGTAGACGAACGGGATCATTCGGCGGACGTGGCAAAGGTGGATCCGGCGGCACGAGCGGCGAACCAGGCGAACGTGTCGGCGAGGCCGTCCTCCAGCGCCACCTGCGGCGTCCAACCCAGCTCCAGATGCGCCTTGGCAATCGCCACCGCGCTTCGCTTCTGCTCACCAGGACGCGCCGCCGCGTGGTTCAGCCCCACCTCGCGGCCGGCGGCCCGCTGCAGCGACTCCGCCAGCTGCGTCACGGAGGTTTCGACGCCCGTGCCGACGTTCCAGGCCCGCGCATCCAGCCGGCCCGCCGGCGGAAGCGCGCGCGTGGCCGCGGCGAGCACGGCGCGCGCGACGTCCTTGACGAAGACGTAGTCCCGCGTCTGCGCGCCGTCGCCGAAGACGGTGAGCGGCGTCCCCGCGAGGATGCGGTCGCAGAAGATCGCGACGACACCTGCCTCGCCGTGCGGATCCTGACGCGGGCCGTACACGTTGGCGAAGCGCAACGCACCGGTTTCGAGGCCATGCAGCCGGCCATAGTAGGCCAGGTAATACTCGGCGCTGAGCTTCGCGATCCCGTACGGTGACTCGGGATCCTTGGCGAACGTCTCCTCGTTCGGCGGCGTCACGAAGTCGCCATAGATCGCCCCGCCCGTTGATGCGAAGAGGAAGCGCGGCGACCGCGCCGCCGAACGCGCGGCCTCCAACAAATTCGCCGTGCCCACGATGTTCACCGTCGCATCGAACGCAGGATCGGCGACGCTCTTGCGCACATCGATCTGCGCGGCCAGATGCGCAACGACATCAAAGCCGCCGTCCCGGACGAGCCGGGCCGCCTCGAGACTGGTAACGTCATGCTCGTGCAGGGTGACGCCCGGGGCGAGGTTCGCGCGCTTGCCGCTCGAGAGATTGTCCAGCACCTCGACGGTGAACCCTGCCCCCTGCAGTGCCTCGACCACATGCGATCCGATGAAGCCGGCGCCGCCGGTAACCAGCGCGCGCGGCATCAACGTCCACCTCGCAACACGGTGAGCCGCGGCGGCTGGACCACGGCGGGTGCATCGGCATCGACGTCCTGCGGTGCGGTGGATACCGGCTGCTCGCCGGCAGGCGTGCCCGCCTCGAGCGCGAAGAGCTGGCGCAGCGCATCGATCGCGGGCGCGGGATCCCCGGCCGCCGCGGCTTCACGCAGGCGGACGGTGGGAGCGTGCAGAAACTTGTTCATCAGTGTACGGGAAAAATGGGCGATCGCGTCGCGATCGGCGTCAGGCAGGTGGGCGAGGCGGCGCATGGCCTGGGCGAGCTCACGCTCGCGGAGGCGGTCCATCTCGGCACGGAAGTGTGTCAGCGCGGGCACGGCAGCCTGCGTCGAGTACCAGCTCCAGAACCGGTCGGTCTCACCACTCACGAGCGACTCGGCGAACGGCAACGACTCCTGGCGCCGCTCGATGTTGCTCGCGACCACCGCCCGCAAATCGTCGATGTCGTACAGGAAGACATTGTCCAGCGTCCCGACGTCCGGGTCCACGTCCCGGGGCAGCGCGATGTCGAGAATGCACAACGGGCGATCCCCGCGGCGCGCGAGGGTGTGCCGCACGTCGTCGGGCGTGACGACGATATGCGGCGCGGCCGTGGAGCAGATCAGCACGTCCACCTCGTGCAGATTCTGCCAGCAGTCCTCATAGTGCACCGCAACGGCGCCATACTCGGCGGCAAGCCGGCTGGCACGCTCGAAGGTGCGGTTCGCGACCATCGCCGCGCGCACACCTTCGCTCACGAGGCACTCCAGCGCCAGTTCCGCCACGTCGCCGGCGCCGAGGATCATCGCGCGTCGCCCCTGCAGCGAGGCGAAGATCTTCTTCGCGAGGAGCACCGACGCCGAGCTCACCGACGCCGCTCCGCGCGAGACACTCGTCTCCGTGCGAACGCGCGACGCGACCGAGAGCGAGGTCTGGAACAGCCGGTTCAGCACGGCCCCCGACTGCGCGCGGCTCGATTCCCACGCGCGGCGCACCTGCCCGTGGATCTGCGCCTCGCCGAGAATCATCGAATCCATGCCGGACGCAACGCGGAACAGGTGCGCGACCGCCTCACGATCCCGATGCACGTAGCCATACGGAGCCGCAGGCGCGCCAAGCCGTTCGGACAGCGCATTCCATGTCTCGGGCCCCGGGTCGCCGGAGCCATGCACGACATACAGCTCCGTGCGATTGCACGTCGAGAGTAGCACGGCTTCGTACGCGCCGGTGCGCTGGCGAAGCATTGCCACCGCCTCATCGATCGCCTCGGGACCGATGGCGAACTTCTCGCGCACCGCGATCGGGGCGGTGCGGTGATTCGCCCCCAGGACCGTCAGCGCCATGGTGTCGTACGTTCGAGAAAGCGTCCGTCCTCGACCGACGCACAGAAGTCGTCGCCGAGCAGCGCGTCCGAGGCGGCGCGCCATTCGGCGCGGGCCCCGGCGTCCAACCGACCGGCGCGGATCGTCGTCATGCAGTCGATCGCCTGGGCATATCGGTCGTCGAAACGCGCGGCGATCGCATCGCGCACGCGGGCGGCCACCCTGGGGAGGCGTCCCGCGGACACGGCCACCGTCAGTGCGCCCACGCGGTGAACGGCGGGGGTCACGAAGTCGCTCCCGTCGCGATCATCGGCGAGATTGACGAGCGCGCCGACCGCTCTGGCCGCCTCCGCGACCCGGGCATTGACCGCCCGGTCGTCGGTCGCGGCGAACACCAGTCCTGCGCCGGCGACGTCTGCAGGCTCGAACCGTCGCGCGATGTGCGTGATCGCTCCGGCGCGCGCCATCGCCTCCACCTCCGCCACGAGGGATGGCGCGACCAGACGTACCGCGGCACCGGCCTGCACCAGGACCGCCGTCTTACGCGCGGCCACGGCCCCACCGCCGACCACCAGCGCCTGCATCTGTTCGCCCCGGAGCATCACTGGATAGCCGCTCACAGAAACCGTCCCGCGTTCGGCAGCGTCAGGCGGAAGGTGAGGTACGCCATGAGCACGAGCGAGAAGGTCGCGACGCTGGCGGTGGCAGCGCGCTTCGCCTGCATCCCCCCGACCACGCGCCCCACCGCGATCGCCGTCAGGCACGCCCACGCCCCCACGCCCCAGACAATCTGAGCGACGTCGAGCGCCCGATACGTGACCGAGTACGACACGGCCAGGGCGACGCCGAGCGTCAGCACCAGCCATCCGGCCACGACGGCGATGTGGTTGACCCGATCGAGCGTCTGCAAGGGCGGGAAGAAGCGGAAGACGGCACCGAACTGCCGCGCCTTGAGCTGACGGTGCTCCACGAGATACATCGCCCCCGCCGCGGCGGCCGTCGCATGTGCGGCGATGCCCACGAAGCTCAACATGATGTGCGCGATCAGCCAGACGCCGCGCGTTCCGCTCGGATCGAGCGCCGGTGTCAATCCAACGATCACCGCGGCCGAGGTAACCATCGCCGCCAGCGGTGCCGCGACCAGCGTGAGCGTCACCTCGCGCGCGAGCAGCTCGGTGGTCAGCAGAACCAGGCTCAACATGAGTCCCGCGAACGACAATGCCGGCCCCAGCCCCGTGAGCGGGACGAGTCCGAGCGTGCGCGATAACCCCGCCAATGCGACGAGGTGCGCGAGAACGCCTGCTGCCAGGGCGAGTACGACGATTCGGACCGGCGGCGGGACCGGACGCGCAAACGGCGTCGCGGCCGCCGCCGTCGCGCCCAGGTAGCAGGACACGGCAACGAAATGAGCGAGCGCAGTCATGGTAGGTGCGGGTAATGTAACCCCATGCTACCAGTTGTTCAGCCGGCGAACGGCGGCGTGTGCCCGCGTGGAGCGGACGCGCGCTTCGATTGCCGGGCTCCAAACGAAAACGGCGCCGCGGATCTCGTCCGCGGCG
>PPFU01009583.1_pt1 | contig 35878 bp, 25 predicted proteins | sample 1535991 | NCBI WGS metagenome assembly PPFU01 (sample SAMN04901290, study PRJNA319586) | Hypolithon metagenome, whole genome shotgun sequencing project. | isolation source: Antarctic Hypolithon | place: Antarctica: Miers Valley | collected 2014
TGTCGCCACCCGCTACGATCGATGCCCGACAGTTTTCTTCTCCGCCATCGCGCTCGACGCCACCGTCATCTTCTGGCTCTGAGCAACGAGTCCTGACCCTAGGGAGAAGCATGGCGGGTCTGGATCCCGCCCCATCGAGCGTCAGGGCCGGGTCTGGCCCGCTTCGCCATCGCCCGCTGAACGGCGAGAACGCGAGTTGCCCGCGCGACACTCCGCAGCGGTCCCTGGAGGGGAAACGACATTGCCCTCGGGCCCGCCCGCCCCTATGTGCGCCGGGCCATGGCAACCCCCCAACCGCTGACCTTTGCCGTCCCCAAGGGGCGCATCCTCGACGAGGCGCTGCCGGTAATGGCGCGTGCCGGGGTGGTGCCGGAGGCCGCGTTTCACGACAAGGAGAACCGCTCGCTCTCCTTCGCCGGCGAAGGCAGTGGCGAGCACGGGACGATGCGGATCATCCGCGTGCGCGCCTCCGACGTGGCGACCTTCGTGGCGTTCGGCGCGGCGCAAGCCGGGATCGTCGGTTCCGACGTGATCGAGGAGTTCGACTATTCGGAGCTGTACGCGCCAGTCGATCTTGCGGTCGGCCATTGCCGCCTTTCGGTCGCCGAGCCGCGCGACACTGCCGAATACAACGCCGGCCACGCCAGCCACCTGCGCATCGCCACCAAATATCCCAACATTGCCAGCCGCTGGTTCGAAGCGCGCGGGGTGCAGGCCGAATGCGTCAAGCTGAACGGGGCGATGGAGCTGGCCCCATCGCTCGGCCTTTCGATGCGCATCGTCGACCTGGTCTCCACCGGGCGCACGCTGGCCGAGAACGGATTGGTGGAGACCGAGGTGATCATGCCCGTTTCCGCGCGGCTGATCGTCAACCGCACCGCTCTCAAGACCGATGCCAGGGTCGCCGCCTTGGTCGAGCGGTTCCGTGCGTTGCGCGAAGAGAGCAAGGCCGCCTGATGCAGCGTCTCTCCACCGCCGACCGCGATTTCGAGAAGCGCTTCGCCCGGCTGGTCGACGACCGCCGCGAGAGCGACCTCGATGTCTCCCGCGCGGTGACCCAGATCCTGGGCGAGGTGCGCCAGCGCGGCGAGGCGGCGCTGGTGGAACTGACCCAGCGCTTCGACAAGCACGCACTGAGGAATAAGGAAGGCTGGCGGATCACGCCCGAAGATTGCGCCGCCGCGTTCCACGCGCTCGAGCCGCCCTTGCGCGCGGCGCTGGAACTCGCCGCCGCCCGTATCCGCGCCTATCATGCCGACCAACTGCCACAGGACCGCGACTTCACCGACGAGGCCGGCGTTCGGCTCGGCGCGCGCTGGCGGGCGGTGGATGCGGCGGGGCTCTACGTGCCCGGCGGGCGTGCGGCCTATCCTTCTTCGCTGCTGATGAACGCCATTCCCGCGCAGGTCGCCGGGGTGGAGCGGCTGGTGGTGGTCACGCCCACGCCGCGCGGCGAGAACAATCCGCTGGTGCTCGCCGCCGCGCATCTGTGCGGCATTGGCGAAATATGGCGCATCGGCGGCGCGCAGGCGATCGCCGCGCTGGCCTATGGCGCTGGCCGGATCGCGCCGGTGGATGTGATCACCGGCCCGGGCAATGCCTATGTGGCCGAGGCCAAGCGGCAGCTGTTCGGGGTGGTGGGGATCGATATGGTGGCGGGGCCGAGCGAGATTCTCGTCATCGCGGATGCCGCGAACGACCCCGACTGGATTGCCGCCGACCTGCTCAGCCAGGCCGAGCACGATCCCGCCGCCCAATCGATCCTCATCACCGACGACGAGCGCTTCGCCAGCGAGGTGGAGGACCGGGTGGACGTGCAATGTTCGATGCTCTCGACCGAGCGGACTGCGCGCGAAAGCTGGAGCGCGCACGGCGTGGTCATCACGGTCGCCGATCTGGCCGAGGCGCCGACGCTGGCCAATCGCCTCGCCGCCGAGCATGTGCAGCTCGCGGTGGCCGATCCGGAAGCGCTGTTCGCCGGGCTTCGCCATGCCGGCAGCGTGTTCCTCGGCCGGCACACACCCGAAGCCGTTGGCGATTACGTCGCCGGTCCCAACCATGTCCTGCCCACCGGGCGCCGCGCACGCTTTGCCAGCGGGCTTTCCGCGCTCGATTTCATGAAGCGCACCAGCTTCATCGGCATGGGGCCGGAAGCGCTGGCGAAGATCGGCCCTGCGGCGATCGCCCTGGCGGAGGCCGAGGGGCTGCCCGCCCATGCCCGCTCCGTGGCGTTACGCCTGCCATGAAGGGCCGCTCCCAGGCCCGGTCCGCCGCGCGGCTCGCCGCAGTGCAAGCGCTCTACCAGCGCCAGATGGAAGGCACGCCGCTCGCGCGCCTGCTCGACGAGTTCCACCAGCACCGGCTGGGGCAGGAGATCGAGGATGCGCACTATGCCGAGGCCGAGACCGCCTTTTTCGACGACCTCGTCTCGGGCACGATCGCGCGCCAGGAGGAGATCGATGCCCTCATCGAAGCGCGGTTGGCCAAGGGCTGGTCGCTTGACCGGCTCGACCGGACGATGAAGCAGATCCTGCGTGCCGGCACTTACGAGCTGCTCGCCCGGGCCGACGTGCCGGTGGGCACCGCCATCGGCGAATATCTCGATGTCGCCCACGCCTTTTTCGATGCGCGCGAGGCAAAGTTCGTCAACGGCGTGCTCGATGCGGTGGCGAAGGCCGTTCGCGCCTAACTGCGGTGAGGAGGTCAGCCGGGGCCCGGCTCTACCCCGGCGAACACCCATTCGAGATAGGCGGCGGTGCGGATGCCGCCCTGCTTGAGGCGCCGTTCCATCGTCGAGGTCCATTCGAAGCCATATTCGTAGGAGAGCCGCACCGGCAATTCGCGAGTGCCCATCCCGGCTTCGGGACCGGTCGCGGGGTAGATCCGCTCGCGCAAGGCGGCGCTCTCGTCCATCCAGGTCTCGGGCCGCGGATCCCACCATTGCAGCACCTCGGTTGCGCTGATGTGGTCTTCCAGGCGCTGCGCATATTCACTGTAACTCAGCCGTTGCGAGGCGATCAGGCCCGTATCCCACAGCCAGTGCAGGTTCTGCGGCTCGTTGAACCAGGTGATCCGGAAATCGTTGCCGCCCCGATCGCCTGGGCGACCGACATGCAGCGGCATGTGCAGGTCGGAGACGATGTGCACGCTGAAACGCAGAGCCAGCGCCTTGTCCTCGGCACTCGCCGCAGGGTCGCGCAGGGTGGCGGTGAAGCGATCGAGCGCGGTGGCCGCATCGCCTTCGGGCGGATGCTCCAACTCCGCGGCCGCCCGGCCCGTCGGCAGGGTCACGTAGTGCCATGGGTTGGCGGTTTCCTGCCAGAACAGCGCGGGATCGCTGCGCTGCTCGTCGGCCCAGGTGGAGGCTTCGGGCAGTCCTTCCTCACCGAGGATCTGCTCGACATGGGCGCGAGTGTGGCCGCTCAGCTGGTCCTGCGCTATCTGGGCGATGACACGGTGGCCGGTCTGGCCCCATGCGGCGGCGGGGGCGGCGGGCAGCGCCATGGGCAGGGCGATAGCTGCGGCGAGAAACAGGCGAGGCAAAATGGTCATCGGTTCTTTCCTGGCAGAGCGTCTCCCCTCTCTGGCGTCGATGACAGGGCGATGAAAGGGGAAGCGGACTTCATCGACCGCCTGCGCGCGCTGGCGACCCATCCGGCGGCGCGCGGGCTGGCCGACGATGCCGCCGTGCTCGATATCGGCGGAGAGTCGCTGGTGCTAACCCACGACACGCTGGTCGAGGGGGTGCACGTCCTTCCAGGGCAGGACCCGGCCGATATCGCCTGGAAGCTGGTCGCCACCAACCTCTCCGACCTTGCCGCCAAGGGCGCGGAGCCGCTCGGCGTGCTGCTGGCGCATATGCTCGGGCCCGACGATGCGCGTTTTCTCGATGGGCTGGCCGAGGTACTGGCGCATTATGACGTTCCGCTGCTGGGTGGGGACACGGTGTCGGGCGGGCCGCCGCGTGTCTTCGGGCTCACCGCAATTGGCCGTGCCACTCACCGGCCGGTGCCATCGCGCGCCGGCGCCCGGAACGGTGATGGCGTGTGGCTGACCGGTGCGGTGGGTGCGGCAATGATGGGGCTGGAGGCGCTGCGCGAAGGCACCGCAGCCGACCGTGGCGCCGATAGCACCGCCTATCGCCGGCCCGTGGCGCTGCTTGCCGAGGGACGCGCACTGGCGCCGCTGGTCAGCGCGATGATGGACCTGTCCGACGGCCTGCTGCTCGATGCCTTTCGCCTGGCCGAGGCGAGCGGCGTCAGCCTCGCGCTGGAAAGCGGCGCGGTGCCGATCGCCGCGCCCGAGCAGCGCCGGCTCGACGCGCTGAGCTGGGGCGACGATTATCAGCTGCTCTTTACCCTGCCCCCGGGGCAGGAGCCGCCGGTGGCCGCAACCCGCATCGGCACGGTGGAGCCGTTGGGCTTCGTACCGCTGTTCCTCGATGGCGAGCCGATCACCAATACGGCAGGGCTCGGCTACCTCCACCGCTGAGCCGATTGCCGCCCAGCCGCTGGCATGCGAGCCACAATCCCCGCTCGAATCTCCGCTGACAGGTGCCGTTCAGCTTTTCGCTTGCGCGGCCAGTGGCTTCGCCTTAGCCCGCTTGCCTTTAGCGAACCCGGCAAGAAGCGCGGGCCGCCTTGGAAAGGGATCGGGCGCGCATGGGCCTCGTTATCGTTTCGATACTGCTTGGGGCGTTGGCCATCGTCTATGGCCTCGTCACCGGCCGGCAGGTGCTCGGCCAGCCCACCGGCAACGACCGGATGCGCGAGATCGCCGGAGCGATCCAGGAGGGCGCGGTCGCCTATCTGCGGCGGCAATACATCACTATCGGCATCGTTGGCGTGGTGGTCGCGCTCATCGTGGGCGTGGCGCTGGGGCCGGTGAGCGCCATCGGCTTCCTCATCGGCGCGATCCTGTCGGGCGCCACGGGCTTCATCGGCATGAACATCTCGGTCCGCTCCAACGTGCGCACCGCGGCGGCGGCGCAGACGGGGCTGCAACAGGGGCTGACCACTGCCTTCAGGGCGGGCGCGATCACCGGCATGCTGGTGGCGGGCCTGGCGCTCCTCTCCATCGCTCTGTTCTTTGCCGTGCTGGTGGGCGTGCTCGGCTTCGCGCCATCCAGCCGCGTGGTGATCGACGGACTGGTAGCGCTGGCCTTCGGCGCCTCGCTGATCTCGATCTTCGCGCGCCTCGGGGGCGGCATCTTCACCAAGGCGGCCGATGTGGGCGCGGATCTGGTGGGCAAGGTGGAAGCGGGCATCCCCGAGGACGATCCGCGCAACCCCGCGGTGATCGCCGACAATGTCGGCGACAATGTCGGTGATTGCGCCGGCATGGCGGCCGACCTGTTCGAGACCTACGTGGTCACCGTGGGCGCGACCATGGTGCTGACCGCGCTGCTGCTGACCGGCCTGGGCGATGCGCTGCTGCCATTGATGGCCCTGCCGCTGCTGATTGGCGGCGTGTGCATCGTCACCTCGATTATCGGCACCTATTTCGTGCGGCTGGGCAAGGGGGGCAGCAGCGCCAAGAACATCATGGGGGCGATGTACAAGGGCTTCCTGGTGACGGCGGTGCTCTCGATCCCGGCGATCTGGCTGGCGCTCCAGATCACGCTCGGAGACATGGGGGCGGTGATCTACGGCGATGTGATGAACCTCGATATCGGCGCGCCGCTCGCCGAAGAGGGCATGGCGGCGCAGATCGAGCCGTTCACCGGGTGGGACCTGTTCGCCTGCACCATGGTGGGCCTCGCGGTCACCGGGCTGATCATCTGGATCACCGAATATTACACCAGCACCAGCTTCCGCCCGGTGCGCTCGATCGCGCAGGCCAGCGAGACCGGGCACGGCACCAACGTGATCCAGGGCCTCGCCATCAGCCTCGAGGCGACCGCTCTTCCCACGCTGGTGATCGTCACTGGGATCATCGTTTCCTACCAGTTCGCCGGGCTCATCGGCATCGCCTATGCAGCGACTGCAATGCTGGCGCTGGCGGGCATGGTCGTCGCGCTCGATGCCTATGGCCCGGTGACCGACAATGCCGGCGGCATCGCCGAAATGGCCGGGCTGGACGACGATGTGCGCCTGCGGACCGATGCGCTGGACGCGGTGGGCAACACCACCAAGGCGGTGACCAAGGGCTATGCCATCGGCTCGGCCGGGCTGGCGGCGCTGGTGCTGTTCGCCGCCTACACCACCGATCTGGCGCACTTCTTTCCGGATGTCGACGTCGATTTCAGCCTGGAGAACCCCTACGTCATTGTCGGCCTGCTGCTGGGCGCGCTGCTGCCCTATCTGTTCGGCGCAATGGGGATGACCGCGGTCGGCCGCGCGGCGGGCGACGTGGTGAAGGACGTGCGCGACCAGTTCCGCAACGATCCCGGCATCATGGCCGGCACCAGCCGCCCCGATTATGCGCGCACGGTGGATCTCGTCACCAAGGCGGCGATCAAGGAAATGATTCTGCCCAGCCTGCTGCCGGTGCTGGCGCCGATCGTGATCTATTTCGTGATCACCGCCGTTGCCGGACAGCAAAACGGCTTCGCGGCGCTGGGTGCGTTGCTGCTGGGGGTGATCGTCAGCGGGCTGTTCGTCGCTCTCTCGATGACCAGCGGGGGCGGCGCATGGGACAATGCCAAGAAATACATCGAAGATGGCCATCACGGCGGCAAGGGATCGGAAGCCCACAAGGCGGCGGTCACCGGCGATACGGTGGGCGACCCTTACAAGGACACCGCCGGCCCGGCGGTCAACCCGATGATCAAGATCACCAACATCGTCGCGCTGCTGCTGCTTGCCGCCATCGCGGGGTAAAGGCGCGCACCACGTGGCAAGAACGCCACACGGCGCGCTTCGCACGGGGGCGCTCCAGGGTGTCGAATTGACTGGCATGGCCGTGCCGCGCATGGCCTTGCTGCCATGGCTAGCAGCGACCCGCCTGATCCCACGCCCGAGCAGCTGGTGGCAGATCTGACCCTGCACCTCGATCTCGAGCCGCGTGGGGGCGATCGCTACATCGGCCATCCCCAGCGCGGCGCTACCGGCCGAGTGTTCGGCGGGCAGGCGATCGCCCAGGCGCTCGGCGCCGCCCGCCGCACGGTGGCGCAGGATCGCCACACCCACTCGCTCCACGCCTATTTCCTGCGCGGCGGCAGCGCGGCCGAGCCGATCGAGTTCCGCGTCAAGCGCGATCTCGACGCGCGCAGTTTCAGCAACCGCCGGGTCGTCGCCAGCCAGCGTGGCGAGCCGATCCTGAACCTGATCGCCTCTTTCCAGTCCGGCCAGGAGGGGCCGGCGCACCAATTCGCGGTGATGCCCGAGGTCCCCGCGCCCGAGGATCTTGAATCCGATGCGGTGCTGCGGCGGCGGATGGCCGAAACCCTGCCTGAAGGGCCGATACGCCGGTACATGCTGCGCGCGCGGCCGATCGACGTCCGCTCGGTCGAGCCGCGCGACTGGCTCGATCCGCAGCAGCGCGCGCCCACCGCGCATGTCTGGTTCCGCACGGTGGCGCCGCTGCCGGACGATCTGCCGGTCCACCGCGCGGTGCTGGCCTATGCGAGCGACTTCCAGCTGCTGCCCACCGCGCTGCAACCGCACGGCCTCAGCTACCCGCGCGGCGACGTGAAGGCGGCCAGCCTCGACCATGCGATCTGGTTCCACGGCCGCTATCGCGCCGACGACTGGCTGCTCTATGTCATCGAGAGCCCCTGGACCGGCCTCGCCCGCGGCTTCGGCCGCGGCCAGATCTTCACCCGCGACGGCCGCCTCGTGGCCAGCGTGGCGCAGGAAGGAATGCTCCGCCGGACCGGCGTGTAAGGGGGGCCACGGGGAACAGCACCGCGAGCTGGCCATCTGCCGAATGCCGCGAAATGACCAAAGCAACGCCCACGTCCTTCGCTGAGGGGATCATGTAAGCGCTTGGTAAGCTTTCGCGTCTAGCGCGAGGATCATGGTCGACCTCCTTTCCAAGCTCGGCGCGCCGACGCCGCCGGCCGGCGCGACACTTGCGCATCGATCGCTGGAAGCGGTCCGCCGCCATCTCGGAATGGACGTCGCCTATCTGTCAGAGTTTGTCGGCGACGAAACGATCTTCCGCGAAGTCGATGCACCCGGGCGCGAAGCCCTGATCAAGGTGGGCGATTCGCTGCCGCTGGAGCAGGTCTACTGCCGCCACATCCTCGCCGGACGCCTGCCGGAGCTGATGCCGGATACCCATGCCAATGCATTCGCGCTGGCGCTGCCGATTACCGCCCAGGTGCCGATCGGCGCGCATGTCAGCGTTCCGATCCGCCGGGCTGATGGCGAAGTCTATGGCATGTTCTGCTGCATGAGCTCGGCCGCAAAGCCAGCCTTGAACGAGCGAGACCTGCACATCGTGCGGGCCTTTGCCGGAATGGTCGCCGAGGAGATGCAGCGCGAGCAATCGGTGCAAGAGGCGTTGGCGCGCAAGTCGGCCCTGATTCGCCAGGCGCTCGAGCCGGGCGCTTTCTCGATCCATTTGCAGCCCATCTGTGCGGTCGTCGGCGGAGAGCCCCTCGGCTTCGAGGCTCTCTCGCGGTTCACGCTCGCGCCGCTGCGGGCGCCCGATCTGTGGTTCGCCGATGCCGCCGAATGCGGGCTGGCGGTCGCGCTGGAATGCGCCGCCATCGAAGCCGCGCTTGCCGTGTTCGATCAGCTGCCCCCGCCGTTCACGCTGTCGGTCAACGCCTCGCCGGAAACCCTTGCGTGCGGTGCCCTCACCAGCCTGCTCGATGGCCGCGCGATCGATCGGCTGACGCTCGAATTGACGGAGCATGCGGCGGTGAAGAGCTACGATGCGCTTGATGCCGAGCTTGCACCGCTTCGCACCCGTGGCCTGAAGCTAGCCATCGACGATGCCGGTGCCGGCTTTGCGGGCCTTCAGCACATCCTGCAACTCCAGCCCGACATCATCAAGCTGGACATGACGCTGATCCAGACGATCGATATTGATCCGGCCCGCCGGGCACTCGCCGGCGCGATGCAGATGTTCGCGCGGCAGACGGGCGCGGTCCTGGTGGCCGAAGGCGTGGAAACGCGAGAGGAACTGTCCACGCTCACGCAGCTCGGCTTCATGCGGGTGCAGGGCTATCTGCTCGGCAGGCCGAGACCTTGGCAGGATGTGCTGGGCGAAATGGTTGAGGTGCTGCACGCTTCGGGATAACTCGATGCGTGCGAGCATTGTTGGGCTATGATCCAGCGAACAGCACGCATTCCGCACGGCTTTCCCGAGGCAGGCTTCCGAATTGAGTGCTTCGCCGTCCGCAGCAACTCCGGCATAGCACTGATCCCCACCAGCCGCACGGCCTCAGCTAAGCGCGCGGCGAAGGAAGGGCGGCCAACCCCGATCAGGCGATCTAGTTTCACGGCCGCCAAAGCGCCAATAATTGGCTGCTCCCTCGATTGAATGCCCATGGAAAGCGGTGCCCGTGGCTTCCGCCCAGGCCAGATCTTCACCGGTGACAAGCAGCTTGTGACCAGCGTGCCGCAAGAGGTGAAGGTGCGGCGAAGGTCACAGTACTTCCAACCCACTACTGCACGTGTCAGCTTTTCAATACTATGCTAGTAGTAGATCGACTCGGAGATCGCTCGAGTCTGCAAGAGGGGATTAAAAAATAAAAAAGCTGTTCGCATCTGCGGCAATGGTCGCAATGGTCTTGGCCTCCGCCGTGTCTATGCCTGCCCTCGCGCAAAGCAACAATAGCGCAAAGCCCGATGTTGATTTTTGCAAAGCTTTCTCCGGCGGCGGCGGCAAAGCACCCAACCAGGGAACCTGTACCGCCTTTTTCCAGACCCCGGATCCCGTCAGTTTCTGTGCCGAGGCCAGAGCTTTTGGTACTTTGGAACTCTACGGCTTTCGCAACCAGGGCGAATGCATTGCGGCTCTCCGGAAGCTTCAGGGCTGACCGATCTGCTGTTGTCAGATGATGGTCCCTGCCGACGTGCTGAAGGCGTGTCGGCACTATCGTCATTTCCGTTTGCCTGCGGCTATCCACCCGGGTGATAGAAATCGTACACCGCCTGCGCCACGCCCTCGCTCACGCCTGGTGCGCGCTGCAGGTCCTCCAGCGAGGCGGCGCGCACCCGCCCCGCGGTGCCGAAGTGCAGCAGCAGCGCGCGTTTGCGGGCCGGGCCGATGCCGGGGATCTCGTCGAGCGGGCTGGCGCTGATCGCGCGGCTGCGCTTGGCCCGGTGCGCGCCAATCGCGAAACGGTGCACCTCGTCGCGCAGGCGCTGGAGGTAGAACAACAGCGGTGAATTGACCGTCAGCATCTTCTCGCGCCCATCGGGGAAGTGAAACACTTCGCGCCCCTCGCGCCCGTGGTCCGGCCCCTTGGCGATGGCGATCAGCGGCACGTGCTCGATGCCGAGTTCCTCCAGCGTGTCGCGCACGGACGACATCTGGCCCTTCCCTCCATCGATCAGCACCAGATCGGGCCAGGTGGCGCCCTCGCTTCCCTGGCTTTCCCGGTCGGGGTCCTCCTCCATCGCGCGGGCGAAGCGCCGGCCCATCACCTCACGCATCATGGCGAAATCGTCGTCGGTCTGCGCGCTGCGGATGTTGAACTTGCGGTACTGGTTCTTCATGAAGCCGTCGGGTCCGGCGACGATCATCGCGCCCACCGCCTTGGTGCCCTGGATGTGGCTGTTGTCGTACACCTCGATGCGCCGGGGCACGTCGGGCAATTCGAGGAACTCGGTCAGCTCGCGCAGCAGCCGCGCCTGCGTGCCGCTCTCGGCCAGCCGCCGTTCGAGCGCCTCGGTGGCGTTGCGGCTGGCCTGCTCCACCAGCCGCCGGCGCTCGCCACGCTGCGGCACGCCGATCTCCACCTTCCGGCCCGCCAGCGCGCCGAAGGCCTCCTCCAGCAGCGCCCGATCCGGCAGGTCGCGGTCGAGCAGGATCGCGCGCGGTGGCGGCACCTCCTCGTAGAACTGCGCCAGCACGCGGCTGAGCACCTCCTCCTCGGCGATCTCGGCCGTGTGGCTGGGGAAGAAGGCGCGGTGCCCCCAGTTCTGCCCGCCGCGGATGAAGAACCCCTGGATGCCGACCTGCCCGCCGCTGGCCGCGAGCGCGAAGATATCGGCATCGCCCACGCCCTCGGCGTTGATCGCCTGGCTGCCCTGGATGAACGTGGCGGCGCGCAGCCGGTCTCGCAGCATCGCCGCGCGCTCGAAATCGAGCGCCTCAGCCGCCTCGGCCATCTGCCCCTCGATCTTGCGCTGCACCGCGCCGGATTTGCCGCCGAGAAAGTCCTTCGCCTCCTGCACCAGCTCGGCATATCCGCCCTCGTCGATCCGCCGCACGCAGGGTGCCGAGCAGCGCTTGATCTGGTACAGCAGGCACGGCCGGTCGCGCCGGGCGAAGAAGCTGTCCGTGCAGCTCCTCAGCAGGAACAGCTTCTGCAGCGCATTGATGGTGGTGTTAACGCTGCCAGCGCTGGCGAACGGCCCGTAATAATCGCCGGGTACCTTGCGCGCGCCGCGATGCTTGGTGATTCGCGGGAAGTCGTGCCCGGCGCGCAGCAGGATGAACGGGAAGCTTTTGTCGTCGCGCAGCAGCACGTTGTACGGCGGGCGAAAGCGCTTGATGAACTGCGCCTCCAGCAGCAGCGCCTCCGCCTCCGAATTGGTGGTGACGATCTCCAGCCCGCGCGTCTGGCTCACCATTCGCTGCAGCCGGCTGGAGAGCGCCTTCACCTGCACATAGTTCGCCACCCGCGCCTTCAGCGAGCGGGCCTTGCCCACATACAGCACCTCGCCGCGGGCATCGAGCATCCGGTACACGCCGGGCTTGGGCCGCAAAGTGCGCACCACCTGACGGATCGCCGCGACTCCCGCCTCGAGATCGGGCTGCGCGGAGCCGCGCACCGTGTAGGTCGCGCGGTCTTCCAGAAAGCGTTCGGAGCCCGCGGGATGCGGGGGAGTGCCGGCGGGTGTGGTGGGCATCGGCTAGCAGATAGGCCGGTCCGCGCCCGAAATGAAGCCGCGCGCTGGCCAGCCAAACCTGAAAGTCAGTCGTCGCGTCCGGGAATCTCGGTCGGCGTGTCCAACGCCTCTTCGACATAGAGTCGCTTGATCAGCACGAACACCACCACCAGCAGCGGCGCGGCGAACAGCAGGCCGATCACGCCGAACAGCATGCCGAAGGCGATGATGCCGAACACGGTGACCGCCGGCGGGAGCATCACCGCCTGCTTCTGCACCAGCGGCGTGACCAGGATGCCCTCGGCCTGCTGCACGAGGAACACCACCAAGATCGCCCACAGCACTGTATCCGGACCGGCGGCGAGCGCCATGATCACGATCGGAATGCCCCCTAGCCACGGGCCGATCCAGGGGATCGCCTCGGCCACGCCCATGATCAGCCCCAGCGCGATGGGCGCGGGCACGCCCACCAGCCACAGCCCCAGTCCCGTGAGAAAGCCGATGATCACCATCGAAACCAGCTGCCCGCCCATCCACAGTTTCACCGCCCGGCCCGCATCGCGCAGGGCCTCGTCGGCAAGTGGCCGATGCTTCTTGGGCACCAGCAGCACCAGCCCGCGCCGGTACAGCCCGGGGTTGCCGGCAATGAACAGGGCGCCGAATATCAGCACCACGAAATCGGTCAGAAAGCTCGCGATGGAGCCCAGCACTTGCTGGATGCCCGGCAGCACCCGCTCCTCGCTCAGCGTGAAGCCTTCGAACGAGGCAATCAGCGTCGGCCCCCCGGGCATCGATTCCACCCAGGCCTGCAACTGCTCCACGACTTCGGGCACCGTCTCCACCACGGCGGAATATTGCTGGCGCACCTGGTTGCCGAACAGCCACACGAAGCCGGCGATTAACAGCAGGATCACCAACAGCGCCGCATAAAAGGTCCAGCGCCCCGAGAGCGGCGTATAATCCTCGATCAAATCCGCCACCGCGCGGATCAGCACCGCGACCACCACCGCGCCGAACACGACCATCAGCAGGTGCATCAGCTGAAACGCCGCCGCACCGATCACGATGAGCAGCGCGGCTGCCAGCATAGACTTGAGGATGAGTGGGAAGTGATCCGGCCGGGCGTCCATGGCTAGCAAATGAACGCCCGGCAGGGCTGTTCCGGGCAACAAGCGATCAGAACAGCTTGCGCAGCTCCACTTCCAAGAACCGCCCAACCGGATCGATCAGGAACGGCTGGTAGCGCAGCGGCACCTCGCCCGCGCTGTCGGTCACCCGCTGGCGCGCATCGAACACATTGGAGACCGAAAGGGAAACGCGGGTCTTCTCCAGCAACGGCACCGCCGCGATCCACGATTCCCGCCGGTCGAGATCGAGGAACAGGCGCAGGTCGAGGGTTGCGTAATCGTCGAAGAACAGGTCGCTGCTGCCGGGCAGATCGCTGCCCTCCACCCGGCTGTCGCCGATGTAGCGGCCGCTCACCCGCAGGCCCCAGCCGCGATAGAACATTCCGCCCTCCAATCGCGCCGAATGGCGCGGCTGGCCACCGCCCGAAAGCGCGTCTCCGGAGAGCAGGTCGAGCAGCGGTCCGCCAGGTGAAACCAGCACCTCGTTCTCGATCTCATAGCTGTAATTAAGGTTGGCAAACCACCGCCCGCGCCCGTCGCCACCGCGACCGGGAAGGAAGGCGCCCGCGCCCGGCCCTCGCCCGCCCGGGCCCCGCCCTGCAGCTGGCGGCGCCGGCTGACCGTCGGTCGCCGGGCTTGCGGAAGCCTCCACGCCTTGCGCGCTGCACAGGCCTTCGCGGAGGCGGGCGAGCCGCTCGGGGTCGAACTGCCCATCGCGCCCCCGCAGGCGCTGCTGCATCGCCTCGGGCAGCTCGGAGATCATCTCGGGCGTCGATTCGAGCACCATGAGATTGCCCGCCTCATCCCGCCCGCACAGCCGCTGGCGCAGTGCCACCAGCGCCTGCGGATCGATTTCCGCCATGGCGCCCTGCCCAAGGCGGGGCCCTTGGCGCGGCCCCTCGGCGGAACAGAATTGCTCGCGCAGCTCGGCCACGCGCTGCGGATCGAGCTGCCCGTCGGCTCCGCGCAAACGCTGCTGCATCGGCTCGGGCAGCTGGGCCAGCATCTCGGGCGTGAGTTCCAGTTGCGTCAGCGCCCCCTGCGCATCGCGCGTGCACAGGCGCTCGCGCAATGCGCGGAAGCGCTCGGGGTCGAAGCTGCGGCCTGCGCCCATGCTGGCCGCTGGCGTTGCACCGGGAGCGCCCCCCGGTGCGGGCGCGGCACCCGGGGAGACAGGCGCGGCAGGCGCTGCGGCCTGCTCGGCGAACCGACCCCTCCCGCCCTGGCCCCGCCCTCCGGGTGCACCACCGCCTGCCTCCGCCCCGGGCCGGGCAGCGCCGAACGGCCCCGAAAGGTTGATGCCAACCTGCAGCCGCCGTGAATCCTGCTGCGCAAAGGTCACCGGTCGCTGGTCGATCGACACCAGCCGTCCGACCTCATCGCGGATCACCCGCTCGGGGAAGGCCGCCTCCGTTGTGGGGGTCAGCAGCGGGAAACCGGCGGCCACGTCGTCCGAATGGTTGTCGATATATTCAAGGCTCAGGTTGGACCGCTCGAGGAAGGGCAACTCCCAGGTCACCCCCAGCTTCCAGTCGCTTTGGCTCTGCGCCGGCAGCAGCGGGTTGCCACCGGTGATGATCGTGGCCAGCACCGTCTCGCCGGTGGCAAGGTCGAACACCGGCACGTTGGGGGTGGCGATCTCCGGGTTACCAAGCTGGCCGAGCGAAGGGGCGCTGTCGCGGGAAAAATAGCTGGCGGTGACGTTCAGCGTCCTGGTGGGGGACCAGTTGAGCCCGGTGCTCCACTCGGTTAGCGTGCCGAAATCCGACAGATGATCGACCCCGGCCGTGAAGCTCAGCGTCAGGTCGCCCACCCCCGCCAGAACGTCTTCGCGCACGCTGGTGAGCGGCACGCTGAGGTTGATGCCGGCATTGGCATCGCCGCGGGTCAGCTGCGTCGTCCCGGCCGCATTGCGGGTGTCCCGGCTGTCGATGCGGGTCCAGCCATAGCCAGCATCGAGTGTCAGCCCCAGTTCGCCGGCCGGCAGCAGCAGCGGCCGGCCAATCGCGGTCAGACTGGTGCTCGCGCTGTCGATCGTCGTCTCGGCCCGGTCGAACCCCGCGTCGGGCAGCACGGGCAGCGTGGCATCGAGCGCCCGCGTGCCCGCAGCGGCAGCGGCGAGCAGCGCGGACGTATCGGCGCGGCGATCGGTCCGGCTGTCGCTGTCGACGCGGCTGATGTCGGCGGTGGCGGCCAGCCGCCAATCGCCCGCCGTGCCGTTGAGCCCGCTGCCGAAGGCATAGGTGCTGGTACGGCTATCCACCACGATCGGGTTTTCCGCCCCGAACACGCGCAGCAGCCGGGCGCCAGCGGGATCGATCAGCGTCACGCTGTCCAGCCCCTGCAGCCGCAGCACATCGTCCCTCCGGTATGTGGCGTTGAGGCTGAGCGTGGTGCCGTCCTCGGTCAGGCGGGTGGTCAGGTTGGCGGTGGCCTCCACCCCGGCCGCATCGCCCACCAGGCTGCGGAACTCGGCCGGGCTCGGATCGCCGGGGGCCACCGGCGCGCTGCCCACCGCCTGCACGATGCCGCGCTCGGCCTCGGTCAGCAGGGTGGTATCGGACCAGCCGAGGTTGAGGTTCAGCCGGCTCGGCCCGTTGATCCGCACATAGGTGGCCTCTGCCTCCTTGGTCGAATAGCCGCCGTCGAACGGCTGGCCGTACTCGACCTCGACACTGCGGCTCTGGTAATTGGGCTTGAGGATCAGGTTCACCACCCGCTGGTCGGCCGAATAGCCGTAGCGCTGGGCGACCTCCTCGGGAAACACCTCGACACGCTCGATCGCTTCAGGGGGGTAGGAGCTCAGCTCCCGGAAGCTGGAAATGCGCGTGCCATTGACCAGCACCACCGGCCGCCCGCCGCCGCGCCCGCGGCCGCTGGTGGTCTGGGGCGCCAGCGCTTCGAGCAGTTCGGCGATTGTGCTCGCGCCATAGGCCGCGATGTCTTCCTCGCCGAGGTCGAGCAACGGCGGCTGCGGTGCATCCACCCGGCCGCGCTGGCTTCGCCCGGTGACGATGATATCGGCCTCGGGCTCTCCGGGAGCGGGTGCCCCCATGTTCGGCGCCGGCCCTTGCGCGGTGGCCTCCTGAGCGATTGGCTCCTGTGCGGTCGTGGGCGTTGCGGAAAGCGCGGCAAGCACGAGGCTCAAGGTCAGCAGGCCGGAAGCGGGCAAAATGCGCAAAATGGAAGTCCCTTCAGGACAGTTGGTCCGCGTGCCCCCTTAGACCAGCCTTCGCTGCAATGCGGTATAGGCGCAAGCAGAGCCGCGTAACAAAATGTCACAACCTCTCCGGAGGCGGACCGGCTCCCCCCCGGAAGGCTTTTCTTTTGAATGCCCGGCGTCTATGGCGCGCGGCCATGATGACCCACCGAACCAAGGCCTGACCTCCCGCATGCCGAAAGAAGAACAGCTGGAGATGCGCGGCAAGGTGATGGAGCTGCTGCCCAACGCCATGTTCCGGGTGGAACTGGAGAACGGGCACGAGGTGCTGGGCCACACCGCCGGGCGGATGCGCAAGAACCGCATCCGCGTGCTGGTGGGGGACGAGGTGCTGTGCGAGATCACCCCTTATGATCTCACCAAGGCGCGCATCACGTATCGCTTCATGCCAGGCCGTGGCGGCCCCGGCCCGCAATAGCAGCGGTGGTTCGAGCCGTCGGGGCAATTCCGCGGCTCTTTGGCACAGGTGGTAGCCGCCTTGATCGCTGTTCCTGAAATGGCGCCGGATGATGCTGGTTCCCAGGGCGATGCTTCGCCTCTCCCGGAAGGTGCAAGCCCCCGCCCGAACAGCCTGGTACTCGCGTCTGCCAGCCCCCGCCGTCGCGAGTTGCTGGCCCGGCTGGGCATCGCTCCCTGCCGCGTCGCCCCCGCCGCAATCGACGAAAGCCCATCCCGCGCCGAACTGCCGCGCGATTACGCCCGCCGCATGGCGCGCGAGAAAGCGCTGGCGGTGCAGGAGCCCGGCGCGCATGTGCTCGCCGGCGATACAGTCGTCGCCGTCGGCCGCCGCATCCTGCCCAAGGCCGAGGACGAGGCGACCGCCCGCGCCTGCCTTGTGCTGCTCTCAGGTCGCCGCCACCGCGTGTTCTCCGCCGTCGCGCTGGCAGCCCCGGACGGCACCCTGCGCGAGAAGATGAGCGAGACGCAGCTGCGCTTCAAGCGCCTGTCGGAGGAGGAGATCCGCGCCTATCTCGCGGGCGGCGAGTGGCACGGCAAGGCCGGCGGCTACGCCATCCAGGGCAGCGCCGAGGGGCTGATCGAGTGGCTCGAGGGCAGCCATTCGGGCGTGGTCGGCCTGCCGCTGTTCGAAACGCGCGCGCTGCTCAGGGCTGCGGGCTTCGCGATTGGCTGACTGGCTGGTCGAGGAGGGGATCGGCGAGACCCGCGCGGTCCGGCTCGAAGGCGGGCGGATCGTCGAGGCGCGGATCGAGCCGCATGGCAGTGCCCGGCCCGGGCTGGTCGAGGATGCGCTGCTGGTTGCGCGAACGGCGGGCAGTCCGCGCGGCACGCTGCGCCTCTCCACCGGTGAGCCGGCGCTGGTCGATCGGCTGCCCGCCTCCGCCAGCGAAGGCGCGCCGATCCGGGTCGAGGTAACGCGAGCCGGCCTTTCGGAAGAGCGGCGCGCCAAATGGGCCCAAGCACGCCCAAGCGAGCTGGCGCCCCGCCCCGCCCCCACTTTGGCGCAGGCGCTCGCTGCCGAAGGGCACGCGGCACAACTCGTGCCGCGTTTCCCCGATGGCGATTGGGACGAGCTGGCCGGCGAGGCGCTCGCCGCGCAGGTCGAGGGCGCCGGCTTTACGCTCCACTTGAGCCCCACCCCCGCGATGGTGCTGATCGACGTGGACGGCTCGCTCGCTTCAAAGCCACTGGCGTTGGCGGCGGCGCCTGCGATCGCCATCGCGATCCGCCGCTTCGGCCTCGGCGGATCGATCGGGATCGATTTCCCGACGCTTGCAGCCAAGGCCGATCGCCGCGCGGTGGACAAGGCGCTGGAGACGGCCCTCGCCGGTTGGCCGCACGAGCGCACCGCGATGAATGGCTTCGGCTTCGTCCAGCTGGTCGCCCGGCTGGAGCGCCCCTCGCTGTTGCACCTGTTCCGCTATCACCGGCGCGAGGCGATCGTACGGCTGCTGCTGCGCCGGGCAGAGGGGCTTGAAGGTCCCGGACAAACCCTCCTCGCCATCAACCCCGCGCTCGCTCCTGCCATGCCGGAGCAATGGCGCGAGGATCTGGCCCGGCGCACCGGCCGTCCGGTACTGGTGGAGATCGACGCCGGCCTTGCCCTCGCCGCGCCCCACGCCCAAGTGGCGCCCCGATGACCGCCCGCCGCTGCCCGATCTGCCGCAAGCCCCGCGCCGCCGAGCACGCGCCGTTCTGCTCCAGCCGATGCCGGGATCGCGACCTCGCCCAATGGTTCAACGATGGCTACGCCCTGCCCGGCCCACCCGCCGATCCCGAGGAGCATCTTGAGGGTCGCCCGCGGGAGGATTGAACCCCGGGAGCCGCGCTCGCGTAGCTCCGACAAGGCCCCGCCCAAAGCTCTTGCCAAGCTGCGACCCCTTCGCCATAGCGCGCCACTCCAACGCTCGCCGACCCCTCACGAGGCGGCGATCGCGGCCCTGCCGCGGGATGCCCAGGTAGCTCAGTTGGTAGAGCATGCGACTGAAAATCGCAGTGTCGGCGGTTCGACTCCGTCCCTGGGCACCACCTCCCCCACAGGCACTGGCTAGCGCACGGCACGCTTCTCACTGAAAATATTTCGTCTGGCCGCGCACGATCGCTTGGCACGCTGTCCACCCTCGCCGATCTCACGAAAGCTGTGTTTCTGCTCTCGGTGCAAAGCACTTGCACCAGCAGTTCATCGGCTGTTCGATCAGTTTTGGCTTGCAGTACGAGCCGCACAGGAGGATTTGTATAGCGATAGGTCAACGGCATCCGGGGAGGGGAACCGTGGCGGAAGAACTGAAGATCCTTTGCTTTCACGGACTTGGCGATCACCGCGCCTCCGGATGGGAGAAGCAATGGGAGGATACGATCACCCCGCTTCTCAGCCCGGCGGGCGAACTCAACCTCACCTATGCCTTTCCAAACTACGATCCGATCTTTGAAAAGGTCGATATCAGCTTTACCGATGCGCTCGGCGCCTTCTGGAAGCTGGCGAAGAGCGGCTTCTCCCAAATCGGCCGCCGCCGCCGGGGCCTGTTCGGCGATGTGTCCGAGCGATTGCGCTGGACCGCCGGCTATGTAGTCGCCTGGGTGGAGAACGACGCATTTCAGAAGGAGACGCGCGAGTTCGTGCTCGACCAGATCGGCACCTTCAAGCCCGATCTGATCCTCGCCCACAGCCTTGGGTCGCTGGTCACTTACAACGCAATTACTCATCCCGATGCGAAGAAGAAGGCCCTCGCAAGGCAATTGGCCCAAACGGACTACGTCACGCTGGGCTCGCAGATCGGCAACCCGTTCGTCATCGGCAACCTCACCTTCGGCCGGGTGCTGCAGCCGCCGGTGCGGTTCTGGCACCATCTGTTCAATCGCAACGACGATCTGTTCACCGCCCCGCTGAACGTGCAGGGGGTCGACAATTTCCGCCAGCTGGAAACCCCGTTCGACCTGCCCGGCCGCGGCGATCACGATGCGCGCGGCTACTTCACCCATCAGGTCACGATCAATTCGCTGTGGCGCCCGCTCGCCGGCCGCTCGCAGGGGGCCCGGTCGCTCGCCAGCCCGCCGTTCCTCCTTGGAACCCGCGAGGCCGCGCGGCCAGCCCGGCGCAAGGCGCTGCTGGTGGGCATCAACGATTATCCCAACGAGCCGGACCGGCTGGAGGGCTGCGTCAACGACGTGTTCTCGGTCAGCGCGGCGCTGCAGGATTGCGATTTCAAGCCGGAGGAAATCCGCACCTGTCTCGATCATCGCGCCACCGCCGCCGCGATCCTCGAACGGCTCGCCTGGCTGGTGGAGGATGCGCAGGGCGGCGACGAACTGGTGTTCTATTTCAGCGGCCATGGCGCGCGGGTGCCCGAATATGGCGAGCACTCCGAACCAGACCGGCTGATCGAAACGCTGGTCCCATACGATTTCGCCTGGACCCCGGACTCCGGCGTCAGCGACGAGCAGATCTACGCGCTCTACAGCCAGCTGCCCTACGATACCCGGCTGATGATGATCTTCGATTGCTGCCATTCGGGCGGCATGCACCGGCAGGGCGGCGCGCGAGCGCGCGGGCTTACCCCGCCCGACGACATCCGCCACCGCGAGCTGAAGTGGGATCGCAAGGCCGAAATGTGGGTGGACCGCCCGTTCGAGCGGCTGAACAAGGATTTCGCCACCGGCGATGCGCAGGCGCAGAAAGCCTATTTCGGCGAGAGCGGCGCCACGGTGCGGCTGGGCCGCGCCACCGTGCTGCGGACCGCTCCTGCGAAGGAATACGACAAGGCCAATGCCAACACGAAAGGGCCGGTCGGCCCGTTTCTCCCGCTGATCATCCAATCGTGCGAAGAACAGCAGCTGTCCTACGAATATCGTCACGGTGCGACCAGCTACGGCGCCTTCACCTTCTGCTTCACCAGCATCCTGCGCAAGGAGAAGAACCTCACCTTCGAAGGGCTGGTGACGAAGGCGCGGGCGCAGCTGAAAGAGCTGGGATACCAGCAAACTCCGACCATCCTGGGCCCCACCGCGGTGCAGGCGGCGAAGGTTCCATTCCGCACCGGGCTGCACGCGAGCGAGGCGACCAAAGCCAGCCGTCCGGGCGTCGCGACCCCGCGTACGAGCGGGTAGCATCGGTTTGCATCGGGGCTTCAAGAGGTTTGCAAGGTTGGCGCAAGGGCATTGGGACGAACGAGCAAGGGAGGGGCAAAATGGGCTTTTTGGAGGAATTCGACGCCGCCGGTGATCCATCGGCAAAGGTCGGCACGGTCATCAAATGGCTGCGCGGCGAATGGCGCGCGATGTATGCCGAGATGCGCGAGCAGCGGCCCATTCTCGCCACCCCGATCTTGACCTTCGTGACCCGAGCGACCGATGTGCTCGACGTGCTGGCCCAGCCATCGCTGTTCTCGGTGCGGGCCAACCAGCGCACGATGGACCCGGCGGTCGGCCCGTTCATGCTCGCCCGCGACGAAACAGCGATCAACTGGGAGGAAAAGGGGCTGATGCGCAGCGTGCTGCGCTGGGAGGACCTGCCGCGCGTGCGCGCCTGCGCGGCCGAGGTGACGGCCGAGGCGATTGCCGGAGCGCGGGTGGCTGAGGGGGCCGCCTCGCTGGACGTGGTGCCGAACGTCGCCCGGGCGGTGCCGCTGCGGATCGTCCAGCAGATTTTCGGCTTCGATGCGCCGGACGAGATGATGTTACGCTGGTCGCTCGGTACCCAGTTGGGCATGTTCCGCAACCTGCCCTTCAGCGAGGAGGTGCTGGCAAACTGCCACCGGGCCGGCGAGGAGATGCGCGCCTGGCTGTGGCCGTTCCTGGCGCAGAAGTGGGCCGAGGCTCCGTCCGACGAGGACGACGTGGTCAGCCGGCTGGTCGATCTCAGCCGCGAGCCGGCGGCGGGCCTGTCGGCCGAGCGGGTGCTGAGCAATGTGTGCGGGTTGCTGGTCGGCGCGATCGAGACTCAGGCGCAGGCGATCGTGCAGTCGCTCGACCAGCTGCTGGCGAATCCGGATTGGCTCGAGGGCGCGCTGGCGGCGGATCGCGCAGACGACATTGACGCTTTCGATGCGCATGTGTTCGAGGCGCTGCGGTTCAACCCGATCACCGCCATGCAATTGCGCTATGCCGAGGCCGAGCGGGTGCTGGGCGCGGGGACCGATTACGCCACCACCATCCCGGCCGGCACGGTGCTGGCGGTGGGCACCGCTTCCGCCATGTTCGACCCTGGGCTGATGCCCGACCCCGACCGCTTCAACCCGACGCGGCCGCCCTCCTCCTATCTGCATTTCGGGCTCGGCCATCACGAATGCCTCGGACGGCATGTGAGCCGCGTGGCGATCCCCGAAGCAGTGCGCCAGCTGCTGCGCCTGCCGGGCATCCGCCCTGCGAGCGAGGGGCCGGGCCGGATCGATTTTGCGGGTGGCCCCTTCCCGGCGCATTACCGAGTGCTGTGGGATTCGGGACGAGCAGGGCAGGAGGCCGCCGTCTGTGGCGCGCGGCCCGAGCGGGAGATGGTACGATGAGCACGCCTGTCACCGGCCGTCCCGGCTCCGGCTATGGCGCCGGCGGTGGGGCGCCGATCGATGCGGCGCCGCCGCCCTCGCCCGGCCCCGGAGCCTACACCACCAATGCCGCGGGCGGCACGCGCACGGTCACCCGCAGCAAGCGGGCCGACAAGTTCGTGCCGCGGCTGCGCGTGTTCCTGCTGCAGAATTTCGCGCCGGTCTGGCGCTTCGTGGAGCGGGTGCCGTTCCTTGCGCGCAAGGTGAATTCCACCATCATCAACACCGCCTGCAACGCCGCCGCCTTCCGCCCCCACCCGATGAGCACGTTGCACGACTACACCTCCTGGAGTTCGCTGACCGACCGGCAATATCTCGGCCGGGCGCTGCCGCCGTGCGAGCCCACAATCGGGCTGCCGCCGGTGGAGGAGGTGACGAAGCTGTTCCTGCCGCAGGGGGCGCAGCGCGAGTGCGCGAAATCGACGCTGCTGTTCCCCATATTCGCGCAATATCTTACCGACGGCTTCCTGCGCACCGACCCGAACGACCGGCTGCGCACCACCTCCAACCACGATATCGACCTTTCGCCGCTCTACGGCCGCACCCCGGCGCAGACCCGCGCATTGCGGCTGCGATCCGGCGAGGCGGGCCGGAAGGGCCGGCTGAAATCGCAGATCATCGAGGGCGAGGAGTTCCCGCCCGAGTTGTACCAGCTGGATTCGAGCGAATATCACGCCGATTTCATCGACAAGCACGGCGCGCACATGCTCGACCTGCCGCTCGGCATCCGTGAGGATTGGGAGCATGGCGAGCATTACCGCCGTCGCCTGTTCGCGGTGGGCGGCGACCGGGCCAATTCCACCATGATGGTGGCGATGCTCAACACGCTGCTGCTGCGCGAGCACAACCGCTTGGCCGGCCTGTTCGAGCAGCTGAACCCCGCCTGGGACGACACGCGCGTGTTCGAAACCGCGCGCAATTGCGTGATCGCGATGTTCATCAAGATCGTGATCGAGGAATATATCAACCACATCTCCTCGGCCGCCTTCCGGCTGCGGGCCGATCCTTGCGTGGCCTGGCCGGCCAAGTGGAACCGGCCCAACTGGATGACGGTGGAGTTCTCGCTGCTGTACCGCTGGCACAGCCTCGTGCCCGAACGGATGGTGTGGGACGGGCAGGTGATCGACACCGCCACCACCATGCTCAACAATGCGCGGCTGGTGGAGGCGGGCCTTGCCAACGCCTTCCTCTGGTGCGGGCAGACCCGCGCCGCGAAGCTGGGGCTGCACAACACCGCGATCTTCCTGGAGCATCCGGAGGTGGCGGTGGAATCGCTCGCCATCCAGCAGAACCGGCTGCACCGGCTGGCCGGCTACAATGCCTATCGCCAATCAATGGGGATGAAGAAGGTCGACGATTTCGACTGCATCACCGGCGACACGGCGATCCAGGACGAGTTGCGGCGGCTATATGGCAGCCCCGATGCGGTGGAATTCTACGTGGCGCTGTTCGCCGAGGAGGCGGGGGTCAATTCGCCGATGCCGCCGCTGCTGGGAGCGATGGTGGCGCTCGATGCCTTTAGCCAGGCCCTGAACAATCCGCTGCTTTCCGCACAGGTGTTCAACGAGCGCACCTTCAGCCCGGCGGGGATGGAGGTGATCGAGAACACCGGCACTTTGTTCGACATCCTGCGGCGCAACCCCGGTGCCAAGGCGCCGCCGTTCACGGCGCAGGACGTGGCGATGACACGGCCGGACTGGCGGCGGCGGTTCGGCGCCTTCTGAGTGGGAGCCCTAAGCGCTTGATCGCGCGGGAAACGTGGTGCGGAGGCCGCTTCGGGTGAGGCCCTGAGCCAGGCGGACGGCGCGGGGCGGCGGGCGAAATGGTTGGCCCTCGGGCGTTCAACACGGTTGCGCCGCGGCAAAGCTGCACCCTATGACGGGGGCCGTGATCCGCGCCGCGCTCCACCACGCCACCCGCTACCTCTATGACAGGCCGGTCAAGCTCGGCCCGCAAATCGTGCGGCTGCGGCCCGCGCCACACACCCGGACCGCGGTGCCGAACTACTCGCTGAAGATCGAGCCAGCGGGCCATTTCCTCAATTGGCAGCAGGATCCGCATGGCAATTGGCTGGCGCGGATCATCTTCCCCGAGCGGATCGAGCAGTTTTCGATCCAGGTGGACCTGATCGCCGATTTGGCGGTGATCAACCCGTTTGACTTCTTCGTGGAGGAGAGCGCCGAGCAGGTGCCCTTCAGCTACGACGCGCAAACGCGCGAGGAGCTGGCGGCCTATTTCGATACCGAGCCGGCCGGCGATCTGGTGCGGGCGCTGGTGGCCGAGTTCGCCGGCTGGCAGGGCCGCACGATCGATTTCCTGGTGGCCTTGAACCACTCGTTGCAGCAGCGGATCGGCTATGTGGTGAGGATGGAGGCGGGCGTGCGGACGCCTGAGGAGACGCTGCGGCTGGGCACGGGATCGTGTCGGGATTCGGGCTGGCTGCTGGTGGATGTGCTGCGGCGGCTGGGTTATGCGGCGCGTTTCGTCTCGGGCTATCTGATCCAGATGAAGGCCGATGTGGAGCCGGTGGAAGGGCCCAAGGGGCCGGCTGAGGACTTCACCGATCTGCACGCCTGGGCCGAGGTCTATCTACCCGGCGCCGGCTGGGTCGGGCTGGACCCCACCAGCGGGCTGTTCGCGGGCGAGGGGCACATTCCGCTCGCCGCCACGCCGCATTACCGCTCGGCCGCCCCGGTTTCCGGCTTCGTCACCGAGCCGGTGGAGACCGGCTTCGAATTCGCCATGACGGTCGACCGCGTGCACGAGGCGGTGCGCATCACCAAGCCGTTCACCGAGGAGCGCTGGCAGGCGCTGCTGGCACTGGGCGAGCGGGTGGACGAGGATCTGGTCGCGCAGGACTGCCGGCTGACGATGGGGGGCGAGCCGACCTTTGTCGCCATCGACGACGCCGAGGCGCCCGAGTGGAACGGCGAGGCGGTGGGCCCCACCAAGGCGCGCTATGCCGACCGGCTGATCCGCGATTTGCGCGCCCGTTTCGCGCCGGGCGCGCTGCTGCACCACGGGCAGGGCAAGTGGTACCCGGGCGAGAGCCTGCCGCGCTGGGGCTTCTCGCTCTACTGGCGCAAGGACGGCAAGCCGCTGTGGACCGACGAGAGCCTGATCGCCGCCGACCCGGCTGCCGATCCCCAAGCACCCGAGGAGGCGCCGGACGAGTCGGCGCCGGCGGAGGCGAAATCCGCCGCACTTAGTGCCGAACAAGCGGAGCGGTTCCTGTGCGAGACCGCGCAGGCGCTGGGGTTGGAGGAGGAGTTTGTCCATCCGGTCTATGAAGACCCGGCCAAGTGGATCGCGCGAGAGGGCGAACTGCCGGTCAATGTCACGCCCGACGATCCGAAGCTGGAGGACCCCGAGGAGCGCGCGCGTATCGTGCGCACCTTCAGCCGCGGGCTGACGCAGCCTGTGGGCTATGTGCTGCCGATCCAGCGCTGGCAGGCCGAACCTGCCAAGGGCCCGCGCTGGAAGAGCGAGCAGTGGAGTGTGCGCCGGGGTGCGCTGTTCGCGGTGCCGGGCGATGCCTCACTTGGTTATCGCCTGCCGCTGGGCTCGCTGCCGCATGTGGAGAAGCCGAACTACCCCTATATTCACCCGCGCGTGGTGACCGATGCTTCGGCTCCGCTGGCCGATTTCCGCGAGCAGGCGGCCGGGGCGGGCGTGCAGGACTCCGAGGGGCGCACGCTGGCCGCGCGGCGGGTCGAGAGCGCCGAGGGCAACCGGCAGGATATCGTCGAGCAGGAGCATATCGAGGGCGCGGTGCGCACCGCGATGACGGTGGAGGCGCGCGGCAGCTACCTTTCCGTGTTCGTGCCGCCACTGGAGGCGATGGAGGATTTCCTCGAACTGGTCGCCGAGATCGAGGCGACCGCCGCGCGGCTGGGCATGCCGGTTCGGATCGAGGGCTATCCGCCCCCGCCCGATCCGCGGATCAATGTGCTGCGGGTAACGCCGGACCCTGGCGTAATCGAGGTGAACATCCACCCGGCCGCCAGCTGGAGCGAGCTGGTGGACAACACCACCCAGCTTTATCAGGCAGCGCGCCATCACGGGCTGACGGCGGACAAGTTCATGGTCGATGGCCGATCGATCGGCACTGGGGGCGGCAACCATATCGTGCTGGGCGGCGCGACCTTCCCGGACAGTGGGTTCATCCGGCGGCCCGATCTGCTCAAGAGCTTTGTGCTGTACTGGCAGCGGCATCCTTCGCTCAGCTATCTGTTTTCCGGGCTGTTTATCGGGCCAACCAGCCAGTCTCCCCGCATCGACGAGGCGCGGCACGACAGCCTGTACGAGCTGGAGATTGCGCTAGCGCAGGTGCCCGGGCCGGGCGAGCCGCCCCAGTTTCCGTGGGTGGTGGACCTGTTGTTCCGCAATCTGCTGGTCGATGTGACGGGCAATACGCATCGCACCGAGATCTGCATCGACAAGCTCTATTCGCGCGAGGGGCCGACCGGCCGGCTGGGGCTGGTGGAGTTCCGTGGGTTCGAGATGCCGCCGGACGCCAAGATGAGCGTGGCCGCGCAATTGCTGCTGCGCGCGCTGATGGCGTGGTTCTGGCGCGAGCCGCAGGAGGGCGCGCCGGTGCGCTGGGGCACTGCGCTGCATGACCGGTTCCTGCTGCCGCATTTCTGCTGGGCCGATTTCCTCGAGGTGCTGGGCGATCTGGGGCGCGCGGGCTACGAGTTCGATCCGCAATGGTTCGAGGCGCAGCGCCAGTTCCGCTTTCCCATTCACGGCACGATCGAGGCCGGCGGGGTGGAGCTGGAAATCAGCCACGCGCTGGAGCCGTGGGACGTGATGGGCGAGACCGGCGCGGTGGGCGGCACGGTGCGCTATGTCGACAGCACCGCCGAGCGGCTGCAGGTGCGGGCCAACGGCCTGGTGCCCGGGCGCCATGTGGTCGCCTGCAACGGGCGGCGCGTGCCGCTTCATCCAGCGGGGCGGCCGGGCGAGGCGGTTGGCGGCGTGCGCTACAAGGCCTGGGCGCCGGCTTCGTGCCTGCACCCGCTGCTCGCTGCCGATCCGCCGCTGACCTTCGACGTGTTCGACAGCTGGAACGGCCGATCGCTGGGTGGCTGCGTGTACCACGTGGCTCACCCCGGCGGGCGGGCCTATGACGACGTGCCGGTGAACAGCTACGAGGCGGAATCGCGGCGCCGGGCGCGCTTTATCGGCCATGGCCACACGCCGGGTCGGGTGGAGGCCCCGCCGGCCGAGGACGGGGGCGAGTTCCCGATGACGCTCGACCTGCGCCGCCCGGCCCCGGCGCAGACGCGCGCCGGCTGAGGACGACGATTGGAGAGCCAGATCGCCGACCTCTTCGGCCCCGATCCAGGGGAAGACCCGCTCGCCTATTATACTGGCGATCCGCAGGCCGATCTGTTTCTCGCCTCCCCAGCCGGGGTAGCCGCGAGCTGGCGCGGCTTCGTTTCCGGGCTGGCGCGGCAGAGCGACGGGCAATTGGCGCAGGTGCAGGCGCAGCTCGACCGGCACGTGGACGAGCTGGGTCTCGCCTTTCGGCTGACCGGCGATGTGAAGGAGCGCCCCTGGCCGCTCGGCCCGGTGCCGATCCTGATCGGGGCGGCCGAATGGGCCGGGATCGAGGATGGGCTGGTGCAGCGCGCCGAGCTGCTGGAGGCGGTGATCGCCGATCTCTATGGCGAGCAATCGCTGGTTACCGGCGGGCACCTGCCGGCGGCGATGGTGTCGGGCAGCCCGCATTATGCGCGCCGCATGGTCGGCCTGCCGCCGCGCGGTGGGCACCATCTGAAGGTCTATGCGGTCGACCTCGCACGCGGACCCACCGGCGAATGGCGCGTGCTGGCCGACCGGGTGCGGCTGACCATGGGCGTGGGCTACGCGCTGGAGAACCGGCAAGCGCTGGGCCGCGCCACCGGCGGATTGCTGGCGGCGGCGGGCGTGCGCCGCCAATCGGACTTCTTCGATGCGCTGCGCGAGGGCATCGCCGCCGATTGCTCGCGCAGCGAGCCGCGCATCGCGTTGCTGACCCCCGGCCGCTTCAACCAATCCTACCCCGAGCAGGCGCTGCTGGCGCGGCATCTGGGCTTCTCGCTGGTGGAGGGGCGCGATCTGGTGGTGCGCGAGGGGCGGCTGTTCGTGCGCACCATCGCCGGGCTCAAGCGGATCGATGCGCTTTGGCGGTGGATCAACACCCAGGGGATCGATCCGCTCAATTTCGACACCCGCTCACGGATCGGCGTGCCGGGGCTGCTTTCGGCCTGCGAGAGCGGCGAGCTGGCGGTGGCCAACTGGATGGGCGCCGGGGTGGTGGAATCGCGCGCGATGGCGGCCTTCCTGCCGCGCCTGTGCCTACGGCTGTTGGGCGAGCCGCTGCGGTTGCCCAATGCCGCTACCTGGTGGTGCGGCGGGCGGGCCGAGCGCGAATATGTGCTCGCCCATCTTGACGAGCTGGTGCTCTCCTCCTCGTTCCGCACGCCGGTGGCGCTGCTGCCCGGTGGGACCACCCGCCCCGGTGCCAGCTTGAGCGCGCAGGAGCGCACGCAGCTGCGCGGAGCCATGGCACGCCGGGCGATCGATTACAGCGCGCAGGAGATCATCCCCCTTTCGACCACGCCCTGTCTGGTGGGCAACCATCTGGAGCCGCGCAGCTTTACCCTGCGCGCCTTTCTCGCGCGCGATGCCTTTGGCGCGTGGCAGGTGCTGCCGGGTGGGCTGGGCCGCGTTTCGCAGCAGGGCGACCTGCGCACCTCGCTGATGGGGCTGGGCGATCTTTCCTGCGACGTGGGCATCGTCGACCAGCCCGGAATGGAGCAGCCCGCCGCACAGGCCGCGCCCGGGCCGCCGGCGGTGCGCCGCGCGCAGGGGCTGCTGCCCAGCCAGGCGGCGGACAATCTCTATTGGTTTGGCCGCTATGCCGAGCGCTGCAACGAAACCGCCCGAGTGGCGCGCACGCTGCTGGAAGAGGCGAGCGGCCCGCAGGCGGATGGCGGCGGCGGAACCGTCGACCGGCTGGCTCGGCTGCTCTCGCGCTGGGGCGCGGCGCCCTTCTGGGCTGGCCCGCTAGGGGCGGCCGAAGCGGCGCTGGGAGACGAGGAGCAGACCGGATCGGCCCCGGCGCACGATGCCCGGCTGCGCTCGCTCGCGCTGCTGCTGCGCGACCGGCTGAGCCGCGATGCTTGGCGCGCACTTCACCGCCCGCCGCCCGGCTTCACCTCCGGCAGCGCCGAATCGCTGATCGCCGCGGCCGATGCCTGGATCGAGCGCTCCGCCGCGTTGATGCGGCTGATCGCCGATACGATGAGCCGCTCGGAGGCCTGGCGGTTCCTCGATCTGGGCCACAGCATCGAGCGCGCCTCGCTGGTGCTGCAGGCGGTGCAGGAGCTTGCCGCCCCGGGCGCGCGTTCGGAGGCGCTGTCTGCATTGCTCGACCTGATCGATGCGCAGGCGCTCTATCGCAGCCGCTACCTCGCGCTGCCGCATGCGGTGCCGGTGATCGACTTGGCGCTGCTCGACCCGCTGCAGCCGCGCGGGCTGATCTTCTCCGCCCGGCGCATATTGCAGCATGCCGAGGCGCTGCCGGGTTTTCGGCAGGACGGGCGCGCCGATTCGCCGCTGCGGCTGGCCCGCTCGATCTACGCGACCATCGAGGGGCTGGAGGCGGAGAGCGTGGGCGCTGCGGTGCTGGACGACCTGCTCGGCCGCTTGGCGCAGCTGTCCGACGCGATCGGCCGGCGCTATTTCCTGCAGGAAACCCGCCCGCCACCGCGAGACGGGGGTGTCTTGCTGGGTTGAAATATCGTGTTCGCCACCGCTGCCGGCTGAGCTATCGGCAGCCCGTCAGGGATGCGCGGCTGAACCTGCGGCTGGAGCCGGTGGCATGGCCGGGTCAGCTTGTGTCCGGCTTCAGCCTCAACACCGATCCGCTGCCGGCCGAGCGGAACGACCATCCCGGCCCCTATTGCGTGAACATTAGCTCGCTGGCCTTTCGCGAGCCCGTGCAGCAACTCGAGGTGGTGAGCGCGTTCGAGGCAGCGGTGAGCCCGCCGCCGCTGCCCGCCGCGACCCCCGCCGTCGCCGCGCTGCGCGAGCTGGCGCAGGAGGAGCGGGCGCTGGGCAATCTCTCGCCCGCGGCCTATCTTTATGGCTCGCACATCGCCACCATCGACGAGGAGATCGGCGCCTGGGCCGCGCCGCACCTCGATCCGGAGCGGCCGATGCTGGAGGCGGCGCGGGCCCTGACCACCACCATCCACCGCGAATTCGCCTACGATTCGGTTGCGACGCACAGCGGCACCCTGCCCGCCGAGGCCTTCACCAAGCGGAGCGGCGTGTGCCAGGATTTTGCGCAGGTGCTGCTGGTGGCGCTGCGGACCCACGGCCTGCCCGCCGCCTATGTCAGCGGCTACCTGCGCACCCTGCCCCCACCCGGGGGCGAGCGGCTGGTGGGGGCCGATGCGATGCACGCCTGGGCAGCCGTATGGTGCGGGGCCGAGGCGGGCTGGATCGGGCTCGACCCGACCAACGATTGCCTGGCGCGCGAGGACCATATCGTGGTCGCCATGGGGCGAGACTATGCCGACGTGGCGCCGGTGGACGGGGTGTTCGTCGGCTCGTCGGTGCAGGCGACGAAGTTCGGCGTGGACGTGGTTCCGATCGGCTGAGGCGCGGAACCGCCCGCCCGGCCCGGCGCTTGATGAGGGCAACCCCCATCATCGATCGAAGGACCTCTCATGGCTCGCATCCTCGTGCTGTTCTACTCCTCCTATGGCCATGTCGCGCAGATGGCTGACGCCGTCGCGGAGGGCGTTCGGCAGGCGGGGCATGAATGCGATATCCGCCACGTGCCCGAAACCGCACCCAAGGAGGTGGCCGAGCGAGCGGGGTTCAAAGGCATGGAGGGCTACAGCTGCATCGAAGGGCCCGACGCGCTGGCGGACTACGACGGCATCGTCGTCGGCACGCCCACCCGCTACGGGCGGATGACCAGCCAGATGGCCGCGTTCTGGGACCAGACCGGCGGGCTATGGATGAAGGGGGCGCTGATCGGCAAGGTGGGTGCCGCGTTCACCTCCACCGCCAGCCAGCACGGCGGGCAGGAGACGACGCTGATGGCGGCGATCACCAACCTGCTGCACATGGGCTGCACTATTGTGGGGCTCGATTACGGCTTCGAGGGGCAGAACGGGGTGGACGAGGTCAAGGGCGGCACGCCCTACGGCGCCAGCACTATTGCCGGCGCCGATGGCTCGCGCCAGCCGAGCGCGGTGGAACTGGACGGCGCGCGCTATCTCGGCCGTCGGGTGGCGGAGACCGCGGCCAAGCTACACGGCTGAGCGAGCGCTCGCTTTGGGGGGTCACCGGGTGCGTGGGGCGCCCGGCCCCACTGGTCTCAATTCAGCCGGACCACCGTCGACACATCCGTGGGGTCGTTCTCGTCGATCGATCTCCAGGTGCCGTCTGCATCGACGGTCTCGTTGTAGCAGGTTGGCGCTGGGGCATCATCCAGCTGGAAACAGACGTAGTCGGGACGCTCCTGCCGCCAGGTGCCCGGCGTCACGATGCCGACAGAATCGGTGTCGGTGTAGGTGCCATCGGCATTGAGCGTCTGGGTCTTCACCGAGCCATCCTGCAAGGTGATCTCGTAGGTGCCTTCGGGGGGGCGGCCATCGGCAGCCATGATCCCGGTCGCCGCTTGGGCGACCGGAGTCTCCGTCACGACCGGTTCTTCCGCCTCGGCGCCCGGCGAACAAGCCGCCAGTGAAAACATGGCGATCAGCAAGACGCTCTTCATCTCGTAGCCCTCCGCTCCATGTGCATTCGGCTAGCGTTCTTTACCGATTCATACAATAGCGTCGGGGTTAGTTGCTGTTTTACTGTCAGAATGCTTGTGAAACGCCGATTCTGGCAGTGAACCCGAGCGCACTGGCGGTGAACGGGTCGAAGTTCTGGTCCAGCCTGGCAAAGGGCGGATCGGCATCGGTGAGGTTGAACAACGCCAGCGAGAGCGCGGTGCCGCTCTCCAGCTGCCAGCGCCAGGCGAGATCGATCGTGGTCCAGGCGGCGATCCGCTGTCCGCGCACCACGCTCGCGCCGGCCAGCGCCGATGGATTGGGGCCGAACACACCCGCCCCGCGCTGGTCGGTATAGGCGCCCACATGGTTCAGCTGCAGCCGCAGCGAGTGGCCGTCGATCGCTCCTTGCAGCCAAGCCTGGCCCTTGACCCGCGGAAGCGGAAAGGCGGTGGTCTGGTAATTGAGCTTGCCCGCCGCATCGAAAGCGGGCTGCACGGCAATGCCCTCCACCACCACCTCGTCGACCGCGTAATCGAGCGTGTAGCTGCCCGCCACGCCGGCCTCGAACAGCGCCCCGCCCGCTTCCCAGTCGTAGCTGGCCGAGGCGTCCGCGCCGTTCGTGGTCACGGCCGCGGCGTTGAAGGAGAAGGTGGTCAGCCGCTGCACGTTGGCCGCCGAGCAGACTCCGCCCGAGAACAGGAACCGCGCCTGCAACCCTGCGAAGGCCGGATCGCCGCAATTGGCGCTACCGCTGGCGCCGAACAGGGCGGAGACGATACCGCTCACCGGCTCGGCCTCGATCGGTCCCTTGAAGCGATAGCGCCAAAGGTCGAGGCTGGCGTTCAGCCCGCCGCTCTCGGCCACCAGGCCGGCGTTGAAGGTGGTCGCCCGCTCGGGCTTCAGATTCGGGTTGGCGAGCAGGTCCACTGCGCGGAAGGCACCGCCGATGAAGGTGAGGACGACGAGGTCCGCGAGCGCATTCTGCGGCGGGGGGCCGCGGAAACTGTTGCCCGCCCCGCCCCGCAGCACCAGCCAATCGGCCAATTCGACGCGCAGCCGCACCTGCGGATCTAAGCTGGCGCCGCCGCGCGCGCCGTAATCCTCGTAGCGCGCGGAAAGCTGCGCCAGCGCCCGGGTGGTCAGCGGCAGGCGCAGCTCGCCGAACAGCGCCTTCACGTCGCCCGTAGCGGTGACGTCGCGGTTGGAGCCGATAAAGCCCAGCGCGCCGGTCTGGGGGCTGCACGCCGCCGCCGGGTCGAGCACCGAGCCCGGGCAGGGGAACAGGTCGAGATTGTTGCCGCCCTCATAGCCGCGATCGTAGCGCTCGCGGCGGAACTGCGCGCCAAGCGCGAAACCCGCCTCGCCGCCCGCCAGCTGCAGACCGCTGCCGCCCGCCAGCACCACTTCGCTCACCCACAGCTGCGTGTTGGCAGTGCGGCCCCAGACATTGTAGAAATCGCCCATGGTGGCGAGATCGTTCACCAGCCCCGCACCCGGCGCCGTGCTCAGATTGGCCGGGCTGCCGTTCCGGGCGAACAGCGGATTGGCCGCGCCGGTGAGTGCATTGGCGGGAACGCCGGTGGAAAAAGGGTTGAACCAGCTGCACCCGCCGGTGCCGGCCAACTCCGCGAGCTGCTCCGGGGTCAACCCGGCGCGGGTGCGCGGATCGGCAAAGGCGCAGCCCGGCCCGCCGAAGCCTGCTAGCGCGTTCTGAAACAGGTCGACGAAACTGTCGCCCACCTGGAAGAAGCGATCGTACTCGCTGTAGGTGGCGGAGGCGGTCAGATCGAGGCCGCCCAGCGGCGCGGTCAGTTCGGCGGTGGCCTGGTACGAATCCGAATCGCGCAGCAGGCGGGCGGTGTTGCGCTCATTGTCGAAGAGTGGGTTGCCGCCGGCGAGGAACGGGCGGAACCGCACGGGAAAGGCCAGCGCCGGGGCGGTGGGGCGGCCGTCCGCCCCGAGCGCGCAGCCCGCCGCGGAGCCGAACCGCGCGCAATAATCCACCAGCGCCGGGGCATAGGCGGGGATCACGAATAGCCCCGTGCCGCCGAATGCAGCCGCGGACGAGGGCGCGATCGTCGGCAGGAAGCTGGGCGAAGTGTTCAGCTCGGTTTCCAGCCGGCCATAGAGACCGGTGAGCCGAAGCTGCGCGCCCCGGCCCAGCGCGATCTCGGCATCCGCGAACAGCTGGAAGCGCCGTTCGGGCTCGATGATGTTGCTGAAGCCGAGGAAATTGGTGAAACACAGATCGGCGCTCGATCCGGGCAGCGAGCGGAACCCGCCGAGCGCCTCGCACCCCTCGTCCGCGGTGAAGGCGATGCCGCGATTGGCGCCGTCGAAATCGAAATTGCCCGGATTGCCGCCGCCCGACCAGCCGCCCTGCGGGTTTTGCGCATAGGGCAGCAGCCCGAAACTGCGGGCCTGCACCGGCAATTCGCCGCGCTGCTGGTAGCCGCCCGAGACGAACAGCCGTGCGGGCCCCACCGCCCCGCCCCAGGAGAGGGCCGCGTTCCAGTCGCCGTCGCTCCCGTCGATTAAGCGGTAGGCTGCCGAGCCTTCGAACCCACGCTGGCTGGTGCGGGTAATGACATTGACCACGCCGGCGATGGCGTCCGAGCCGTAGGTGGCGGCGGCGCCGTCCTTGAGGATCTCGATCCGCCCCACCGCGTCCACCGGCAGCAGGTTGACGTCCACGAACGGCAGCCCCGCGCCGCCGTTGGGCGCCAGACGGCGGCCGTTCAGCAGAACCAGCGTGCGCTGCGGGCCCAGCCCGCGCAAATTGATCGAGGCCGAGCCCTGCGCGAATTGCGAGCGTCCGTCGTATTGTGCGCTATCGCCCAGCACCCCGCTCGAGACCGGCAGGCGGCGGGTGAGATCGAGCAGCGACGGAGAGCCCTGCCGCGCCAGCTCCTCGGCATCGATCACCTGCACCGGCGCGGGCGCATCCTCGGCCGGGCCGCCGATCAGCGAGCCGGTGACGATGATGGCGGGGCCTTGCGCGGGCGGCTGGCCCTGCTGGGCCGCGACAGGCGAGGCCCACAAAGCGCAGGCGACTGCCAGCGGCGAGGCCGCGTGGCGATAGAAATGAGCGACCGGCATTATTCCTCCGGCGGCGCGCTTTGCAGCCGCCGCGGCCCACGTCAATCAGCAGGGCCGAGCGCCCTCAGCCACATTTGCAGCTGCTTGGCGCTTTTGCCGTCTACCCCGTGCTCCTTCCAGGCGAGTTCGACCGTGGCGCCCGACACCGGAGGGTAGTCTCTTCCCTGCCAGAAGCGATCAAGCGAGCAATAGCCCCGCGGGCTCGTTGGCCGTGCTGTGCTGGCCTTGCAATTGCGTTTCGCCCGCGCATCACCTAGATGGCAGGTGAACGCCCCGGCCTTGGTGCCTTCCCTCCCAAGCGGGCGGGAGTGCGCCGCCGGGGCGGCGTTGTTTTCGACGCCCCAGCAGGAGCGCACCCGATGTCCCGCCGCCGCCAGATCTACGAAGGCAAGGCCAAAATTCTTTACGAAGGCCCCGAGCCCGGCACGATCATCCAGTACTTCAAGGATGATGCCACCGCCTTCAACGCGCAGAAGAAGGGCACGATCAACGGCAAGGGGGTGATCAACAATCGCATCTCCGAGCACGTGTTCCTGCGCCTTTCGCACATCGGCATCCCGACGCATTTCATCCGCCGGCTGAACATGCGCGAGCAGCTGGTGCGGCAGGTGGAGATCATCCCGCTCGAAGTGGTGGTGCGCAATGTCGCGGCTGGCCAACTCTCGAAGCGGCTCGGGCTCGAAGAGGGCGAGCC
>PPFU01001613.1_pt1 | contig 35847 bp, 21 predicted proteins | sample 1535991 | NCBI WGS metagenome assembly PPFU01 (sample SAMN04901290, study PRJNA319586) | Hypolithon metagenome, whole genome shotgun sequencing project. | isolation source: Antarctic Hypolithon | place: Antarctica: Miers Valley | collected 2014
CCAACGTGGCCACGAAATTCTCGGATCCTACCGGGAATTGATCGATCAAGAAGGCCACCCGCAACTGCCGCGCCTCGGGGCGGGCCCTTGCTGAAAAGGGGGCAGCGTGCGGGTCCTGGCGGGTGCATCGCCGAGCGGGCTCATGCATTCCTCCCATCGCAGCAGCTCCGCGTTCGATCAGCGCTGACGACGGCTTCCTCTCAGTCATCGGCGCCACTTCGGCAGGTAGGATGACGCGCTGTCGACAGCGCGCGACCAGCCCGAGGGGCCGACCAAAACCCTCCGACAGGTTCGATATTGTTCCCCCCGGCTGCTACGCGCGCTCCATCCAGCGGGTTTTTCCATCGATGACGGAGCTCGATCTAGATGATCGCGAAATTGATACGCAGCCTTGGCGAGCAGCGACTTGCCTATCTACCGTGCATCAGGACCGATGTGACCCGCCCGGCGGTGTTGTCGTAGCTGTTGACCTCCGCGATAGCGGTCCCAAGCCATTCGCTGATCCTGTTCTTGGGCGCTCGAGCGTCGCGTACCGATCCAGCAAATACAAAAGGGGCGCAACCATCGCTGGTGCGCCCCTTGAAGTATCAGATCGAAGCCTCAGGCTAGAACGGCATGCAACATGTCATCGGCCGAGATCCGGTTCTCGAACATACCGAACTGCGCGCCGAAACGGGCGGCATCATCGGCAGGAGCGAAAGCCGCCATATCGACGCCGCCACCCAGTTGATCCGTTCCCTGGTTTGCAGTTGCCGCAGAAAGGAGACCATCGACGCTATCGCTCTGGAACAGCAATTCCATCGCGCTGCGGGTGGATACATCGCCGTTGCTTGACGCAAGAACCTGCGACAACGCAACCGACAACGTCCCTGTCATCGCACCACCTTCGAGATTGACAAAATCTCCGAGCGAAACGGACTTCGCACCGATCAGGATGAAGGCGAAATCCGCACCGGCGCCATCGACATCGCCGAACACGACGGTCACGTGACCCAGACCAGGGTTCGGACCGGCATAGTCCGGAATATCAATGCCGAGCGACTTCTCGACGGCGTTGATATTGCCGAAAGTCTGGGTCCAGAGTTCCCCGGCCTGACCGGATCCCTTCTTCGCCATGACGAAGCCCTGCTGGCCATCGACATTCAGATTGGCGTCGATCAGGCCAAGGTCGATGCTGTCGACGCCCGACTGAAAGTCGGTGACCACGTCGATCGAATAGGCGCCCTTCTTGGCGATCACCACGGTCGAGTTGATCTCCGCAAAGAACGTATCCGCACCGGCTCCGCCCGTGAAGAAATCGATCCCGTCCCCGCCGACGAACGTATCATCGCCGGCATTGCCGACGAGGTTGTTCGCCACCTGGTTGCCGACGAGCAGGTCGCTCCCGCTACCGCCGACGGCGTTCTCGATGATCGCGCCATAAGCGATGCCGACATTGTCCGTCAGCGTGCCGACGACCGGATTGGCCTCGAGGGCAGCCATGTTTGCATCATAAGTCGATTGCGCGACCGGGGGCAGGCCGGCCTCCGCACGGTTGGCGTTCACCTGCTCGAACGACGGTGCAGTGTCGAACGTCACCCCGCCGATGCTCGACAACGCGCCTTCGCGAAGGTCGATGATCTGGTTGGTCGCATAGCCCGAGGCATCGAGCGTATCGATCCCGCCGGCATCCCAGATGGCCATGATCGGGGCCGGTGTCACATCGAAATCGTAGGAATCGCGGCCGGCATTGCTGTTGAACCCGTAGGTCGTATCGCCGGTACGCGTGGTCATGTCCGCACCATACATCGCCTGGATCGCGGCAATGTCGTGGATGAGCGGAACACCGGCATAGGCCGTCGTCGACAGCAGGAAATCGAAATGCCGGGCGCCGATCACATTGGCGTTGAAATAGGACATGACGGTATAGGCCCGGGTGTCCTGATAATACTCGGCGTTGTTGGGGTAGGTGATCGAGAGCCCGGGCGCAGCGTTGTAGCCGCCGGGATGGGAGAGGCCGAGCGAGTGGCCGACTTCGTGAGTCAGCGTCTGGAGGCCATAACGTCCCTCGTCGAGCTGGAAGTTGCTTGCCTGGCTGGCGGAAACCCACACATCGCCGGCGACCGGTTGATACTGGTCCACCAGGGCAGGATCGCCGCTATAGGCCACCGGCAGGCGAGCATAAGCCTGGGTCGTGGGGGCGCTGGCCAGATTGCCGAAATTGATATCGGCATCATCGGCACTCGTTTCGACAAAGGAGATCGCGGCGACATCGTCCCAGCTTCCGATCGCCTCGCGGGTGGCGCCGCGTTGCGCTTCGGTGAAGGAAGCGAAGTTGAAATATTCCGAGAACCCGTAATACTGCCCCCCGATTTCGTAGACGTAGCCATTGGAAAACAGTTCCGCCTGGCTTTCGAAGAACCCGAAGGTGATCGTGGTCGGATCGTTGTCGCCGCGCTGCGGGGCGGGGTTCGGCCCGTCGATCCAGCTCGCACCGCTACGGTTGAGATGCGCAGCGATCTGATCGACCGACCAGATCGGCTTGCCGTTAGCGGCGATCGTTCCCGCGAGGTAATCGGCCGACGCGCCGACGCTGTCGGAGGGCGTGTCGGACAAGCCGCCGGTGCAGGCAGCGCACTGGCAGACCGTACCAAGATCGGTCCAGGGCGCATGCTGAATGGCCGCAGGGTCGACCAATCCAAACGCCCCACCCGTCGTACCTTCGGAAAATTCACTTCTCATAAGTCATTCCTCCATCCCAAACGTAATTGCATTCAAAGCGGGCGGACACCTGAACCAGTGGCTCGCCAAGGTAATATCTCGTCGAGCGAGGCGCTGATCGCCGCCTCTACCTCGCTCGCGTCATTGAAATTCGCCATGCGTGGCCTGGCGCCGAACAGCACGTCCGATCCGGCCACGCTCGGGCGATAGGGACGGATCGTCAGCGCAAGCGTGCCATCACCGTCGAGCGCCCCGTGGACCAGCAAGGTAAGGTGGTTCGGCGCGACCACTTGCGGGTCACCTGTCTCGATGACCGAAACAGGTAGCTGCGTACCGGTGCCCGCCATCTGCGCGATGCTCTCGCAAAGCCGCGCCCGATCCGCGGGAGACGCCAGACCCTGCGATGTCTGAAGCAGGCATAGCACCTGCAGTCGTTCGACGCCCTGGTAAGCGAGTGGAACGCTCATACGCTCTGGCGCCATGCTCGCACTTCCGTCCGACGCAGCAGCCGTCGCAGTCCGAGGTTCGGCGCAACCGGCAACGGCGACGGCCAATGCGACCAGCGCAACGCAAGCGGAATGAGGGATATGGCGACCTTCCAATTCCAAGCATCGAAGGGGTGTGATCGCTTCGATAGATCAATCGGTTATCGCGATTCGTTCCTTCTGACAATCGACAAAATGAATTCTCATTCCCGAAAAAATACAGTGTGTGCTTTTGAGGTAAAAGTTTTGGAGAACTGCGAACCGTCGACGGCTATCTCGTCCCGGTTCTCACTCGCGAAAGGCGCGGTCCGTGACGCGCGTTATCGGCGTCAGAACATAGCTCAGCACCGATCGCTTGTCGCCGAGCAGACTGATCGATGCCGTCATGCCCGGCCCGATCGGGAGCCGGTCCCCGCCCGGACCCTCCAGGGTTTGCGAATCGGCGCGGATAGTAACGAGGTAGAAGCTTTCGCCCGTTCGATCGTCCTCCGTCGCGTCCGGGCTTATCGACACGACCCGGCCGTCAAGCGATCCGTAGATGGCTGCGTCATAGGCGGTGATGTCGATCTTGGCCGGCTGTTCAAGGCGTACGAAACCAATGTCCTGCGGGCGAACGCGTGCCTCCAGCACCAGCCGATCCTCGCTCGGCACCAGTTCCACCAGCGGCTGGCCGGCGGGCGCGCTGCCGCCGATGGTCGACACCAGCACGCGATTGATCCGACCGGCTACGGGCGCGGTCAGCAGCGTGCGCCGGGCCCGGTCGGCCAAGGCGGGCAGGGTGGCGCTGCGAGCACTGATCTCCGCCTGCGTCGATGCCAGTTCGCTCCCCGCCTGCGAGCGCCAGTCCTGCCGCATCTGCGCCCGGGACGCGCGTGCCTCGGCGACCCCGGCCCGCGCCCGGCTGACGGATTCGGCTGCGGCGGCAACCTCGCTGGTGTTTACCGCGAGCCTATTCTCGAGCTGAACGAGCGCCAGGCGCGGCTCTATCCCCCGCTCGACAAGCGGGCGAATGGTGTCATATTCCGATTGCGTCGCGCGGCGCTGCGCGAGGCGGGCCTCGTAATTGGCCTGCGCCTCGGCGACGCTTCGCTCGGCTTGAACGGTGCGCGCATCGGCAGCCGCGATCATGCTGCCGTAATCCGCCATCCTGGCGCCGTACAACTCGCGCTCGATCGCAATCTGTTCGGCTTCGCGCGCATTGGCGGCGGCAGGGAAGCGCGGCGCGCGCCCGGCGGCCTCCGCCTCCAAACGGGCCAGGCGAGCATTCTGCGCGGCGATCGTTGACACGGTGCTGCCGAGTTCCGCCCCGGTCAGCGTTTCGTCGAGGCGGATCAGGGGATCCCCCTGCGCCACTTCCTCGCCCGGCTCGACGAGAATTTCGCTGACGATGCCGCCTTCCAGGTTCGAGATGACCTGCAATTGCGAGCTTGGCACGACCCGGGCGGGCGCCCGGACGCTGCGATCGATCTCGGCAAAGGCCGCCCAGAGAACGGCGATGACGAGGAACGCGAGAATGAGCCAGAGCAGCAGGCTGGCGGCCGTGGACGGACGCAACCGCACCGCCATGTCTTCAAGGCGGTTGCCCTGCTCGTCGGCGGGCCTGGTGCTTTCGTCGGCGAGCGGCGGGGGATTGGTCATGCGGTTGCCTTTACCTGTCCCAGATCGCGCAGCATCGCGTCGCGCGGACCATCGCGCGCGATCCGTCCTCCTTCGACGATGACGATCCGGTCGGCCAATACCAACAGGGACGTCCGGTGCGTGACCAGGACAAGGGTCCGCCCCTTCGCCTCCTCCTTGAGCCGTTCGATCAGTTCCGCCTCGCTGCCGGTATCCATCGCGCTCGTCGGTTCGTCGAACAGCAAAATCCGGGGGCTTCCGGCAAGCGCGCGGGCGATGGTGATCGACTGCCGCTGCCCGCCCGACAAACCTTCGCCGCGATCGGCAAGCACGAGATTATAGCCGTTGACGATGCTGCCCATGAAACGGTGCGTGCCGGACAGGCGGGCGGCGCGCAGCATCTCCTCATCGTCCAGCCCCGCACGATCGAGCAGGATGTTCTCGCGCACGGTACCCGAGAGCAGGGCCGTCTCCTGGATCACCGCACCGATCTTGGCGCGGATCTCGTCGGGCTGAAGCTGGCGGATATCGTTTCCGTCGATGAGGACCAAGCCCTCCTGCGGCTCGTACAGGCCGAGGATCAGGCGCGCGATGGTAGATTTGCCGGATCCGACCCGCCCGATCAGGGCCACGTGTTCCCCCGGTCTGATCGTCAGATTGACCCGGTCGAGCGACTTCTCCGGCTTGTCGGGATAGGTGAACGAGACCTCGCGCAGTTCGACATGGCCTTGGACGGATCTGGTCGCGAGCGGACGACCGGCCGCGCCTTCGGACGGTTGCTGCATCATGCGCTCGATCTGGTCGTAGGCGATGCGCACGGCGGATAGGCGCGACAGCAGGCTGGCAATCGTCGCCAGCGGCTGGACGGCGCGGCCCGACAGGATCGAGCAGGCGACCAGCGCGCCGATCGTCAGCCGTCCATCGGCGATCAGAAAGACGCCGACGATCACCACACCGGCATAGGACATGGTGTTGACGGTGGTGGCGACGGTGACGGCGATACTCGACACCAGACGCTGTCGCAGCGAGGAACTGGTATGCTCGCCGATCGCATCGAGCCAGCGTTTGCGGAGCATGGGCGCAGCGCCGGTGCTCTTGACCATTTCTAGGGCACCGATCGATTCGACCAGAACGCCCTGCTTGTAGAGTCCACTGTTCATGGAGCGTGCGGAAAGCCGGTCCAATGCCGGCTTGCTGAGCCACCCCGCCAGCACCACCAGTGGGATCATCGCCAGCGGCACGAATACGATCACGCCCCCGATCAAGGCGATGACCGCGAGCGTCAGGATGATGAACGGCACGTCGACCAGTGCGGTGATGCTGGCCGAAGCGAAGAAGTCGCGCAATGTCTCCAGTTCCCGGATCGTTCCGGTGAGCGCCCCGGTAGATCCGCGCTTGCTGTCCATGCGGATCTTGAGGAGCCGGTCGAACACCTGCTCGCCCAGGTCGCGATCGATATCGGCTCCGGCGAGGTCGACGAAATAGGATCGCAGGATGCGCAGGACGAAATCGAACAGCAGGATGATCGCCAGCCCGATCGAAAGCGCGACAAGGGACTCGATCGCCTGGTTGGGAACGACACGGTCATAAACCGTCATGGTGAAGAGCGAGGTGACGAGGCCGAACAGGTTGATGACCGCAGCCGCAACGCCGACCTTGAGATAGGTCGGACGGTTGGCGCGGATCGGTTCCGTCAGCCAGCGGGCGAAGCGCGGCGGCTTCTCCCGGTAGATCAGGTCCGCCCCATGTTCGCCAGGACCGTTCATGTGCTCGGTTCCATGCAATAGGAGACACAGTCGAGGCCGATGGGAGCGCCGGGTCCGATGGCATCGACGAGCAAAGCGGTTCGGGCAAGCAACACCGTACGTGCCACGCCCAGCTCTGCCATCACCTGGACATAACGGGCTGCGACCTGGAAGAAGTTGTCCTCCGCCGCCAGAACGTCGATCAGGCTGCCCCGCGCGACACGAAACCGTTCCAGCAGCACATCGCGCGCGCGCCGGCTGGCGAGGTAGTTCGCTTCGATCGCGGTGGCCGCGGTTTGCAGGGCGTCCACATCGGTCCATGCGATCCGCGCATCGCGTACGGCCTGGTTGCGGATGCGGGCATAAGCCGCCTCTGCCGACCCGGCGCGGGCCTGCGCCGCATCGACCCGCGCCGGACCGGCGAGGCCGAGGCGGTAGGTAAGGGCGATATTGGCCCTGACATCGTAGTCTCGTCCGCGGTCGAGGACGCCGTAATCTCCGGCATCCACGCCAGCCGTTACTCGCGGCAGCTGGTCGGCCCTGACAGCCCTCAAATCGCGTTCGGCAGCGTCGGCGCGTTTGCGCGCTGCAAGTACCGCAGGGATCAGCGCCGCCAGCCGTTCCGTTTCTTCCAGCGTCGGCATCGGGGCGAGCATCGGCGCCGGGCCGATCCGCTGAGGCACCGGCACGCCCGCAAGCTCCCGGAAGTTCGCCTCGGCACTGGCAACCGCGCGCCGATAATCGGCCAGCCGCGCATCTGCAGCGGCGAGGTAGCTTTCGACCTGCGCGTAGTCTCCGGCAGCTGAAACGCCGCTCTCGATCCGTTCTTCGACCAGATCGCGCAAGGCCCCTTGGGAGCCTTGAAATGCTTCGCCCAGGTTGACCAGCGCGCGATAACCGAAGACGTTGTTCCAGGCGCTGACGGCGCCTAGCGCGACCTGCGCTGCGCTGAACAGTTCGTCGTAGTTCGCCGCCGCAACCCGGTCGTTTTCCGCCGCGATCCGGTTTCTGGTCGCGCCGAAGTCGATCAGTGGTTGCTGCACCGAGGCGAGCACGTCGGCCCGTGAACGGGGCCGGGACCGCTCCAACAAGTTTCCCGGATCATCGGAGAAATTGCGCGCCAACGTCCCGAAATACGAAACCGTGAAGTCGGCGACCGGATAAAGCTGGCTGACCGCCAGGTCCTCGTTTGCCCGCGCTTCTGCCGTGCGCGCGAGCGCCTCGTCGGTCGTCGGATTGGTCGCGATTGCCGTCGCCAGGATCTGGCGGAACCGCGCTGCATCCTCGTTCTGTCGCACGAGGTTGAGGATCGGGTCGGCAGCGGGATCGATGGCCATCGGATCGCGGGTCGCCTCGGGCAACAAGGCTTCCGGAACAATGGCAGGCACCGGGGGCGACCGGGCCGGAGCAACGACCTGACCCTGCGCCGGATTAGGTACCTCTACCGGCGGCTGTATCGCCGCATCGTCGCGCCTTTCCGGGACGACGGAGGCACCGCTTTGCGGGTCATCTTGTAATGCCTCGGTCCCTTCGGGTTCCTGCGCCAGGGCGGAGGGCTGGATTGCCAAAGAGGAGCTTAAAGCGACCAATATCACGTGGCAATGGCGTCGATCTAGCCGGTGAATCAATTCCTTACCCCTCTGACCGGCTCTCAGGAGCGGTCGGTCAGGGGGCTAGCCTCCGGCCTGTGGCATTTCAATCCGAAAGCGGGTGTCATGCTAGATAGGTCTGGTTCGCGGGGGCGATCACCGTCGCCCTGCTCGTTTTGGCGGGCTTACTCGCTCACCTTCCTACACGGTCTTGGCGTATGAGAGCCGTTGACTAGACCCAATGCTACGTCCTTTTCCAGAACCATACGTGCGTCGCTTCGGCTTGTAAGGCCATGCCAGAATTTGAACCCACCATGATAGGATCTGTGGTTGCGTTTTAGTCAGCAGAATGTGTGGCAACGACGGATGCGGGCGGCTTTCTGAAGGGCCAGCCACCGGCGCCGGCTCGACGCCGCCATGGCGGGTGATGCGCAGTTCGTCGCTGAGGGGCGCCGCAACCCTAACCCGTATTCCCGGGTTGCCGATCACATATAGCGCACGTTCGGCACACTGGTCGGCGTTCTCTGGTGGGGTGATCGTCCGGAACCAGGCGATGCTCTTACCGATGGTCGGCGACGCAGCGCCTTATCGAGCCACAGGAGGCGGGCCGCAATCATCACAGCACCGCATGAGCTTACGAGGGGCGTCGCGATCGCCCTCGATGTCGGTGGTGGTCAGCGACCGGTGTCCCGCCAGCTCCTGGACGTCGCGTCGCGAGCCGCCGGCTTTGGCTACAAGCTGCGCAGCTTTTGTAATGAACGTTCTTCACCCTGAGAGCGAGGAGCAGCCTTCTAGCCCAATCTCGGCGCGGCAAACCAATGACCACGCTGCGAGCTGTCAGATTTGCGCCGCGCAGCGAACGAATACCGGTTCGGCCGACACCCAGTCGTATTCAGCGTGTAACCTTTCCAAAGCCGCGCACAGCTCGCCGTGCATGGGAAGCTGTCGTCCCCGGCCGTTCTTGGCAGTTGCGCCGGGGATGGTCACGGTTCGCCCGATCCAGCCATCGGCCTGGCACACCATATCCGAGCTAAGCGCCGCGATCTCGCAGACCCGCAAACCGGCTTTGGAGCTCAAGGGGATCATGACGCGATTGCGTGCGGCATGGCGGCCGCAGGAGACGCTTGCCATCAACAAGCGCACGTCGGCGGGCGCCAGCACCTTGGCGGGCTGGCCCATGGTGTGACTCTCTCGGTACTGCGGATGCTGGCAGTAGCATCATCGCTTGCTGGGTCGCCAGATACCGTCCCCAGTCGCAGTAAACCGCCGGCAAACTTAGGGCCAATGTTATGACCGAGTTTGCTTGCCCGGGCGAAACCCGGGGATTAGCGCTGGATCTGGGTGGGCTCCAGTCTCCGCCAAACAACCGGAGCCCCCATGATTGCCGCTCTTTGGTAGACCAGCGTAACGGCAGGAGCTCCGCAATTTTCTAGCGCGGCGGGAGCCAAGCACTTGCCATAAACACGATGCCGGTGCTCTCGGGCGAGATGTTGGGCTTGTCGGAGCGGCCCTTCCCTTCGGTTAACCCTGAATACTTACTTACGTTTTGGCCAAACGGCCTATCTGATCTGACCGGACCATCACCGGCTGCGCCGACGCTGCCGTGCACACACGCCGAAGCCGTGTGCTCTCTGGGTGACACTGGTGTCAGTTCCAGTGGGCGGGTGAGGAGCAGCTTTTCTTTTTGAAATGATCCGATACAAATTTGCCGCAATCTGGAGGGATTCTTATGCGCCGCCTCGCTTCTTTAGCTCGCTTGATGCCGTCCGCTTCCCTGATTGCGTTGCTTGCGGTCTCACCCGCCATCGCGCAGCAGCCCGAAACCGGATTGCAGACAGGCGAACTTCCCCCCGAGGCTGATAGCGCCGATATCGGTCCGGCGAGCGGCAACGAGATCGTCGTGACAGGCTCGCGCCTCTCGCGTGACCCTAACGCTACAGCGCCATCGCCAGTCATCAGTGTATCGGCCGACGATATCCGCGCCACCGGGCAAAACGATGTCGCGGAGGTTCTCCGTGAAATACCCGCCCTGACGAATTCCGGCACCGTGTCCGATTCCATCGAACGTGGCGGCGGCGGCATCGGGCAAGCGACGCTCGACTTGCGTGGCCTGGGATCGGAGCGAACGCTCGTTCTCGTCAACGGCCGCCGTCATGTGTCAGGTGTGGCCGGGGAGCAGACAGTCGATATCGCTACCATCCCGAGCGCTCTGATCGCATCGGTCGAGGTGCTGACCGGCGGCGCATCGGCGGTCTACGGCGCAGACGCCGTGACCGGCGTGGTCAATTTCAAGCTTCGCGATGATTTCGACGGGCTCGAGCTCAACGCTCAGAACGGCATCTCCGGAGAAGGCGACGGCGGGACCTTCTCCCTGAGCGCCCTGTGGGGCAAGAACTTCGCCGAGGGCCGAGGCAACATAGTCATTGGCGCCTCCTATGATGGCTTCAATGAGCTTGAGTTCGGCGACCGGGCGTTTTCGCGCGACAACCAGCAACTTCCTGCAGGCACCACTTATGCCAATGTGGCTCGCCGATTCCAGCAGGGCGACATCACGTCCGCAACGCCCAATTTTCAGGATCGGTACAGCGTTGCGAGTGGCCGATATCCCAACGGCTTTCTCATTCCGACGGCAGAACAATTCACGACGTTCTTTCCTGGCGTAACACCGACCGCAGCGGAACAAGCGCTCATCGACCGGGCGGCGAACGCGCCGGCCTTGTCCTTGCTGCCCCAGCCCACGTTCGCGATCAGTTCGGCCAGCGGCGTCATCTATCGGGCGGATTTCGGCTTCTTCGGGCTCGATCTCGACAATGATGGCGTGGACGACTGCGAGCAATCATACGTCGGTGCATCCGTTTTCGGCGGCGGCGGCTGCTATGTTTCGACGCCCGGCGGCGGCGTTCGCCCGTTCCAGGACGGCCTCATCGCATCGAACCTCAATCAGTTCGGTGGTGATGGCTCGCCCGAGGGTGTAAATTTCGTTTCACTGGTGCCGCAGCAGAGGCGCTACTCCGCCAATATTCTCGGCGATTTTGAGTTCTCACCCGCGTTCGAGATCTTCGGCGAGGGCAAATACGTCCGTACGGACACCGACAGCCAGCCGGGTGCGCCCAATTCCTTCTACGATTTGCTGTTCATCGCTCCTGACAACCCTTTTATCCCCGACGCGTTGCAGCAATCCGCCGATGATGGAGGCGGGCTGCGCGTCTCGCGGGATTTCTTCGATGTCCCGAACATCTCTCAGTCCGAGCGCGACACCTATCGCGGCGTCGTCGGTGCACGAGGTGCGCTCAGCCGCGGTCTCAGCTATGAAGTCTACGCGAATTACGGGCGGACCGACAACAGCACCACCAGCCTGTTCGACGTTCTGCCTGACCGGTTCTTCGCATCCATTGATGCCATCACCGGCCCGAACGGACAGCCGATTTGCCGCTCCGACATCGATCCGACGCCATATCCAGGCAGCGAGTTCTTCCCGGTAATCGGCCCAGGGTTCTTTACCTTCACGCCGGGGGACGGAACCTGCCGGCCGACCAGCATTCTCAACGGGCCCAACTCCGTCAATGCGGAGGCGCTCGACTTCTTCACCGCGCCGACCACGACGCGCTCGCGCATCGAGCAGCTGGTGTTTTCAGCGCAGATCGCGGGGGACACCGAGAGCTTCTTCAATCTGCCGGGCGGGCCGGTCCAGTTCGCGCTCGGTGCCGAATATCGCGAGGAGAAGAGCCGCACCGAGTTCGACTCGCTTGATCTCGGCTTGCTGCCGGCGGGTTCGCCGGCCGGGGCCGAGGGTACTTTCGTCGGCGAAATCGACGATCGTCAGTCGCTCACCTTCGATGGATCCACTCGTGTTGAGAATACGAGCGGCGAGTTCGACGTGAAGGAAGTATTCGGCGAGCTGCGCATCCCACTCTTGGCGGACCGCTCTTTCTTCCATGAGCTCAGCGTCGAGGGCGCCGCGCGGTACTCCGACTATTCGACAATCGGCGGTGCCTTCACCTGGAGCGTAAGCGGCATCTATGCGCCGGTGCGCGATCTCCGGCTCCGGGGCACCTATTCGCAGGCCATCCGAGCGCCCAACATCTTCGAGCTGTTTTCACCGCAGCAAGGCACGGTCTTCAGGCCGGCGGACCCCTGTGACCAGGCGAACATCGATGCCCTGCTCGCAGCCGGCGATCCGAACGCGCAGAACCGGGTCGCCAATTGCGCAGCGGATGTCGGGCCCAATTTCTCGGATCCGCTCACGGCGCGTTTCCCAGGCACGACCGGTGGCAACCCGGATCTGGAAGAGGAAACCGCCAAGACCTACACGGTTGGTGCCGTGCTTGCGCCGCGCTTCATTCCCGGGCTGACGCTCAGCGCTGACTATTACAACATCGAAATCGAGAACGCGATCGCCGCAGTATCATCACAAGACATTGTCGATAACTGCTATGACAGCGCTACCTTTCCGAACCAGTTCTGCACATTGTTCGAACGCGGCCCCAATGGCGGACTTTCCTTCCTGCGGCAGACACAGATCAATTTCGGCAAGATCGAAACGGCGGGTGTGGATGTCAGTGCCGGGTACAATCTCGTCCTCGGTCTCAACCGCTTCTCACTACGAGGAACGGTGAACTGGGTGGAGAAGCTCGACTTCTTCTTCGATCCCGGTGATCCGACCTTGGTCGATCCCGAGTTGCAGGAACTCGGTCGACCCGAATGGTCGGGCGTTGGCTCCCTTACCTATGGGAGGGGCCCGTTTTCGATCACCTACCGTCTGCAGTATCTCGGACCCCAGGTCCTCCGCGGGGTCGAGATCGAGGACGTAGGGACGCTGTGGGGGCCCGAGGTCCGTGTCGGCGAGACCTTCATCCACGATGTCTCGTTCAGCGCGGAAGTGGCTGACGAAGTTACTTTCTACGGCGGTATCAACAACCTGACCGACGAGGAGCCGTTCGCCAACGCATCGTCCTACCCGGTAAGCCCGGTGGGTCGCTTTCTGTTCATCGGCGCGCGCGTGCGGCTCTGACGAGCGAGGGCCATCAACTTGACGGGGCGAGTGCTTGGGCACCGCGCCCCGTCCGGTAGATGCCAGTCGATCCGCAACTTGTCTCCGGCAGGTGCGGCTGGTGCACAGAAGGAAAGGGCGGCGGCGCTTGCGGTTGCGAGCCGCCGGGAAGTTCTTGCTCCAGCTCTTATCGTTCATTCGATGATGCCGGCACCAACTTGGCCGACATCGGTGAGCGGTAACAGAGCATGCGCTAACCCATTGCCGCGTTTGCGCTTTGATTTCCGCCCGCTATCAACGAGCGCAAAGATAAGTCACGAGGGCCGCGCCAATGATCCGAACCGTCACCGTCCTGCTGTCCGCGCTGCTCGCCACCAGCGCCATCGCGCAGGTTGCGCCGGCGCCGGCGGAACAGCCGAACCCGGTCGAGGAGACGGAGGTGCCGGAGGACCAGAACACCCGTATCACCCCGCCGGCCGATCCGATGTCCCGCCAGTCACCCGAGGATGGCCCGACGGGTGCCGCCATCAGCGACGATGACGACAAGCCCAAGTGGGACATCAACAACCCACCCGGCTGGACCATTCGACAGGTGCCGATACGTGTGGACGAAGGCACCTGGATAGATGTCGACGTTTCGCCCGACGGGCGCACGGTCGCCTTTTCTCTGCTTGGCGACATTTACACCATGCCCCTCACCGGCGGCACGGCGACCCGCATAGCGGAGGGGCTCGCCTGGGAGGTGCAGCCCCGCTTCTCGCGCGACGGCGGGCGCATCGCCTTCACCTCCGATCGCGGCGGGGGCGACAACATCTGGATCATGAACTCCGACGGCGCGGACATGCGCCAGCTGACCAAGGAGGAATTTCGCCTCCTCAACCAGCCGACCTGGTCGCCCGACGGCCAGTTCATCGCCGCCAAGAAGCACTTCACCACCGGCCGCTCGCTCGGCACTGGCGAGGTGTGGCTCTACCACGTCTCGGGCGGCGAGGGCGTCGCGCTGGTGGAGCGCCCGGACGAGCAGCACCAGAAGGAACTGGGCGAGCCGATCTACGCGCCTGACGGCAGCGCGATCTATTATACACGCAACATTTCCCCCGGCCCGATCTTCGAATATGCGCAGGATTCCAACCAGCCCCTGTTCGCCATCGAGCGCTACGACCTCGCCGATGACGAGGTGACTACTGCGGTCAGCGGCTATGGCGGCGCGGTTCGGCCGACACCCTCGCCCGACGGCACGAAGATCGCCTTTGTCCGGCGCGAGAGCGGGGAGAGCCGCCTGTTCGTGAAGGACCTGGCGACAGGCGAGGAGCGGCGGATCTACGACAATCTCGACAAGGACGTGCAGGAGACCTGGGCGGTGACCGGCGTCTACCCGAACATGGACTGGACGCCCGACAGCCGCTCGATCGTCTTCTGGGCAGGCGGCAAGATCCGCCGGGTCGACGCGGACGGCAGCAATTCGGCGGTGATCCCCTTCGCCGTCAACGATACGCGCGGTATCGCCGACGCCCCGCACCCGGTGATCCCTGTCGAGCAGGAGCAGGTGGCAGTCACCATGCCGCGCTTCGCCGAGGTTTCGCCCGACGGGCGCAGCGTGGTGTTCGAGAGCCTCGGCACGCTCTACACGATGCCGGCTGGCGGCGGTGCGATGCGCCGGCTTACTGGCGATGAGGGGGCCATGGAGCTGTTCCCGAGCTGGTCGCGCGACGGGGAGCGGATCGTCTATGTCCGCTGGACCGATGCGGGCCTGGGCGAAATCCGCACGATCGGCGCCGACGGGCGCGGCGGTACCGCCGTCACCCGCCAGCCCGGCCACTATGCCCGCCCCCAATTCTCGCCGGACGGGCGGACCATCGTGTTCGAGAAAGGCGAGGGCGGCTTCCTGACCGCGCCCGTATACAGCGAGGATCCGGGCGTCTACCGCGTCGCCGCTTCAGGCGGGGCACCGGTGCTGGTCCACCGCGAGATGGCGCGCCCGCATTTCGGCGCGGACAGCGAGCGCATCTTCATGACTGGCTCGCGCGAGGGATCGCAGATCCTCGTCTCCACCGACTTGAGCGGCGAGGACGAGCGGGTTCATGCCAAGGGCGAGCTCGTCACCGGCTACAAGGTCTCCCCCAACGGGCGCCATGTCGCGCTCACCGAGAATTACGACGCCTACGCCATGCCGCTGATGCCCGGCGGCCAGGCGGTCACCATCTCGGCCGAGGCGAAGGCGCTGCCGCTGGTGGAGGTGTCGGATTCAGGTGCCGACTATGTCCACTGGTCCTCCGATGGCGACCGGCTGCACTGGTCGCTCGGCCCCACGCTCTACACCGCTGCCGTGCCCGCGCTGTTTCCCTCCTCCCCGCCGGCCGAGGGGGAGGAGCGCCTCGCCTACCAACCGCCCGAGACGGGCGTTTCGATGCTGCGCACCGTCCCCTCCGCGCAGCATGAAGGCACGCTCGCCATCACCGGCGCGCGGATCATCACCATGGCCGGCGAGGATGGCGGGATCATCGAGAACGGCACGATCCTGATCGAGGGCAACAAGGTCGCTGCCATCGGCCCTGCCGCCGCGATTACCTACCCGGCCGGCACGCCGACGATCGATGCCACCGGCCGCACGATCATCCCCGGCCTGATCGACGCGCACGCCCACGGCTCCTACGACGTGGACGAGCTGGTGCCGCAGCAGAACTGGAACCTCGTCCAGAACCTGGCGCTCGGCACCACCACGATCCACGATCCGTCGAGCGACACCGCCTTTTTCGTCGGCGAGGCGATGCAGCAGGCTGGCCTCACGCTGGGCCCGCGCATGTTCTCCACCGGGCGGGTCATCTACGGTGCGAAGAACCCCTCGGCCTTTGCGCAGATCGACACTCTGGAGGATGCGCTCGACCACGTTCGCCGGCTGAAGGCGCAGGGCGCGCTTTCCGTGAAGAACTACAACCAGCCGCGCCGCGACCAGCGGCAGATGGTGGTGGAAGCCTCGCGGCAGGAGAACATGCTGGTCGTGGCCGAGGGCGGATCGCTGTTCGGCATGGACATGAACCTTATCGCCGACGGCAACTCCACGCTCGAGCACAACGTGCCCGTAATGGTGATGTACGAGGACGTGCTGCAGTTCTTCGGGCAGTCTGAGACCAATTACACGCCCACTCTGGTGGTCGGATATGGCGGTCTTGCCGGCGATCCCTATTGGCGGCAGGCGACCAATGTGTGGGAGCAGCCGCTGGTCGCCGCGCACACGCCGCCCGCCATCCTGCGCGCGCAGACCGCCCGGCGCACCACCGCGCCCGAGAGCGAGTTCGTCGACGACGAGGTCGCGCGCGAGGCGGCCAAGCTGGCCGAGCGGGGCGTGCTGGTCTCGATCGGCGCGCATGGCCAACAGGCGGGCATCGGCGCGCACTGGGAGATCTGGTCCTTCGTGCGCGGCGGCATGACGCCGCTCGAGGCGCTGCAGGCGGCAACCATCGTGCCCGCCCGCTCGCTCGGCATGGAGCGCGAGATCGGCTCGCTGGAGCCCGGCAAGCTCGCCGACCTGGTGATCCTCGCCGGCGATCCGCTGGAGAACATCCGCAACACCGAGCGGGTGGAGACGGTGGTGCTCGGCGGCCGCGCCTATGACGCGACAACAATGAACGAGATCGTCACCGGCGATGCACCCCGCGCGCCCTATTGGTGGGAGTGAGCGCCGCCACGCCATGACCCTTCCCCTTGCTACAGGACCCTATATGACCCGCTTACTCCTCCTCGCCTCCACCGCCCTCTTGGCTGCCTGCGCCACCGCCCCGACGCTCGACGCGCCGCTTGCCTCTGCCGTTGCGCCGCCGGCCGCCACGAAAAACGCCGAAATGGCCGCGCTGTTCGAGCAATACGAGGAGGCACAGCTCGCCCTCTCCCCCACCACCAAAGCCTATCGCGGGATCGTGGACGAGGATTACGGCCGCTGGAGCGATGTCGGCGACGCGGCCGCCGCCGAGGAGCAGGCGCTCGATGTGGCGACCCTCGCCGCAATGCGCGCGAACTTCGAGCCCGCCGCGCTCGCCCCCGCCGACCGCCTGTCCTACGAGCTGTTCGAGGCGATGGTCGGGCGCGGCACCGCGGCCTACGAGTTCCGTGAGAACGACTTTCTGTTCGACCAGATGAACGGGCTGCAGAGCTTCGTGCCGAGCTTCCTCATCAACATCCACCGGGTCACTGATCTTGCCACCGCCGAGGCCTATGTCAGCCGCCTCAGCGCCTCCGACACGCTGATGGACCAGGCGCTGGAGGAGGCGGCCGAGCGCGCCGCCGCCGGCGTGCAGCCGCCCAAGTGGGTCTATGCCTACGTCATCAGCGATGCGCAGAACGTCATCACCGGCGCACCCTTCACCGCCGGCGAGGACTCGCCGATCTTCGCCGATCTGAAGGAGAAGGTCGGCGCGCTCGATATTCCGGCGGCGGAAAAGGACCGGCTGATCGCCGAGGGCCGCGCCGCGCTCGTCGACGATCTCGCCCCCGCCTACCGCCGGCTGATCGCGCTGATGGAGCAGCAGCAGGCCCGCGCCCCCACCGAAGACGGCATCTGGCGCCTGCCCCGCGGCGGCGAATACTATGCCGAGCGGTTGGCCAACTACACCACCACCGACCTCAATGCCGACCAGATCCACGCGCTCGGCCTGCAGGAGGTCGAGCGCATCCATGGCGAGATGCGCGCGATCATGGAGCAGGTCGGCTTCGAGGGCACGCTGCAGGAGTTCTTCGCCCATCTGCGCCGCGAGGACCGCTTCTACTACGACACGCGCGAGGCCTATCTCGCCGACGTCGACGAGGTGCTGGGCCGGATGGAGACCGCGCTGCCGACCGCCTTTCACACGCTGCCGCAAGCCGATCTGCGGGTGAAGCCGGTCGAGGAGTTCCGCGAGAAATCGGCGGGCAAGGCGTTCTACCAGTCGCCCACTCCCGATGGCTCGCGCCCGGGCACCTATTACGTCAATCTCTACAATCTGCGCGACATGTCCCGCACCGAGCTGGAGGCGCTCGCCTATCACGAGGGCGTCCCCGGCCACCACCTGCAGCGCGCCGTGCAGACCGAGCTTGGCGACGTACCCGCCTTCCGCCGCTTCGGTGGCGTCACCGCCTATACCGAGGGCTGGGGCCTCTATTCGGAGGAGCTTGGCAAGGACATGGGCTTCTACACCGATCCCTATTCCGACTTCGGCCGGCTTGGCATGGAGCTGTGGCGTGCCGCCCGCCTGGTGGTCGATACCGGTATCCACCACAAGCGCTGGAGCCGCGAGGAGGCGATCGACTGGCTGCAAACCAATACCCCCAATCCCGAGGGCGACGTGAGGAAGGCGATCGAGCGCTATATCGTCTATCCCGGGCAGGCGACCGCTTACATGATCGGCAAGCTCAAGATCATGGATCTGCGCGAGCGTGCGCGCGCGACCTTGGACGAGCGGTTCGACATCCGCGACTTCCATGATGTCGTGCTGCTGTCAGGCCCCGTCCCGCTCGACGTGCTGGAGCGGCGGGTTGATACCTGGATTGCAGGCGGAGGTGGCCCTGCGACCCGGGGCTGAGGACAGGACACGCGCATCGCCCCTGCCTCGATGTTGGCCTCGGCCCGCTGCAATGGCCGGACCGCGCCCACGGTGCGAGTCCACTCGTCACGAAGCGATCGCACAACATGTTGCCCCGGCTCCGGCGCGCCCTCCCGGCGCATCAGACAGCCCGAAATGACAAGGTGCTTATTCACCACCTCAAACAGGAATGGCGGGAGTTTGGAACGCAGCCGAATGGCTGATGTGCGGTCCACCATACCACGCAACAGATAAGGCACGTTCGGTCGAAGATCGTGCAGAACGAACCCTGGCGTGTGTCCAAGACTTACGGCGCCGTCGTTGGCTGGTCGGAACTCTCGCGCTCTGGGCCCGCACCTCCACGCGACATCTCGGCCGTGGCCAAGGCGTCATCCGGCCAGATGGCAGGCTGCTGCGTCTGCGGGTTGAACACGCCGCCGGGATAGCGAGCCGCCGCCGCCGCTGCGATCTCCGCCTGGGTCAGCCATTCGCTCGGCTCGAGCGCCAGCACATCGAGCCCGCGGGTGATCTCGGTGGCGTAGATGCGTCCGTCATACCAGTAGGCGGACCAGAAGCCGCCCAGCACCAGCTGCTCGGCGTCGATCGGCCCCCGGTCAAAATAGGCGATCTCGCGCGGCGCTTCGCTGTCGGTGAAGTCGATCACCGAGATCCCGCCCTGGTACCAGGCCTGCACGAAGATGTCGCGTCCCGGCACCGGGACGATCGAGCCGTTATGGGCAACGCAATTCTCCTTGTCGCTTTGAGGTACGGGCAGCTTGTAAGTGCTCTGGCGGACCAGCTTGCCGTCCTCGATGTCGTAGAACGCATCCGCGCCGTAGCCCATCGGATCGTAGGTCCGGCAGCGCGGCCGTGCACCGCCGCCCCATTCGTCGGTGAAGATCACCTTGGTGCCGTCATTGTTGAAGGTCGCCGAGTGCCAGTAGGCGAAGCCCGGGTCGCTCACCGCGTCGATCCGCTTCGGCCGCATCGGGTCGGAAATGTCGAGCAGGATGCCGTTGCCCGAACAGGCGCCCGCAGCAATCTTCTTCGACGGGAAGACGGTGATGTCGTGGCACTGGTCGGTGCGGCGGGTGTCCTGCGTCCCCTCGCCATGATCGCCGCCGCGCCACAGGCCGGCGATCTGGCCGGTGCCCTCGTCGGCGAAGATGCGCGGCCGGTTGACGATCCGCGCGCGGGAGGGATCGGCGACGGGAACTTCGATCACGTCGATGCTGAACAGCGCCGTGCGCGCATCGCCCGGCACTTCGCCGATGCAGCCCGCCAGCTCCTCCTCGTCGCGCACCCCGGCCGTGCCGCTATTGTAGACGATGATCCGGCGCTCGTCGGCTGAAACCACAGAATGCGTGTGGCTGCCGCGGCAGGTCTGCACCTGCCCCACCTGCACCGGACGCGAGAGGTCGGTGATGTCGAAGATCCGCAGGCCCCGGAAGCGCTCGGGGCTGACGTCGCCCTGGACGCCCTGCAGCCCGCAATCGACCCGCCCGCGGGTCTGCTCGACCGACATGATCAGCAGCTTGCCGACGATCGAGACGTCACCCTGCCCGCCCGGGCAGACGACCGAGCTGACCAGCGAAGGCATGCCGTCGTCGCCCAGCCGGTAGACGTTGAAGCCGTGGTAATTGCCGGTCACCATCACCTCGCCGGAAAAGGCCATATCGGTGTTCCAGAAGCTGAGGAGCGAGGACCGTTCGCCGAACTGGGTGTCCTCTTCCCCGTCATCCTCGCCGCTTTGCGCGGCCGCGTCCTCCTCGTCTGACTCTTCCGCGGGCTCGTCGGCGACGATCGCCGGGGCCAGCGCGCCCGGATTGGCCGGGTCGAAGAAGCCGGCGGGCTTGGGCAGCGAGGCGACCAGCGCCATGTTCCACGCCGCGACGCCGGGATCGGTGAGGCCCGCGGCCAGTTGCGCCCGCGGATCGGCCGAGAGGCCCGACAGCATCGTGCCCAGGCGGTCGATCTCGGCCTGCTGCTCGTTGCTCAGGTCGTTCGCGAATTCGTAAAGCGCCGGATCGTAAGCGGAGCCGGGCTGCTCCAGCAAATCCTCGACCATCGTGACGGCGCCCTCGTGATGCGCGATCATCAGCGAGAGGAATTGCCGATCGAACGCGGCACCGCTTGCCGCTGCGAGCGCAGCCAACTGCTCGGGAGTCGCCATGCCCGTCATCGGCGGATGCGGCGCGGTCATCACCTCGCCCATGGCGGGTCCGCCCGCAACCGAGTGAGCCGCGTGAGCCGCGTGGGCCGCGTGGGCCGCGTGGGCCTGATGAGCGGGGCTGGCGGCCAGCTCGCCACGCTCGCCAAGCCATTCCTCCATGAACGCGAGCTCATCCTGCTGGGAGGCGGCGATGCGGTCTGCCGCCGCGACCAGATCGGGCGTGTTGGTGCGCTCCTTCACCAGCGCCACCATGTCGATTGCCTCCTGGTGATGCGGGATCATGCCACGCATGAACACCACGTCGTCCGGCGAGTAGCGCGTGTCGGCGATCCGGCTTGCCTCGTCCGCGGTCAGCGCCCGGCTGGCCTGCCCCGGCGAACCCGGCTGAACGATCGGCGCCTCCTGGGCAGCAAGCGCGCCAGCGCCTGCAAACGCCAGCGCACTGCTCAAAAGACCACTCCGCACGCCTCGCAGTCGCTGTACCATATCGTCTCCTTTGGAAATGCCGCCGGATAACTCTAGCGGATGAAATTATTCGCGTCGCCCCTGCAAGCCACGCCCGCGGGCGTGGCGTGAATGCTTCCGCCGGCCCGCAGCGGCTCAACGAAAGTGGGTGGTTAAACCCGGTCACCGAGCGCGGAAATCGTCGCCAAATGGACAATGAACGAGGATTGATTGCCTTAACCGTTAGTTCAGACGGTCAGGCGCCGGATTGTTGCGGACCTCTTCCCAGGGTCAGGCAAACCGAGGCGCGGCAGCCGACGCCGGGTTCATTGACGATCAGTCGCGGATTGTCGGGATCTACTTCCCTTTTCCTTTGCAAAGTGCGCGGATCGCGACCCGCAACTAGTTGATATCCCGTCGGTGGGCCAGCCGGCAGACGGTTTCGATGCCCTCGGGCGATCTGGTGAGCGGAGGCGGGCAGCAAAATCTCGCCGTAAGAACTGCCACCCGGTCAGGCGACAGCACCCAAGGCCGTCCACACCGAGTCGCGGTACTTGCGTCCAACCGGCAGCCGGTGCCCATCGTTGAGTTCCACCATCGGAGCTGAAAAGCGGCCCCGAACGACTGCGCGCACCTTGTCCTTTCGCACGATCGTTGAACGGTGAATGCGCACGAACGCCTGCTGGTCGAGCGCTTTTTCCATCTCCCCGAGCATTGCGCTCACGAGATGCGCCTGGCCGTTCATGTGGATGCGCACAAAGTCGCGCTCGGCCTCCAGCCAGCGTATTTCGGTCAGGGGAAGGCGGCGCTTCTCGCTGCCGATCTGCACCCACAGGCCGGGATCGGATGCGGCAAGCGCTCTGCGCTCCAGCTCGGCGAGCCGCTCCTGGAGGAAGGCGAGCCGCTCGCCTGCTCGCCGCGCATCAAGGTCGCTGCGGGCCTGGTCAAGCGCCTGGTCGAGCCGCTCGGCCCGAACCGGCTTGACCACGAAGTCGGTCGCCCGCAACTCGAAGGCCTGCACCGCATGATCCTGAAACGCCGTAACGAAGATGATCGCCGGCGAATGCTCCCGGGGGAGGGCCTTGAGTACCGCGAACCCGTCTACCGCAGGCATCTCGATGTCGAGCAGCAGCACGTCGGGGCGCAGCAGCTCGACCAGCCTCACCGCTTCCCGCCCGCCCTCGGCCTCCCCCGCGATCTGGATGTCCGGCCTCGCGGCCAGAAGCTGCACCAGACGCCGCCGCGCAAGCGGTTCGTCGTCGACGATCAACACGCGCATCATTGACTTTCCGACTTTCACTTGGTGACGTTTATCGACCCTGCGGGGCGTCTGTCGAGTGCGCCTGGCTATCGCCATCGCGGGCAATTCGGTAAAGCCTCGCGTTTCCAAGCACGGGGTTTCCTTGGACAAGCTGCCGAACTTTCCCTCCGCCGCCGCTCCTGCCCGACTCAAGCGAGGCGCAGGCGTGCTTCTCGTGGTCTTCTGGGCGGTTCATCTCGTCATCATGCTGGTTCGTGCCGAGATCAACGACGAGGCCGGTGAGGTCAGTTTCCTCGACAGCTTCGTTCGCCGCTTCAGCTTCGCCGCGTTCGGCGCTTTCCTCGGCTATGTGCTCTACCGCTGCCTGCGTCCGCTCAGGCAACGCGAGTTCAGCCGGCAGGTGGCTATCGGCGCGGCCCTGGCTTTGGCGGTGGCGGGCATCCAGGCGGTCGGCAATGCCTGGATCTTCGGCGGTCATGACCGCGGTTTCCTGTCCAGTTTCCTGACCTCGCTGATCTACTGGTTCTGGTTCTACTTCTGCTGGACTACCGCCTACCTCGCGTTTTCGTACAGCATCACGGTGCAGGAACAGGAACGGCTCGCCGCCGAACTGGCGGTCACGGCGCAGGAAGCGCAGTTCCGCGCGCTACGATACCAGATCAACCCGCACTTCCTGTTCAACACTCTGAACGCCATCGCCGCGCTGGTCCGCGATGCGCCCGCAAAGGCTGAAGAGATGGTGGTCCAACTCTCCGAGTTCTTCCGGCGCAGCCTTGCGGTGAACCCGATGGAGGACCTCACGCTGGCTGAGGAGGTCGAACTGCAACGTCTGTACCTGGAGATCGAGCGCACCCGCTTTCCCGATCGCCTGCGTTTCGACGTGGCACTCGAACCCGGCACATCGGATGCAAAAGTGCCGGCGCTGCTGCTGCAGCCGCTGGTGGAGAACGCGGTGAAGCACGGGGTTGCGCGCTCGGAATTCCCCACGGCCATCCGCATCAATGCGCGCCTCGATGGACCCTTCCTGGAAATTCAAGTCGAGAACGATGCGCGGGCTTCAGGCCACCCTGCAGCGGGAGTGACGGTGGGCCTGCTCAATGTCCGCGATCGCCTGCGCTCGCGGTTCGGTGACCAGGCGAGCCTGACCGCCGCCGAGCTTCCCGAAGGCGGCTTCCGCAACACCTTGCGCCTTCCCCTCGTCCGCTGACGTTCATCGCCCGGATCGAACGCTCGTCGATCAATAGGCCGCTCGGCCAAACCTTCGCGCCACCAAGGCGCAAAGGAGGCGATCATGAAGCGAACTTTGATCCTTGGGGCACGCCTTGCGGCTGTGCTGGCGTACCCCGACGCGGCCTGGGGCCAGCGCACGGAAGAGAATGCGGTGGAAACGGCGGAGGATGCGTTCGGCACAAGCGTCGGCACCGAACGGGTCGGCATCTACTTCCCGCAAAGTGCGCGCGGCTTCAGCCCGGTCCAGGCCGGCAACGTACGCATCGAGGGTATGTACTTCGATTACCAGACCAACCTCAACGGACGGCTGATCTCCGGCAGCAATGTCCGCGTCGGAATTACCGCGCAGGGCTACCCGTTCCCCGCTCCGAGCGGCGTCGCCGACTTCTCGCTGCGGCTGCCGGGATCGGAAGCCCTGGCCAGTACCGTCATTGGCTACGGCCCGTACGGCGGCGCCCGTCTCGAGGTCGACGCGCAGCTTCCCGTCACGCAGACACTGGCGCTGGCTGCCGGAATAGGTCTCGTACAGGACGAGCAGTACTACGGGGGCGCGAGGCAGGATACGAGCGCAGCAGTAGTTGCACGCTGGCGTCCCAGCGAAAATCTCGAAGTGATCCCCTTCTGGAGTGTGCAGGACAACAGCGGCGATGAAGGGCAGCCGATCATCTTCACCGGCGGCGCGTTCCTCCCGCCAAAGATCGAGCGGCGGCGTTATTTCGGCCCCGATTGGGCGCAAAAGGAGTCGCGCGGCGAGAATTACGGGCTCCTTTCCACTTACCGTTTCGGCGACTGGACGCTGCGCGGCGGGGCGTTCCGTTCCGCCTCTCACGCTTTCCGCAACTTCAACGTGCTTTATCTGAACACCACGCCCGAGGGAGAGGCAGACCGCACCGTCATTTACGAGGAGGGCCGCCGGACCGCCTCCAGTTCGGGCGAGCTGCGGCTCACCAGGCAGATTGCGGAAGGGGACCGCCTTCACCTCGTACACCTGATGACCCGCGGCCGCATGCAGGACCGGCGCTACGGCGCGGCACAGCGGCTCGACTTCGGCCGCGGACGCATCGACGAAGTGATCGCCGCGCCCGAACCGAACTTCACGCCGGGCGCCCAGACGACCGACAAGGTGCGTCAGGTCACCGCCGGCTTGGGCTACGAAGGGAGATGGCGGAACGTGGGGGAACTCAGCCTCGGCGTCCAACGCAGTTTCTACGAGAAAGCGGTCGTCAGCCCTGCAGGCGCGCTGCCCGTGTCCCGATCGAGCCCCTGGCTGTTCAACGGGTCGCTTTCGCTGATCGCCAGCCAGGATGTCGCTTTCTACGCGGGCTACAGCAAAGGACTGGAGGAAAGTCCGGTGGCGCCCGAGATCGCGGTCAATCGCGGCGAGGCGCCGCCCGCGATCATCACCGAGCAGATGGATGCGGGGTTCCGCTACGCGCTCACGCCCTCGCTGCGGCTGGTCGCGGGGGTGTTCGACGTGCGCAAGCCCTACTTCGCTCTCGATCCGGATCGGCAGTTTCGCAGGCTTGGCGAAAGGCGCAACCGCGGGGTCGAAGTGTCCGTGGCCGGGCAGATCACGCCGCGGCTCAACCTGGTGCTAGGCGCAATTTTCCTCGATGCCACCGTCAGCGGGGATGCGGAGGACCTGGGCCTCATCGGGCCGCGGCCAATCGGCTCGATCAGCCGCAATATCAATGGTGCCCTCAATTGGAATGTGCCCTGGATCGAAGGGCTCTCCCTCGACCTTGCGTACGAAAGTACGGCCGACAGGGTCTCCAACGCTGCGAACACCCTCTTCATTCCGGCTCGCTACGCTGCCGGGATCGGCGGCCGCTATCGCTTCGACCTGTTGGGCAAGCCAGCCACCGTCCGCGCGCAGGTGGGCTCGGTAAACGACGCCTACGGGTTCAACAACATCAGCGAGGGTTTCTACTACAACCTTCCGCGGCGTTTCCAGATGAGCCTGACGGTCGATATTTGAACTCTCGCAAAACGAGGTCGATGGCGGTTTGTGATCGCTCCTCGCAAGCCTGCTCATCTGTCGGGCATGATCAGCCGAAACAGAGCGCCGCCAAGCGAGCCGGAGGTGATCTCGACCGACCATCCGGAAGCGACGGCGATCTGGCGGACCAGGTTCAGGCCGATGCCGCTGCCCTCCTGCCGGGTCGTGAAGAAAGGGAGGAACACGTCGGCACGGATGTTTTCCGGGATGCCGGGGCCATTGTCCTCGACCTCGATCCTCGCCCCCTCGCGAGAGGCGGTGATGCTGAGGCGCACCTCAGGATCGGCACGGCGCGCATTTGCCTGCGCGGCGTTGCGCAGCAGATTGATGACCGCCTGTGCAAGGAGGTCGGGATCGGCCACGATCTCGATGCCGTCCTCCACCTCGAGGACCAGCTCGCAAGTCGGCCATTCCGTACGAAACAGGAGCGCGAGCTGCCCGGCGAAAGGCGCTACGACGAACGCCAAGGCACGCGGCACGGGCGTGTGGGCTACGGCGCGGTAGCTGTCGATGAAGCCGCGCAGACCCTCGGTCCGGCGGGCGAGCGTGGCCGTCGCCTCCCGGGCAGCGTTCAGATCCGGGACCGCTTCGTTCAGCATCGTGTCGAGCGTTCGCGAAAGTGACATGACGGGCGTCAGCGAGTTGAGAATTTCGTGGGTCAGCACCCGGACGAGATCGGTCTGCGCCGCCACCTCTACGGTGTCGAGCGTGCCTTGCACCGGCTCCAGACTGACGAGGTGGACCGGGCTGCCGAGCCGCTCTAGCGTTGCGGTGCGCACCAGGGTGCGTTGCAGCCGCCCCTCGAAGTGTAGCAGCAGCAACTCGCGCCGACCGCCTTCCGGGCTCGCCAGCCTTTCTGCGAAGGTGGCGCCGTAAACGGCGAAATCCTGCGGGCGAATGCCGCTATGCTGGTCGAAGAGACGTCGCCCCATCTTGTTGGCGGGGGTGATGCCGCGTGCCTTGTCGACGATCAGCAGCGCGACCGGTGCGTCATCGACCAGGGCCTCCAGCAGGCGCAGTTCCTGCTCGCCTGCGCTTCGCTGGACCTGCAGGTCGCGCAGGGCGCCATCGAGTGCCGCGCCGAGTTGATCGAAGCCGGCTCCACCCCCCTTGTCGAAGCGGCTGGCGAACTCGCGATGGCGCAGCGCCTCGAGGAAGTGGGCGAGCATGCGGTTGGTACGGGTGATCTTCCACCACAGCCCGGTTACCGCCCCGCCGAGGGCGACGAGCGCGACGAGGCGGGCGGCAGCCAGGTCGGGCTCCAGCAGCGCAGCCACCAGGGCGGCGAGCGCCACCAGCACCGCGGTGAGCCAGCCGATCAGTGCGAGGGTAAACCGGGCGTCAAAGCCCATGCTTTTCCATCCGGCGATACAATGCGGCCCTCGACAGGCCCAGCTCGGCCGCTGCGGAGGAGATGTTGTAGCCGTGCTTTCTCAGCGCCGCCTCCACCAGCCGCCGCTCGGCGCGGTCGAGGTTGAGGTCGTCGGCCCGCTCGGGCGGGACCACCGCCGCCGGCGGGAAGCGGTGGGAGGAGGGGGTGAGCGAGAAGTCCGCCGGCTCCAATGGCCCGCCCTCGCGCCCCAGGATCAGCGCCCGTTCCACCGCATGGCGCAGCGCCCGCACGTTGCCCGGCCAATCGTGCCGCACCAGCGCCTCGCGCGCCGCATCGCTGAGGGCGGGCACCGCGCGCTGGTAGCGGCCCGCGTACTGCTTGAGAAAATGGTCGACCAGCGCCGGCACGTCTTCCGGCCGGTCTCGCAAGGCAGGCAGTTCCAGCTCGATCGTGTTGAGCCGGAACAGCAGATCCTGCCGAAAATGGCGCTCGTCCCGCAGAGCCGCGGGGCTCATGTTGGTCGCCGCGATCACCCGGATGTCGACCGGCACCGCCCGGTTGGCGCCGACCGGGGTGACCTTCCGCAGCTCCAGCGCAGTCAGGAGCTTTGGCTGAAGGTGCAGCGGCAGGTTGCCGATCTCGTCCAGGAACAGCGTTCCGCCATCCGCCGCCTCGATCCGGCCCACGCGATCGGCGCGGGCATCGGTGAAGGCGCCCTTCACATGGCCGAACAGTTCGGAATCAATCAGCTCGGCGTTGATCGCGCCGAGATCGACCGACACCATCGGCCGGTCCGCGCGGCGTGATTGATCGTGGAGCGCGCGGGCAGCGAGCTCCTTGCCGGTGCCGTTCTCGCCCAGGATCAGCACGTTGGCATCGGTCGGCGCGGCGCGGGCGATCAGCGAATGGACCCGGGCCATGGCTGGCGAGGAGCCGACCAGCGGGGATTGCCCGCCATTGCCCGCTGCGGAAGGGGCCACCGCCCCGGCCGACCGCCGCGATCGGCGCAGCGCCGCGGCGGTGCGCACGCTCGCCAGCAGGCGCTCGTTCGACCAGGGCTTGGAGACGAAGTCGGTCGCGCCGCGCTTCATCGCCTCCACCGCGACCGTGACGCCGGCATGGGCGGTGATCATCACGATCGCGCAGTCCGGATCGAGATCGAGGAAACGGCGCAGCAGCCCCAGCCCTTCTGCGGCATCGGTTGCGCCGCGGGCGAAATTGGCATCGAGGAGGATCACGTCGGGGGGGAACTCGGCCATCTGCGCCAGCGCCGCATCCGGCCCGGTGGCCGTCAGAACGCGGGTGAAGAGTGAGCCCAACAGCAGCGCGGCGGCTGTCAAGATATCTTCATCGTCATCGACGACGAGACAGGTGTCGAATTGCCTCCCCATGTGGTCGCTTTCGTACAATTGGCGTGCGGAACCGGACAATCAAAAACCGTGCCAACTGGCTTCAAAGGCCGACCGGCGCCTTCGATGCCAATTGGCACGGTTCCTGCTTCACGGTCTGCGATGATCAACATTCTGCCCTGGACCGCCACCATGCACGATCGCCCCGCTCCTTCCGCATCTGGGACCAGACTCCTTGCTTGCACCCTGCTGGCCGCCGCAACCGCCCTGCTCGCAGTGCAGTGCGGGGGCGAGGGGGCGGCCCGCGCGGATGTCCAGATCCGGACAGCACCGTTCGATTCCGGACACCGCCCCCATAACACCGACGTCCTGTTCGCGACCGTGGTGCCGCTCGCATGACGATGCTCCAGTTGAAGCCCCGTGGGATGGGGGGTTCCGAGCGTCCGGCGACCGGCAGCGACATGGACCGGGCGGTCGCCGACCGCCGGCTGGGTCGGCCTGCGAAAATCGCCATCGGGGTGGCAGTGGCTCTCTGCCTGATCGTGCTGTTCTGGCTCTACGCACCGCGCGGCGAAACGCAGACCGTCGCCCGCGACCGCCTGACCATATCCGAGGTGGTGGACGGCAGCTTCCTCGACTTCATCCCGTTGCGCGCCCGCGTGACCCCGCTGCTGACCGTCTATCTCGATGCGATCGAGGGCGGCCGGGTCGAGGAGGTCGTGGCCGAGGACGGGCAGATGCTTCAAAAGGGGCAGCTGATCGCGGTCCTGTCGAATGCCGAGCTGCAGCTGTCTGTCCTGGCTCGCCAGACCGAGGTCGAGCAGCAGATCAACAACATGCGCAGTCAGGAACTGGCCTTGGCACAGACCCGCCTTGCCAACGAACGCTCGGTGCTCGAGGCCGAATTGGCGGCGCAGAAGGCGATCCGCCAGTACGAGCGCGAAGCGCCGCTGGCCGAGCGCGGCTTCGTCGCGGCCAAGCAGTTCGCCGATACCGAAGACCAGCTGGGTTACGAGCGCGAGCGGCTGGCCGCCCTGCGCCGCAGCCGGGCGAACGACGAGCGGCTCCAGGGGAGCCAACTCGCTCAGCAGCGCGCCTCGACCGAGGCCCTGCGATCAAGCCTCGACGTGGCGCAGGCAAGCCTTAACGGCCTCAACCTGCGCGCGCCGGTGACAGGGCAGCTATCGGGCTTCTCGATCCAGGTCGGTCAATCGCTCCAGCGGGGCGAGCGGATCGGCCAGATCGACAGCCCGGGCCGCAACAAGCTCGTCGCAGGGGTGGACGAGTTCTATCTCGGCCGCGTTGGCGTCGGCCAGCGTGCCGCCATCGAATGGGGCGGCACCACCTATCCGGTGCGAGTCACCCGCATCTCCCCGCAGGTGCAGAACGGCCAGTTCGAGGTCGACCTGCAGTTCACCGGCGCCGAGCCCGACGATCTCCAGCGCGGCCAGACGCTGCAGGCGCGCCTGACGCTCGACGACCCGACGCCCGCCCGGCTGATCCCCAACGGCGCCTTCTATAACGACAGCGGCGGCGCCTTCGTGTTCGTCGTGTCGCCCGACGGGACCAGCGCAGTGAAGCGCCCCGTCCGGCTCGGCCGCCGCAACGCCGAAAGCATCGAGGTGCTGGAAGGGCTCGATGCCGGCGAGCGCGTGATCACCTCCCCCTACACCGGTTTTGCCGACAAGGATCGGCTCGACCTCACCCAAGGAGATTGAGATGTTGCAGATGCGCGCGCTTTCGCGGGTCTATCGCGCCGATACGATCGAGACGACCGCGCTCGATTCCATCGACCTCGACGTGTTCGATGGCGAGTTCGTCGCGATCATGGGTCCGTCGGGCTGCGGCAAGTCGACACTGCTCAACGTCATGGGAATGCTCGATTCGCCGTCGAGCGGTTCGTACCTGTTCGACGGGCAGGAGGTCGCCGGCCTGACCGAGGCCAAGCTCGCCGCCATGCGCAAGGCCAGCATCGGCTTCATCTTCCAGAGCTTCAACCTGGTCGACGAACTGAGCGTGCGGGAGAATATCGAGCTGGCGCTGCTCTACCATTCGGTGCCCGCGTCGGATCGCCGCGCGCGGGTCGAGGCGGTAATGGACCGCGTCGGCATCGCTCATCGGGCCCGCCACCGCCCCGGACAACTGTCCGGAGGTCAGCAGCAGCGCGTCGCCGTCGCCCGCGCTCTGGTGGCCGAGCCCAGGCTGATCCTCGCGGACGAGCCGACCGGCAATCTCGACACCAGCCATGGCGAGGAGGTGATGCGGATGCTGCAGACCCTGAACGCGGCCGGCTCCACCATCGTCATGGTCACGCACTCGCCCGCCCATGCCGACTATGCCGGCCGGATCGTCAACATGCTCGACGGCCGCATCCTCCAGGAACGGCGCCGCGCCGCCTGATCCTTCTCCAAGCAAGCCAACCGGAGATCCCTTGCCATGTGGCGCAACTACCTGACCGTCGGCCTTCGCTCGCTGATGAAGCATCGCACCTACGCCTTCATCAACATCGTCGGCCTCGCCATCGGCCTCGCCGCCTGCATCCTGATCCTGCTCTATGTCCGCTACGAGCAGAGCTATGACGACTGGATGCCGGGTGCCGACCGGGTCTTCCAGCTGCAGACCCACTACGAGGCGACCGAGAGCGGCGGCGAGGAAATGAAGCTGCAGATGAGCGAGATCGTCGCCGGGGACGCGCTGACGAAGGACTACCCGGACCAGGTGGAGAAGCTGGTGTGGGTCCGCGGTTTTGCGCCCGTCGTGATCCAGGACGGCGTCGCCTCCGAGATCGACGACCTGCGGATGGTCGATGACGACCTGTTCGAGATATTCGATGTGCCGTTCGTGCGCGGCAGCGCCGAAAGCGCGCTCCCCGATGCCAATTCGATCGTGCTCAGCGAAAGCGAGGCGCTCCGGCGGTTTGGCGATGCCGACCCGATCGGGCGCACGCTGACCCTGGTCGATAACATGGGACCGGTCGACTATCGCGTCACCGGCGTGTTCAAGGACTGGCCCGAGAATTCGAGCTTCTCGGCCAACGCGGTGGCCCGCTTCGACCTCGAAACCCAGTACGCCGATCGCCTGTGGCAGGTGACCGAGTGGGGCAACCAGCATGGCTGGAACTTCGTCAAGCTGCGCTCGCCCGAGGATGCTGCGCTGATCGAAGACAACATGCAGGCTTGGGAGAAGCGCAATATCCCCGATCAGACCGGCGAGGGACCGGTCACCAATCCGGGCGACTACCAGGAATTCAAGCTGGTCAACCTGCGCGATGTGCACCTGGGCGAAGCGCAGGACGTGGCAATCACGCCGGGCAATGATCGCGCCACCGTGGTGACGTTCGCCGTCATCGCGCTGCTGATCCTGGGCATGGCGATCGTCAACTTCACCAACCTGGCCACCGCCCGGGCCTCGCAACGGGCGCGCGAAGTCGCCCTGCGCAAGGTGCTTGGTGCCTCGCGCCAACAGCTGATCGGGCAGTTCCTGGGAGAGGCGGTGCTGGTCGCAGCGATCGCGATGGTGATCGCGCTGGCGTCGGTCGAGCTGCTGCTGCCCTGGTTCAACGCTTTCCTCGATGCGCAGATGACGCTGCGTTACATCGGAGAGAACGGCGTGCTGTTGCCCGCGCTTGCGCTGGTACTGCTGGTCGGGTTGGCCGGCGGGCTCTATCCCGCCTTCTACCTGTCGCGGTTCGAGCCTGCGCGCATCCTGAAGGCCAACAAGTCGGCCGCCGATGCGCAAGGCTCCGGCCGGCTGCGCAGCGCGCTGGTGGTGGCGCAGTTCGCGGTCTCGATCGGCCTCATCATCTGCACAGGCGTCATCTACGCACAGACGATCTACGCCCGGACCAGCGATGCCGGCTACCAGCGGGAAGAGCTGCTGCAGGTCGGCAATCTCGGGTTCCGCGGTGTGGAGGGGCGGGACAAGCAGGTGGTCGAGCAGATTCGCCGTCTTCCTGGCGTCGAGTCCGCGGCCCGCACGCAGATCTCGGTGAACCCGGGCGGAAATTCGATGAGGCAGGTCTTCAAAGCAGGGTCCGATACTCCGGTCGACCTCGGGATCTACGGCGTGGAGCCGGACTTCTTCGGCACGATGGGCATGGAACTGCTCGCCGGCCGCGGCTTTTCGGAAACGATCGGTCGCGATGATGCGACGACGCCGTTTCCGGTCGATATGGAAGCGGAAGCCGCGCTCGCCCGGCGCGGGGTGAACACCGTGATCACCCGGGAGGCGGCGCGGCGGCTCGGCTTCGCAACCCCGCAGGCGGCGATCGGACAGGATCTGCGCAGCCAGCTGACGCCGGAGGAGTTTGGCCTCGCCCCGATGACGGTCGTCGGCGTGGTGGAGGATGCGCGGTTCCGCTCGATCCGCGATCCGCTGCAGCCGATCTTCTACCTGATGCAGCGCGAGAATTTCGGTGAGATCGTGGTGCGCTTCGATGGCAATCCGGCACAGGTGCGCGAGGCGGTCGAGCAGGTCTGGACGCGCAACATCCCGCAAGTGCCGTTTGACGGGCAGTTTGCCGAAGACATCGTGCGCGAGCAGTACGAGCAGGAGGCGGCACGGGCGCAGATCTTTGCCGCCTTCGCCGTTCTTGCGGTGATCATCGGCTGCCTCGGCCTGTTCGGCCTTGCCGCCTTCACGGCGGAGCGGCGCACCAAAGAGATCGGCATCCGCAAGGTGCTGGGCGCGCGCACGATCGACATTGTGCGGCTGCTGGTGTGGCAGTTCACGCGGCCGGTGGTGATCGCCAACGTGATCGCCTGGCCGATCTGCTGGTGGCTGATGCGCGATTGGCTGAACGGCTTCGATGCCCGCATCGCGCTGACGCCGACGCCGTTCGTACTGGCCGGCCTCCTGGCGCTTGCCATCGCAGTGGCGACGATCGGAGCCCATGCCTGGCGGGTGTCGCAGACCAGCCCGATCCGCGCGCTCCGCTACGAGTGAGACGGTGAACCGCCAGTGCGCAGCCCCAGTGCGCAGCCCCAGTGCGCGGCCGATGCCGTTCAGATCGTAGGCTCGGGGGGGCGCAGGGTAGCGCCTGGCGCTTCCCCCTCGCGCAACGCAAACGCGGCGAGCAGCAGGCAGGCGGGCCCCATGCCGATCGGCCAGGCCAGCATCCGCACCATGAACCCGGCGTGGATCACCGTGTGATTGCGGAAGATCGCGTACCAGGCAAGGATCGCAGCGATCGACAGCAATCCCGTCAGCACGGCCATCTTGCGCCACGGTGGCATCCTGCGATCGAACAGCAGCAGGAAGATCGCTCCGGCCGCTCCCAGGACCGCCAGCAGCAATGCCAGATAAGGCGCTGGTTCTATGCCCCAGCCGAGCAAGACAGCATTAGCCGCCAGCGCCCGGACGACATCGATGAGCGAAAAGCCCTCGCCGCCCACGCGGTAAGCAAGCTGGCTGAAGAACAGGAAAACACCGTCCCACCCGATCAGAACCAGCACTGCCAGCAACTTCGCCGCCACGGCCCCTCCCGCCCCGAGGACGAAAGCGCCGAGCAGGCGGGCAAGCACCATGGGCCGGATCTGCGCTTGCGCCGCGAAGGCCTGCAAAGCCGTGCTTCCGATGATGATGGCGAGCATCATCGGCACGGTGCCGTGCAGAAAGTCGAAGCCGAACGCCAATCCGGCCAGCCCCGCAACCGTCAGATCGAACTTCACGCCGGGCCTGAAGGGTCTGAACGACAACCAGCCGAGCGCCGCATAGAGGATCATGTCCGACGGCCCGTGGGTCAGTGATTGCGCGAAGAGATCGATGCCGGAGAAGGCCAGGAACGATGCCGAAACGCCCGCGAAGGCCAGCGCAGCGACAGCCTGGCTGCGGTCCGATCTGGCAAGCGCCCGACGGCACCGGAAAAGCTGGCCTGCCAGAACCAGGATCAGCAAAGCCACCACCACCGCTCGGTAAAGCACGCGGATATCGGCCAGCGACACCGCGGAGATCAGCAGCTGGAACGGTATCCGGTAGCCATGCACGTAGCGGCTGTACGGAAAGTAGCTCTCCTGCGGCAGCAGCTCTCGCGGGGACGCTGACTGCACCGCCGCAATGGCGATCGCGCATTCCGTTTGCACGTTCCCTTGTGCATCGAGCAAGGGAACGGGATAGTCGTTGAAGACGACCAGCGGGGCGACGGACGATGATAGGGGCGGTGGGCGGAACCGCGCCATCATCACCAGCAGACAGTCATTGTACTGGTTGAAGCCGAGTATCCTGTCTCGTGTGAAATCCTCCGGCTGCAACGATCCTTCGGCAATGGAGCGTTGCAGATTTCGCTGCATGGGCGCGCTGGGCAGAAGCTCCACCGCCAGAAGCGAGGCGAGGAGCACCGCCGTGACGAGCGCACCCGTCGCTCCCATCGCGAACGGCCAGAAGAACGATCCGGCACGGGCGAAGTTTTGCCGCCGTCGCGTGGGCCGTTCGGGCATCGCGGCGCGCTCCGTCATCCCGCCGGCACGTCCCGCTTCTTCCCCGGACCCGCGAAAGCCCAGTGCCGCGAGCCCACGAAGTTCACCGTCATGGCGACCGCAGAAGCAACCGCCAGCGCGATCGCGGGCACGCGGGACACCAGCGGCGGACCCAGTGCGATGCACAATGCGTATACCGCCAGGTTCACCGCGGCCCCGAAGATCTGCACGAGCACATACCTCACGGACTGGAAAAGACCGTGCTGGTCCGTCCGCCGAAAGGTCCAGGTGCGGTTGAGATACCAGGTCACGCACAGCGCCGCGGGAAAGCTGATGCCGCGAGAGGCGTACGAGCCGAGACCGGTGGTCGCGACCAGGAGCGAGAGAATGACCGCGTCGACCACGAAGCCGGTGGCTCCGGTCACCGCGAACCGGGTGAAGGACGATGCCAGCGGGCGCTGCCCCGGCCCGTGGTTCAAGCCGCCGGCTCCGATGGCACCGCGAGCGAATCCTCACGCCTCAGCGCCAGGTAGGCAAGCCGCTTCATTTCCCGTCGGCCGCAGGTCACAGTGTCGAGGATCAGCCCGCAGGCGAGAGACAGAAGAGCGCTCACGAACAGGCCGATGGCGAGGATGAGCGTCGGAAAGCGCGGCACCAGGCCCGTTTGCAGGTAGGTCACCATGATCGGAGCCATCAGGATCGACGCGATCAGCACCAACAGCAAGGCCGCGCCTCCGAAAAGAAGGACAGGACGCTCACGCTTCGTCAGCTTCACGATCGTCCAGAAGATCGAGATGCCGTCGGAAACCGTGTTCAGCTTGCTTTGGGAGCCAGCCTGCCGGTTGCTGAACCGCGTTTGCACCTCGGCGAAGGGCAGTTCGAGTTCGAGCGTGTGGACCGTCAGCTCCGTCTCGATCTCGAACCCCGCCGAGGTAACCGGGAAACTCTTGACGAAACGGCGGGAGAA
>PPFU01001442.1_pt1 | contig 35844 bp, 33 predicted proteins | sample 1535991 | NCBI WGS metagenome assembly PPFU01 (sample SAMN04901290, study PRJNA319586) | Hypolithon metagenome, whole genome shotgun sequencing project. | isolation source: Antarctic Hypolithon | place: Antarctica: Miers Valley | collected 2014
GCCCGGCGAAGCGGGGAAACATTACAAGCCGACCGTGACACTCAATGGCACCACGATGCCGTGGAAGCTGGTCGATGGCGTGAAGGTCTTTCACATGACGTGCGATGAGGTCTGGCATGAGTTTGTGCCGAAGACTTCGGCCAACGAAGCGCTGCGCGCAACGTGCTGGGGATACAACAAACAAGTTCACGGCCCGACCATCGAAGTCGTGGAAGGCGACCGGCTGCGCATCTACGTCACTAATAACCTGCCCGCGCCGACAACCGTCCACTGGCACGGCATCATCCTCCCGAACGGCATGGATGGCGTGGGCGGGCTCACGCAGAAAGCGATCCATCCAGGTGAAACTTACAAGTATGAGTTCACGGTCTGGCAGCACGGGACATTCATGTATCACGCGCACCATGATGAAATGACGCAGATGGCGCTGGGCCTTCTCGGCATGCTCATCATTCATCCGCGCGAACCGAAAGCCCCGGTCGATCGCGACTTTGTTTACATGCTCAGCGAGTGGCGCATCGATCCTGGCACGTCGCGCCCAAACCCAAACGAGATGACGGATTTCAATATTCTATCTCTCAACGGCAAAGCCTATCCAGGCACCGCGCCGATGATCGTGCAGCAAGGCGACCGCGTGCGCATCCGCATCGGGAATTTGAGTGCGATGGATCATCACCCGATTCACTTTCACGGACATAAATGGTGGGTCACGGAAACAGACGGCGGCGTGATTCCTGAAACTGCGCGCTGGCCGGAAACAACGGTGCTCGTGCCGGTCGGCACCACCCGCACCGTCGAGTGGACCGCGGACAATCCGGGCGACTGGGCTTTCCACTGCCACATGACGCATCACGTCATGAACCAGATGGGCCACGAAATCCCAAACATGATCGGCGTGGAGCGCGGAGACTTCGACAAACGCGCGCGCAAGTTCCTCCCCGGCTATATGACGATGGGCGAAACCGGCATGGCGGAAATGGGCGACATGGGAATGAAAACCCCGCGCAACTCCGTGCCGATGGTGGGCTCTCCTGGGCCGCACGACTACATCACGATGGGCGGCATGTATACGAACATCAAGATTCGCGAGAAGGTCGAAGACTATAACGCCGATCCCGGATGGTATGAAAAGCCGGCCGGGACGCTCGCGAGCCTGGCAATGGCGGATGACTTGCGGCGCGACGGAATCAACTTGAGCGCGAAGGAAGAAACGCCCGCTGCGGCGGACACGAAATTCGTGTGTCCGATGCACCCGGAAGTCGTCTCAGACAAAGCCGGCAAGTGCCCGAAGTGCGGCATGGCGCTCAAGCGTGGCGGTGCCAGCGCCAAGCAAGGCGAACATCAACACTGACCGATAACGGTCTCCACGCATGACCGGGCTCGCCGCAATGGCAATCCAGAGAGCCATGGGTAGCGCAGACGCGACAAGTCACGTCCAGTACTCCCCGAGGCGGCGGCGGGCGCTGTGCAGGCGCACGGTCAGCGCGTTGGCGGTCACACCGCGATCGATCGCGACTGCGCTCGGGCTTTCGCCGCTGAGATCTACGCGGCAGATGAGATCCCGATATTGCTCCGGCAGTTCGGCGAGCAGCCGCTCGAAGTAGGCACACAACAGGCCCGTTTCCTCCGGGTCGGCCACGTAGCTGGCGAGCCCGCGCCAGCGTGGAGACGTGCCCCGGAAGGCAAACAGACGCACGTCTTACTGCTTCGCGTTCGCGATTTCGCCGGGGTAGCTCTTCTTCACTTCAGCCAGGGTGGCACGGAAGGTCTCAATGTTTTTTGCCGCGGTGCTCAGGGTGCGCGCGGCGTTGGCACGGCTGATGGCGGCGAGATCCGCGAGGAGCGCGTCCACGCGTGGCTGCACTTCGCCGGCTTTGTCGCCGCTCCGAGCGGGGAGGACCTTCAGCAGGACTTCGAAGGCATCCGTCACTTCGTCGAGGACCTCGTATTCATTTTTCGGGAAGGCGGCTTCGAGTTCGGCGTGGTGTTGGTTGATCTTGGCGAACAGGCCCTGGAGTGTCGCGGGCACGGCGATGTTTTCGCCGCTCTTCTTCGCACCGCAGATGCAGAGCCACTCGGGATTGCCGCACTCTCCGCATTTTTGGGTCTGGTAATGCACGCGGAAAGTCATCGGCTTCGCTGTCGGCGTTTCCTTGAGTTGAAAGATGACCCAGTAATCTTCGCCGGGTGGTTTCGGGCCGGCCACGAACGCGCCATCGGTGGTCGCGACCTCGAGTTTCCGCGGGTCGCCGCGTTTGCCCGCGGTCGCGGTGAGGGCATGCTCCTTTGCGGGCATGGGTTTGAGGGCCGAGTCGAGCAGCGTGATGACGAAGTTCTCGCCGACCACGCCAAATTCCGCGTTTGGCGTGGCGGGTGAATCGAGCGCGATCAGACGGCCGCCGTTTGGGCCGATGGTGATGCGCTCGTGGGCGGAGGCGGTGGCGCAAAGGAGGGCGGTGACGATGGTGGCGATGGTGGTGTTTTTCATGATGGTGTGGTTGTTGGTTTACTGCGCGGCTGGGGCATCCAGCCGGAGAGCTTTTTCGGCGGCACGCCGGCCGATGAGCCAAAACAGGGCGGGCGTGACGGCGAGATCGAGGAGTGTGCTGCTGACGAGTCCGCCGACGATGACGACGGCGACGGGATGAAGAATTTCCTTACCCGGCTCGTCCGCGGCGAGCAGCAGCGGGATGAGGGCGATGCCGGCGGCGAGCGCGGTCATCAGCACGGGCACGAGCCGCTCGAGGGTGCCGCGGGTGATCATTTCCCGGGTGAAACTTTCGCCCTCGTGGCGCATGAGATGGAGGTAATGCGAGAGCATCATGATGCTGTTGCGCGCGGCGACTCCGGCCACGGCGATGAACCCGACGAGGGTGGCGATGGAGATGTTATCGACGAGGAGCCAGGTGAGCGCGAGGCCGCCCATGAGCGCGAGCGGGATGTTCAGCAGCACTTGCGCGGCGAGCGAGGCGCTGCGGAAGTAGCCGAAGAGCAGGAAGGCGATCACCACCAGGACGAGGGAGGAAAAGATCGCGATGCGTCTGGCGGCGGCCTGCTGCGCTTTGAACTCGCCCTCAAAGCTCACGTAGTAGCCCGGCGGTAGCGTCACCTGCTCGCGGACTGCGTCCTGCCACCGGGAGACGAGGGATTCGAGGTCGCGCTCGCTGGTGTTCGCGCCGATGACGATGCGCCGCTGCGTGTTCTCGCGGTTGATCACATTCGGGCCTGTGCTCTCGCGGACATGGGCGACGAGGCGCAGGGGGATGCGCTGGCCGCTGCCTGTTTCGATGAGGAGTTCGCCGAGTTTTTGCGGGGCGTCGCGCCACTCGGGCGGGAGGCGCAGGAGGAGGTCCATGGTGCGCTGGCCTTCGCGCAGCTCGGCGAGCACGCTGCCGCCGAGCAGCGTGGAAAGCTGTGCGTTCAACGCGCCGGGCTGCACGCCGTAGGCTTGGGCGCGCTCGCGTCTCACCTCGATGCGCAACTGTGGGATGGGTACCTGCTTTTCCACAAAGATATCGGTGAGGCCAGGGATGCCTTTTGCGATGCTCTCGACCTCCGCTCCTTTCGCGCGGAGCACGGCGAGGTCGGGGCCGAAAATTTTCACGGCGATCTTCGCGGAGACGCCGCTAAGCATGTGGGAAAGCCGATGGCTGATGGGCTGGCCGACGTTCGTGAAGGTGCCGGGGACGCCGCCGAGTCTCTTGCGGATGTCGGCGAAGACTTCCGGGCGCGGACGGCCGTCGGCGTGGAACTCGACGTCGAACTCGTTCACCGAGACGGGCATGACATGGTCGTCGCGCTCGGCGCGGCCAGCCCGGCGGCCCACGCTTTTCACTTCGGGGATGCCGAGCAGCAGCCTCACGGCCGCGTCGCCGATTGCGTTACTCTGCGTGAGCGAGGTGCCCGGCGCGCTCGCGAAGGAAATCGTCGCGCTTCCTTCGTTGAAAGCGGGCAGGAAATCTTTGCCCATCATCGGATAGAGCATGAGCGAGGCGCCGAGCAGCACGCCGGTGATCGCGAGGACGACGAACGGCGCACCGAAGGCCGCGCGCAGGAAGGTGCGTCGCACGATCCATTTCATCGCGCGGACGACAAAGCCATCCGCGTGGGCATTGCCAGCCACCGGGTGCAGCAGCAGCGAGCAGAGCACCGGAATGACGGTGAGCGACACGACGAATGACGCGGCCATGCTGACCATGGTGGCGATGGCGATGGGGGTGAAGAGCCGGCCCTCCAGACCTTCCAGGCTGAGCAAGGGCAGGAAGACCATGATGATGAGCACCGTCGCGTAGAGGATACTGTTGCGCACTTCGCCGGAGGCGGCGGCGATGACGCCGAGTCGTGGCTTTGGGGCGGACAGCGAGGCGTTTTCGCGCAGACGCCGAAAGACGTTTTCCACATCCACGATCGCGTCATCGACGACCATGCCGATGGCGACGGCGAGACCGCCGAGGGTCATGGAATTCACCGACACGTCGAACCATTTGAAAACGAGCATCGCGGAGAGAAACGACAGCGGCATCGCGGTGAGGGTGATGAAGGTCGTGCGGAAATTCAGCAGGAAGAGGAACAGCACGACGGTGACCATGATGGCGCCGTCGCGGATGGCTTCCTTGAGGTTGCCAATGGCGTGCGAGATGAAGTCGCCCTGGCGGAAAAGCAGCTCCACCTCCACGCCCGCGGGCAGAGAGGGCTTCAACTCGACGAGCGCCTGCTCGATGGCGGCGGTGAGCGCGAGCGTGTCGAAGCCGGGCGACTTGTCGATGCTCAGGATGACGCCCGGCTCGCCGTTCACGCTCGCGTCGCCGCGCATCGGCTCAACTCCATATTCCACGCGCGCCACATCGCTGATGAGCACAGGGCGGTCGCCGAGCATCTTCACCACGGTGCCGCCGAGCTCGTCGAGATCGGTGCTCATCCCGAGATTGCGCACCATGATTTCGCGCGTGCTCGTGTTCAGGTATCCGCTGGTCGAGTTGCTCGCGGCTTTCGCCACGGCGGATTCCAGCTCGGCGAAGGTGACGCCGAGAGCGTCGAGCCGGTGGGGATCGGGCAGGATGTGGACCTGCTTCACGCCGCCCCCGATGGTCAGGACTTCGGCCACGCCCGCGATGCTTTGCAGACGCCGCGCCACCGTCCAATCCGCGAGGGTGCGCAGATCGGGGGCCGGCATTCCGTCACTCCGCAAGCCGACGAGCAGGATTTCTCCCATGAGCGAGGAGACCGGCGTGAGGCCGGGCTGGATCCCGTCGGGCAATCTGCCCGCGACCGCCTGCAGGCGCTCCTGCACGAGCTGCCGGGCACGGTGGATGTCGGTGCCCCAGGAAAATTCCGCGAAGACGAGCGACAAGCCGACGTCTGAATTCGAGCGCAGCCGGTCGAGTCCACCGACACCCTGCACCGCGGCCTCGATGGGCTGCGTGACGAGCGCCTCCACTTCCTCCGGCGCGAGTCCCGGCGACTCGGTCAAGATTGTGACGGTCGGCTTCGTCATGTCCGGCAGCACTTCCACTGGCAACTCGCGGGTGGTCTGCACCCCGAGCACGAGCAGCAGCATCGCCAGCGCGAGGACGATCGGCCGGTGGCGAAGGGACAGACGAATGAGCGCGTTGAGCATGGCGCGTCAGGCGACGGTGCGCTTGCGGAGCTTTGCGCCGAGCACGAGGAGGAGAAGAAAGAGCAGGACCGTGGTGCCGGCAAAGAACAGGGTGAGCGGACTGAAGCCGCCTGCGTGGCTGTGGCCATGGGCTCCGCCGCCGGATTTTGCGCCCCCGGCCTCTGCCTGCTCTCCGGTGAGTTCGGAGCCATCTTCGGCGTGCGGATGCCCATGCGCGGCATCGAGCGCTTCCTTGAGCGAGGTGTTCCCTTTACCCGCGAAGGCAAGCGCGTACGCGCCGCGCGTCACGATTTCATCGCCGGGCAGCACGCCGCTGAGCACCTCGACCATCCGGTCGTTTTGCGCGCCCAGCACGACGGGCGTCTTCATGAAGGCGTGCTTCAACTCGTAGTCGGCGACATAGACGAAGCGCTGCGCCCCATCGCCCTGCACCGCCTCCGCCGGGATGCTCATCACGCCTTCGCGCCGGCCTGTGATGATGGAAAACTCCGCGCGCATGCCGGGCCGGAGAATCGCCTCGGGATTCTCGACGTGGAACGCGACCTCGAGGGTACCGGTCGCCCCGTCGGCCTCGGTGCCGATGTGGTCGATGTCCGCGACGAACTCCTTGTCGGGGTAACCTGTGGCGCGGATGCGGCCCTTTTGCCCGATCCGCACCCGGCTGGCGAAATGCTCGGGCAGAGCAGCGACGGCGTGGACGGCGCTCAAGTCGATGATTTCGATGAGCGAATCGTCGGCGCTGACCGGCTGGCCGGGCGCGAGATTTACTGCCGCGACGTGGCCGGAGATCGGCGCGAGCAGCCGCACGCTCGGCGGCGGGTCACCCGGCTGGCGGCTCTCGATGACGACGGCTTCGGCCCCTTTTTCTATCTTCGTGTCGATGTGCGTGGAGACGGTGAGCGCGCGGCCCGGTACGCGGCTGCTGACGACGGCGCGATTCCCCGGGGCGGCGCGGATGCGCCCAAGGGCGAAAATGGTTTCCTCGAAATCGGTTTCCTCCGCTTCGGCTGTCGTAAGGCTGAGGTTTTTCACCGCCGTCTCATCGAGGATGACGAGGTTCGATGCCCGGTTCGGTTCCGCCGCGAGGATCGTCGTGGCCGTGAGGCCGAGAGTGAAAAGAAGGATTTTGAGGTGCATGATGAGTCTCAGAATTTGAAGCCCACGAGGGCGAGCAGCCGCGTGGTGAGAAAGTAGAGGCCCGTGGTGACGCCGGCCCCGATGGCGAGAGCCGCCCAAAATCCGAACCCGTGGCGGAGCAGCCAGGGCAGTAGGAGAAAGAGCGGCAGCGTCGGCAGCACGAACCAGAAGGTGCTCTCGCAATGCCGCGCGATGAGCGCGGTGTCGCGTGTGTCATTGTAGAGCCAGACGAGCGCGATGAGCGTGATGAGAGGGAGCGAATGGACGATGGCGGCGGCAAAGTTATTGCGTTTCGCCAGCTCGCTAATAGTGACGATGACGGCACCGCTGAGCAGCGCGCGGACGACGAGGAGCGTGCTCATTTGCCGGTGCCGCCTCCACGCGCGGCCTGGTGCCCGAGCGCCGTATCGTAGCGCGCGCGGGCGAGGTGATAGTCGCGCAGCGCGTCCAGGCGGCGCTGGGCCAATTCGAGCCGCCGGGAGCGGGCACGGAGCACTTCGGGGAGCGGCGTCTGGGCGGCATCGTAGGCTGTGCGGAGTTGTGCCTCGACGTCCGCCGCCTGGGGCAGCAGGGCGGAATCCATCTCGCCGATGAGTCTCGCCAGCGCGGCGATCTCGCCGCGGGCCGCTTCCGTTTCGCCGCGAATCTGGAAGGCGAGCGCGTCCGCTTCGAGGCCAGCCCGGATCGCCGCAGCGGTCGCCTCCGCGATTTGCCCCTCGTTTTTGTTCCAAAGGGGAAGCGGCAGACTGAAGCTAAACCCGAGGAAATAATCGTTGGAGAAGCCTTCGGGGGCGTCGTCGGTGCGATCGCCACCGAGCTTGAGTCCCACGCCGATGTCCTCCCACCGGCGCGCCCTGGCCAGTCCTACGGACCGCTCCGCTGCTGCCGCAAGGTGGCGCGCGGCCTCGAGATCGGCGCGCCCCTCAGCCGCTGCGCCCTGGCTGGGAGTGGCTCCGGGCGCGGCGAGCGTGCCGGTAATTTCCACAGCCTCGCTCGCGGGCACGCCCAGCAACAGACGCAGCTCGCCGCTCAACGCCGCGCTCGCAGTCTCGAGTTGCAGGAGTTCGACTTCGAGCTGCCGCGTCTCGAGAGCGAGCAGCGAGGCGTCCACGCCCGACGCCTCCCCCGCCGCCACGCGTTCCGTCACGAACTGCGTCTGCTCGCGGCTGTTGGCGAGCTGTTGCAGCCGCAGGTCCCGCTGGGCGCTCAGCGCGGCAGATTTCACCGCGGCCATCCGGACATCCGCGACGAGCTTCCGTTCCGCGTCGCGGATCTCCGCCTCGGCTGCGGCGAGCTGCGCCCGCGACACCGCTTTCTCCCACCGCAACCGGTCCGTGAGGGGAAATCGCTGCGTGAAAGCCACGCCAAGAGCGCGCTCGGGAGTCCGCACGTTCTGCGAGAAATCGAGTTCGATTTCCGGATTTCTCAGCCGTCCTGCAGCCGTCAGCCGGCCACGGGCTTCTTCGATGCGCAGGCGTGCGGCCGCGAGCTGCGGATTGTGCGCGAGCGCGTAATCCGGCGCGCGCGAGAGCGGGAGTGTGACAGCGCCCGCACGGGCCGCGGCGAGCAAGAGTATGAAGGTGAATAGTCGAAGCATGGGCTGAAAAGGGAGTGATAGGGCGGTGGAAAGCCGCACGCGGCGAAGGCGTGCGAACCACGCTGGCGCGAAGCAGCGCCGCGTGAACTCGCGGAAAGCATCAGACCCGAATGGGCCTGGCTTAGGCGGGCGAAGGTCCGCGCACCGGAAGCGCAGTCTGAACCAACAGGAGCCAGCCGGAAGCCCGCTGATCCGGTGGAGATTCACTCGTCATCGAGCGAGCCCTCTGCGGATCCGCGCGACTGAGAAGAGTAAAACCGGCGACCAGCCATGCGGAGGTCGGCACCCACGCCAAGTCGGAAAGCTGCTGCGCCGACGCCTTCGCAAATTGCGCGGGGGCCATCGCGCCCCAGTGATGATGGTGATGGCCTTCATCGCCGGACGAGGGCTCCCCATGATGATGATCATGACCGCCGATGGCCCCGGCGAGGTCCGCGATACGCTCGCCGCCATGCTCCAACGCCACATGCGTGCTAGCGGCGAACCAGACGAGTAGCGCGAGTGCCGCGATGAGGGGGCGGGAAAACTTCACGGCCGGATTTGTCGTCCAGTCTCGATGCACCGTCAAGGGGCAGCAGCGAAGAGAGTGCCCGGAAAAGATTTGAAAATCCGCAAAGCTATCGCAACAAATGGCAAAGGCCGCCCGAAGCATTCCAAGCGAAGACTGGGCGAAACAGCCGCACGACTCGCTAGCGCGCCGCGGCCGAAGTCGAGCGCCCTCCTTTTTTCCCACTTTAAAAATGAAAACAATCACGACCGATCCAGTTTGCGGAATGGAGGTGGAGGAATCCTCCCCGCACCGCGCCGAACATGAAGGAACGACCTATCTGTTTTGCTGCGCGGGTTGCGTTCGCAAATTCCAGAGCGACCCGAGCGAGTTCCTCGACGATGACGATGAGCCGTCTCGTGGCCCGGGCGAGGAGAACATCCGGGAAAAGGACCGGGGTACTAGCTGGCAGGACTACATCCCGCTCATGGTCATCGTCGGCCTCGCGCTCCTCGCCGCCTGCGCGAAGCAATACGCCTACGCCGAGAGCTGGGACTGGATGGGCTGGATGCACGACTTCATGGGCTTTTTCCTCGTCGTGTTTTCGATGTTCAAGTTTTTCAACATGGAAGGTTTCTCCGACGGCTTCCAAATGTACGACCTGCTGGCAAAGCCGTTCCGCCCCTACGCCTACATCTATCCCTTCATCGAGCTGGGGCTCGGCCTCGGCTACCTCGCGCACTGGCAGCCAACGGTCATCTACACCGCGACGATCGTCGTCATGCTTTTCGGCTCGCTCGGCGTTTTCCGCGCGCTCGCCAAAGGTCTCGATCTCAACTGCGCCTGCATGGGCACGGTGTTGAAAGTCCCGCTCTCCACCGTGGCGCTGCTCGAGGATCTCGGCATGGCCGCGATGGCGGGCGCGATGCTGCTGCTTTAAGGTGGATCAATTCCTCCAGCAGTGGGGTGAGGCGGCGCTTACGACGCTCTCGTTTTTCTGAAAAGCGCACGGGACAACTCGCCGGGGCGGTCGAGCAGCCAGATCCAGACGTGAGTATTGAGCAGGTATTTCACCGCGCGGCGTCCCACTCGTCGTCTCCCGCCGGCTCGTCAAACTCTCCCGCGATGGAAACGACATGTCCGGCCAGCAGGCCCCCCGCCGGATGCCGCCCTTTCGCGACGACGGGTTCGATCTTCGCGAGCGGTTTGGAGCGGCTGGTGATCAGCGGCGCTTCACCAGCGTGCGGCAGCTCTCGCAAGACTTGGGTGCAGCTTTTCTTGAACTCGGACACGGACATGGTTTTCATGACTAGGCACAATAGTCACTTTCCTCAGAATCCCAGCAAGCAGTCGTTCCCGCGCAAGGAGTGAAGACATTGGTGCCGCATCAGCGCATCGCACCGCTCCGGGGAGCAGCTCCCGCTGATTTGCTAAAGGCATTCGACAGGCGCGGGGGCGCTTCGCATCATCCGCGGCCCACGAGATGAGCGACCGACGCAGACAGTATCCTTTCCACGAAATCGAGCCGCGATGGCAGGCCCGCTGGGCCGAGACGAGCGCCTTTCGCGCGCCAAATCCGGGCGACCCGGACTTCGATCCCAGCAAGCCGAAATACTACGTCCTCGACATGTTTCCCTACCCGAGCGGCGCGGGGCTGCACGTCGGGCATCCCGAGGGCTACACCGCGACGGACATCGTCGCCCGGCAGCGCCGGATGCGCGGGTTCAATGTGCTGCACCCGATGGGCTGGGACGCGTTTGGCCTGCCCGCCGAGCAGTATGCGATCAAAACCGGCCAGCACCCGGCAGAGACGACGGCGCACAATGTCGCGCGCTTCAAGGAGCAGTTGCAAAAGATCGGTTTCGCCTACGACTGGTCGCGCGAGATCAACACGACCGACCCCGGCTACTACCGCTGGACGCAATGGATTTTCCTCCAGCTCTACCACGCCTGGATGAACCCGGAGACCGGGCGTGCGGAACCTATCACTAGCTACACCGGCGGCGACCCCGCCAGCGTCCGCCTCGCCTATGTCGCCGAGGCCCCGGTGAATTGGTGCCCCGAACTCGGCACCGTGCTCGCGAATGAAGAAGTCATCGAGGGCAAAAGCGAAGTCGGCGGTTTCCCCGTCGTCCGCCGCCCGATGCGGCAGTGGATGCTGCGCATCACGGCCTTCGCGCAGCGGCTCATCGACGAACTCGAGCCGCTCGACTGGCCGGAGTCGATCAAGACTTTGCAGCGAAATTGGATCGGGCGGAGCGAAGGCGCGCTTGTTCGGTTCGCGGCCGACGGCCACGAGATCGAAGTTTTCACCACACGCCCCGATACGCTGTTTGGCGCGACCTACATGGTGCTCGCGCCGGAGCATGCGCTCGTCGATCAGCTCGTGACCGGGGAGCAGTCGCCCGCCATCCGCGAGTATCGCGAGCGCACCGCGCGCAAGAGCGACCTCGAGCGCACCGAGCTGGCGAAGGAAAAGACCGGGGTCTTCACCGGCGCGTATGCCGTCAATCCCGTGAACGAAGAGCGCATTCCCATCTGGATCGCCGACTACGTGCTCGCGGGCTACGGCACCGGCGCGATCATGGCCGTCCCCGCGCATGACGCGCGCGACTGGGAGTTTGCGAAGAAGTTCGATCTGCCGATCCGCGAAGTGGTTCGTAGCGGAGGCGCCCCGCCTCTCGAGGAGGCTTTCAGCGGCAGCGGAACCGCCATTAACTCCCCGCCGATCAACGGTCTAGAGACTCCCGAAGCAAAAGCAAAAATGATCGCCTGGCTCGAGGAGCGCGGCGTCGGGCGCGGCACGATCAACTACAAGTTGCGCGACTGGCTTTTCTCGCGCCAGCGCTACTGGGGGGAGCCCTTCCCGATCATTTGGGAAAACGGGCAGCATAGCGCGATCTCCGAAACCGACCTTCCGCTCACGCCACCCGAGCTCGCCGATTTCAAGCCCACCGCAAGCGGCGAGCCCCCGCTCGCGCGCGCCGCCGACTGGATTCGCTACTCCGACACCGCGAAGCGAGAGACCAACACCATGCCCCAGTGGGCCGGCTCCTGCTGGTACTACCTCCGCTACTGCGATCCAAAAAACTCCGACCGCTTCGTCGGGAAAGAAGCCGAGCAATATTGGATGACGGGCCACGCTCCGAACTCTCAACCCTCAACCCTCAACTCTCAACCCGCCGCAGGCGTAGATCTCTACGTCGGCGGCACCGAGCACGCCGTCCTGCATCTCCTCTACGCACGGTTCTGGCACAAAGTCCTCCACGACCTCGGGCACGTCTCGACGCCCGAGCCATTCCACAAACTCGTGAACCAGGGCATCATCCTCGGCGAGGATGGACAGAAAATGTCGAAGTCCCGCGGCAACGTCGTCAATCCCGACGACGTGGTCGACGCCTACGGAGCCGACGCTTTCCGTCTCTACGAGATGTTCATGGGCCCGCTCGAGCAGACCAAGCCGTGGAGCATGACCGGCGTCGAGGGAGTCTATCGTTTTCTCGCGCGCGTCTGGCGTCTCGTCATGGAGGAAAACCAAGCCGGCGATTGGATTCCCAACAAAACCCTCACCGACGATGAACCTAACAAAGCGCTGCAAAAAGTCCTGCACGCCACGATCAAGAAAGTCAGCGGAGACATTGACGCGCTCGCCTTCAACACCGCCATCTCGCAGATGATGGTCTGCACGAACGCCCTCACTGGCATCACCCGACGCCCCGCCAGCGCTGTGCGCACGCTGCTCCTATTGCTAAATCCGTTCGCCCCGCACATCACCAGCGAGCTGTGGGAGATCGCGGGCGGCACCGGCGACACCTCCACGCAGCCGTGGCCGGAGCACGATGAAAAGTGGCTCGTCGAAGACGAGATCGAACTCCCCGTGCAGGTGAACGGCAAAGTCCGCGACCGCATCACCGTCGCGCTCGACGCCACTCCCTCCGACATCGAATGCGTCGCGCGCGCGAGCGAAAAAGTCCACGAGCACATCGGCGCGATGACGATCCGCAAAGTCATCATCGTCCCCCGCAAGCTGGTGAACATCGTGGCCAACTAATCGCTTCATGAATCTAGCAAAACATCCGCATTTCCACCCATGGCGAGACCCGCAAAGCGGCGTCATCAGCCACATCCTCACCGAGCGCGTGGCGCCGATCCAGATGCCGGTCTATTTCGTGAACCCGTGCGTCTCCGCGGACGAGAGATGGCTCTGGTTCGCCTGCGGCTATCCACCCAGTCCGTACCGCCGGCTCGGCGTGGTGAGCCTTGATCCAGAGCGGCCGATGATCCGCGTTTTTCAGCACGCCACTTTCCAGGCCGAGACGCCGCTCATCACCCCGGCGGGCGATTCCTGCTGGTTCGCGAGCGGCACGGCGGTTTACGAAATCAATGTCGAAGGTGCGGTGCGCGAGGTGATGCATTTCCCGCAGGATTTCGTGAACCACCGGCAGGTCACCCGTGTAGCCACCCATCTCACGCGCTCCGCGGATGGCCGGCACCTGCTGCTCGACGGAGCTTTCGCCGGGGGCCGCTGGTTCGTCGCGCTCGGCGAGATCGAGACGGGCCAAGTCACGATCCTCAAGGAATGGACGCGCCACATGAATCACGCGCAATTCTCCCCGGTTGATCCCGCGCTTTTTTCCATCGCGCAGGATTGGTGGCACGATCCCATCAGCGGACAGCATTTCCCATTCGACCAGCGCATCTGGCTCATGGATGTGAAAGGAGAACGCTATGAGCCGTTGCGTCCCGGCGACTGGTTCGGCCACGGCGTGCAGCCATGCCACGAATGGTGGGACGCGCAGGGCCGGATGTGTTGGGTGGACTACGAGGCGGGCGCGCACCGCTGCGACCTCGTCACTCGCGAGGTCGAGTGCGTCTGGCCGCGACCGCTCTGCCATGCGCACTGCGACGCGACCGGCGAGCTGTGGGTGGCCGATGAGACGCCGTATCGCTGGGCCGAGCGCCCGGTCGAGGTCCTTTTCCTGGATCGGCGCACCGGGTGCGAGACAGCGATCGTCTCCGCCATGCCGCCGCCGCCGATGCCACGCCATCCGCTACATCTCGATCCGCATCCGCACTTCACGCCGCGCGGGACGCATGTCGCCTACATGACGACCGTCCACGGCACGGTCGATGTCGCACTCACGGAAGTGGCGCCGCTGGTGGGCGCTTGATCACGCCAGCGCCGCGCGCACCACGCGCGCCGTCTCCGCAAGGTCCTCCTCCGTATGCGCGGTGGAAAGAAACCCCGTCTCGAACTGCGACGGCGCGAAATAAACTCCCGCCTCCAGACACGCGTGGAAATACCGCGCAAACGCTTCCCGATCGCTGCGCTCGGCGTCCGCCAGCGTGCGCACTTTTCCACCGGTGAAAAACAAACAGAACATCGAACCGACGCGGTGGAAGACCATCTCGCGACCCGCGATCATTTCCCGCATCGCCTCCTCCAGGTTCGCGCCGAGCGAGTCCAGCCGCGCCCAGCCATCCGTCCGCTCCAGCTCGCGCAGTTGCGCCAGGCCCGCCGCCATCGCCAGCGGATTCCCCGAGAGCGTGCCGGCTTGATACACTGGCCCATCCGGGGAGAGCCGATCCATGATCTCCGCGCTCCCGCCGAACGCCCCGACCGGCAGCCCGCCGCCGATCACTTTCCCCAGCGCCGTGAGATCGGGCGACACGCCGTAAAGCTCTTGCGCGCCGCCGCGCGCCACGCGGAAGCCCGTCATCACCTCGTCGAAAATCAAAAGCGCGCCATGCTGCGAGCACTGCTGGCGCAGCAGCTCGAGAAAGCCTTCCTCCGGAAAATAGAGCCCTGCATTCGCCGGGATCGGCTCGAGGATTACCGCCGCGATGTGACTCCCCTCCGCCATGAAAAGCGAGCGCACCGCCGTCGCGTCGTTGAAAGGCAGCACGACCGTCAAATCCGCGAGACACCCCGGCACGCCCGCGCTGTCCGGCTGCCCGTGCGTGAGCCCGCCGCTCCCCGCTTTCACGAGCAGCGAATCGACATGCCCGTGATAACACCCCGCGAACTTCACGATCTTCTCCCGCCCGGTGAACCCGCGCGCCAGCCGCACGCACGACATCGTCGCCTCCGTGCCGCTGTTCACCATCCGCACCTTTTCCACCGAGGGCATCCAGTCGCAGATCAGCTCCGCCATTTCCACCTCGAGCGGATTCGGGATGCCGAAGCTCGTCCCCCACTCCGCCGCCGCCCGCACCGCCTCCACGACCACCCGCGGCGCGTGCCCGAGGATCGCCGGCCCCCATGTCCCCACGTAGTCGATGAGCGCGTTCCCATCCGCATCCCAGATGCGCGCCCCCTCCGCGCGCTCGACGAAAAACGGCTCCCCGCCCACCCCGCGGAACGCGCGCACCGGCGAGTTCACTCCACCCGGGATGAGCGTCTTTGCCTTGGAAAAAAGGGCCGCGGAGCGTGGTCGCATCTTCATCCCGCCGACGATACCGCCCCGAGCGCGCCCGACAAATCCCTTTCACCCCCGCCCGTGCCGCATAGATTCGCAGCCGTGAAAGCGGCCCGCCTTTTCCTCCTCGCCCTCCTCTGCGCCACGCCCCTCCACGCCGCGCTCGTGCGCGAGGAAGGCGCGCTCTACCTCGAGGATGCGCTCGATCGCCCGCTCAAAATCGCTGTCGCCGCGCAGGCTCCGATCTACTTCGATCTCGCCATGCAGCGCTACCTCGGCGTCCTGCGCCAGCCGCAAGTCGTCGAGTTGCTCGCCATCGCCGGCGGTGCGTATCGCGTGCGTGGACAGGCCCGGCAGGGCGGCGTCGCCGGTTGGGTCGAGGCAAAGAACCTCGCGCCCCTTGACGAGAAGTTCCTCGCCGCGCTCAAGGAGAGCGCCCGCCGTCGGACCGAGGTGAAAGCGCTCATCGAGAAGAACGAAGTCGCCATCAACATGACCCCGGAGGAAGTCGCCGCCAGCCTGGGCAAGCCGGCCAAAAAAACCTCGCGCCTCGACGCCACCGGCCGCCACGAGACGTGGGATTACGTGCGCTACGAGCGCATCCCACAGCAGGTGACCGGCTACGATCGCAACGGCCAGCTCGTCTCCCAGACCCGCTACGTAAAAATCCCGAACGGCCGGCTCGCCGTTATTTTCGACAACAATCTCGTCTCCGCCCTCGAGCAGACCGAGGGCAGCCTCACTGCGGATTCCCGCGTGAGGATCGTCACTGCGCCGGTGGAAGTGCGGTATTGAGCCGACGCGATTTTCCCGAGCGGCGCTACCGAGTCACCGTGACCGGCGTCCCGAGCTCGACGTTTTCGAAGAAATTCCGCGCCATGAACTCCGGCATGCGGATGCAGCCGTGCGAGGCGGCATGGCCGGGGAGAAAGCCCTCGTGCATCCCGATGCCACCGACCACGCGCATGAAATAAGGCATCTTCGCCCCATCGAAAATCGCCCCCGGTGGCTTTGGATCCTTGCGCACCGCGACATCCTTTTGGATCACATTGCCGTCCCGATCCACGTAGTCGCCGTAGAGGTTCGACTTATGATCGCGGTTTTTCTGGCTGATTTTAAAGGAGCCCGTCGTCGTGTCATACCCTTCGCGTCCCGTCGAAATTGCCGACACACCGACCAGCTCCTCACCTTTGTAAAAATACGCACGCTGCTCTCCGAGACGGATTTTCACGGACGGCTTGCCGGAGACGCCGTCGCCATCCCAGTAGGAGACATTGTCGAAAGCGGCGTTCGGCCGGCTCGCGGCGATCCCGGCCTCGCCCATGTAATCGGTATCGTAGCCGAAGCGCGGGTCGGGGCTGGCGCAGCCGGCAAGAAAGAGCAGCGAGATGAGGGCGAGGAGTGGCAGAAATTTCATATTGGAACTGAACGGGCCGCGCAATAAAGCCGCTCCTCTCTAAACGTCAAGTCCGGGCTTGGCGAAATGGCGCGCTATCGGGTTGCAGCTGCGCGCCTGCTCCGCGTACCGTCATCGGCCAGATCATATCCGATCCCATGAGCTACGAACTGAACAAAACCAGCAGCGACCAATTTCATTTCAACCTCAAAGCCGGCAACGGCGAGGTGATCCTCAGCAGTCAATCCTACGCGCAGAAGGCCTCGGCACTGACCGGCATCGAGTCGGTGCGCACGAACGGCCCGGACGCCGCGAACTACGAGAAGAAAGTCTCCAGCTCGCAGCAGCCGTATTTCGTTTTGAAAGCACAGAACGCGCAGGTGATCGGCCAGAGCCAGATGTATGCGTCCGAGGCGGCGCGCGACAACGGCATCGCCTCAGTGCAGGCGAACTGCGCCTCGACGACGCTGCAGGACAATACGGGCGACGCGTAGCGGAGGCGTCCCGCATGTCGCGCCTGCTGTGAGCCGAAACTTTCCATGAAATACATCCCCATTGTCGCCGGAATCATCCTCGGCCTGCTCTTCATCATGTCGGGCGTCGTCGTGCTGTTTGACCTCGTGGAAATGCCGCCGCCGCCCGAGGGGTCGCCGCCTGCGCTCTTCATGGGCGCGCTCGCCCCGACCGGCTACCTCACCTTCATCAAGGTGCTTGAGATCACCGGCGGCATCCTCGTCATGATCCCGCGCACGCGGAATTTCGGCCTGCTCATCCTCGGCCCGATCATCGTGAACATCCTCGCCTTCCACGTCTTCCTCACGGATCGCGCGGGGCTGGCCGACCCGATGCTCATCGTCATCTGCCTGCTCGCCGCATATCTGCTCTGGTGCGGGCGGCGGCAGTTCGCCGGGCTGGCTGGCAGAGGTTGAGAGTTCGGAGGCTGCCGCGCGGAGCGCTCCGGGCTCTCAACTCTCAACTCTCAACTCTCAACCTCTGCAGCCTCCGCCTCCAGCGCCTCGCGCGTCACCACATGCCGCTCGCCGCAACGCGGACAAACGATTCGCAGCGATTCCTCCCCGGTAAAAAGCGCCTCCGGATCGGCCCGGTGCATCGGCGCGAGCATCTCCAGAATGCGCCGGTGGCTGCACCCGCACGCCCAATGGCAGCGGCGCGTCTCCAGCAGAGTCAGCGTCTCGTTTTTCTCCAAAATCGCCACCGCCTCGTCGTCGAGCGCCGCCAGCCAGTCAAGGTCGCAATCCGGCTGCGCCGTGATGAACACCATCTCCTCCGGTCCGGTGTGGAAGTAGCGGGCGGGCCGCTGCTCGCTCTGCGCATAAAGCTCCTCGACCGCGCGAAAAACATCCGCGCCCTCGAACGCGACGACACTCCGCCGCGGCGGGTCGGTGCCGCGGACGACGTCCGAGTAGAGCAGGCTTTCCGGCGTTTCCTTCACATCCTCGGTGAAAAGGTGGCCGGTGATCCCGCCGGTCACGTTGCTCCCGGTGACGAAGAGATTCAGCAGCGGCTCGCGAAAGTGGAAAGTCCACGCGATCGTCTCCGCGTGCGGACGCGAGGCGCAGTGGAGCGTCACGGCGGCGAGCGCGTCCTTCAGCATCTGGTCGTGGCGCGGCTCGTGGCGCAGGCCGCACCGCGCGAGGTGCAGGTAATAATCGACGAACAGGTCGCCAAAGTCCGCGCGGGCAGCGAGGGCGTTGCGCTCGCGCACGAAAAAGGCGCGCACCTCGAGGCCGTCGTCAGCGGGCGGGGACATCTTCGGTGAGGGGCAGGCGGCGCTCGTGGATCGACGTGATGGCGAGGCCGCCGGGGATCTTTTTCAGCTCGAGGATGGTTTCGGCCACGCCGGCGTCACTGCGATTCGCGCTCCCGATTTTGAAGGCCATCCGGTAGCGCACCGTCGCGCTCGCGGCATCCGCGCGGATGATCTCCGGCGGCGCGGCGAGTTCATACTGGCGCACCGGCCATTCGTAAAAATAGCGGGTCTGGTCGCGCTTGATCGTCCGCAGGGCAACCCTGCCGAGATCGAGGTAATCGACCTGCTCCGCAAAATACGCGAGCTCCTCGTCGAGGCGCGCCTGCTCGGTCGCGTTCACATAGCGCTCGACGAAATTTTTGACCTCGCTCGCCGGAATCGCATCGGCACTCGGCGCCGTGGGCGCGGGCGCGGCGAGCGGCGTGCTGGCGGCGCGGCGGACGCGTTCCTGCGCGGTGGCTTTCACCGGGAGCGGCGGCTTGGCTGTCGCCTCCTTCAGCGCGAGGAGCGTCGGCTCGTCGAGCTGGCCGGTCGGCTTCAGCCCGCGCCGCCTTTGGAAAAGCTGCACGGAGGCGGAGGTTTGTTTGCCCCATTTCCCATCGAGCGCGCCGGAGTAGAGCCCCTGCGCGGCGAGCGTGCGCTGGGCGCTGAGGATGTCATCGCGCGAGGCGGCGGCGACGAGGAGCAGCGCGGCGAGCGGCGCGAGGAGACGGAGCAGATACATCGGTGGCCTTTGTAAAAACAAAGCGCGCGGGCTGGAAGCGATTGTTTGAGCCGGGTAGCGTAGCCGCATGAGCGAACCGATCCTACTGGCCAACGAACACTGCGACACCGGCGAGAACCCGCTGTGGGATCCCGAGGAGGGCTGCGTCTATTGGACCGACATCCCGAACGGGAAACTTTTCCGCTACGACCTCGACGCTGGCTTGCACCGGCAGATTTACAGCGGCCCGCCCGTCGGCGGCTTCACGCTGCACGAGGGCGGCGGCCTGCTCCTCTTCCGCGTCACCGACATCGCGCACCTCGCGTCCGATGGCAGCGTCCGCACACTCGTCGAATACACCGACCCCGGCATGGAGCGATTCAACGACGTGATCGCCGACCCCGAGGGCCGCGTTTTCGCCGGCACCATCGGGAACACCCCGCAGACCGGCGGCCTCTACCGCGTCGATCTCGACGGCACGGTGACGCAGGTTTTCGCCGGCACGCGCAACTCAAACGGCTCGTGTTTCACCGAGGATTTGCGCTCGTTTTTCTGGACCGATTCCACGGCGAAAAGCATCCACCGCTTCGACTACGACCGCGCCACCGGAGCGCTCTCGAACCGCGCGCAAATTTACCAAGAAGCACCCGACGCGGGCACCCCCGACGGCATGACCATCGACACCGACGGCAACTTCCTCTCCGCCCGCTGGGGCGGCTCGTGCCTCGTGAAAATCTCGCCGACTGGCGAGGTGCTCGACCGATTGAAGATGCCCGTGTCGAAAATTTCGTCATGCTGCTTCGGCGGGCCAGAGATGGACATGCTGTTCGTCACGACCGCCGGCGGCGGTCGCGAGGGCGCGGTGGAAAACGATGGCGCGCTCTACCGCCTCGACGGCGCCGGTCGCGGCCGCCCCGAGTTTCGTTCACGCTTTCTTGCGTGACGCAGATTCCATCACACTAAGCCCGTAAGGCTGGGTTTTAGGATTGGTCGTGGGCGGCGGGGGCGGATGTGCCGATCATCGTTGTGCCGCCGGCCTTCGCGGCGGAAACGCGATTCTCGAGGCCCCGCACCGCTCCCGGATGCACGGGCATCGCGCCGGGTTGGCTGGCGACGAAAGCTCCGAGCTGCACCGCCCGCTCCGCCGTCTCGGCAAGCGAGTCGCCGCGCAGGAGGCAACAGACCATCGCTGCGGTGAAAGCGTCACCGGCTCCCACGGCGTCCGCGAGCATGATCCGCGGCGCGGCGGCGCGGACGGTTTGCTCGCGGCTGCGAAGTTCGCAGCCATCGGCACCGAGCGTGAGCGCCACAAGATCGAGCGCGAATTTTTCCAGCAAATGACTCACGGGATCGTCCCGGTCGAGATTGAGCAACCCAGCGATCACACGGAGTTCCTCGTCGTTGAGTTTCACGACCGAAGCGTGGCGCAGACCGGCGTCGAGAATCTCGCGGGTGTAAAATTGCTGCCGCAAATTGACATCGAAAACTCGCACCGAGACCGGACGCGCCGCCTGGAGGAAGAACTGGATTGTTTTCCGCGAGACCGTTCCCCGCTGTGCGAGCGTGCCGAAGCAAACGGCATCGCACTCTCGCGCGAGCTGGTCGAGACCGGGCCTCCAGGCGATGTGATCCCACGCCGCATCGGCGGCGATTTCGTAACGCGGCTCCCCATGCTCGAGCGTGATCGTGACCGCGCCTGTGGCATGGGACCCATCGTGCTGGAGGTCGGAAAGATCGACGCCGGTCTTCGCGAGGCGCGCGGCGAGGCGCTGGCCAGCGTCATCGGTGCCGACGGCCGAGACGAGCACCGCTCTGACACCGAGCTGTGAGACGTGAAAAGCGAAGTTCGCCGGCGCGCCGCCCAGCCGGTCGCCGCCGGGCAACCGATCCCACAAAACCTCGCCAAGACCGATGATGAGAGGCTGCTTCATGCGCCGAATCATCCCGCGACTGCTTGATCCCCAATGGTGCGTCCCACGCACAACCGCGCAAAGCTACGCCGGCGCTTCGGTGAGACCGGTCGGATAATCGGGTGCCACCACAGCGCCCTCCACGCGTTTCTCCGGCATGGGATCGGCGGTGCCGCCCGGGGCCGGCGGCGGATTTTTCATCTCGCCGTGCTGGATGATGTCGCGGACCTGCGTGCCGTCGAGCGTCTCGAACTCCAGCAGCGCCTGGGCGATGGTCTCGAGGTGCTGTCGATGTTCGGTGAGGAGCCGGGTGGCGCTGGCGTACGCCTCGTCGCAGAGGCGCCGCACTTCGGTGTCGATTTCCTGCGCGGTCGCTTCGCTGTATCCGCGCGGCTGGGCGATGTCCCGGCCGAGAAAAACATGCTCGTTATGCTCGCCGTAGGCGACCATCCCCATCTTCTCGCTCATCCCCCACTCGCAGACCATCTTCCGGGCGATCTGCGTCGCCGTCGAGATGTCGTGGCTCGCTCCATTGGTGACATCGCCAAAAACAATCTCCTCGGCGACGCGCCCGCCCATTTTCACGGCGAGCGAAGTGATCAATTCGTTGCGGCGGTTCGTGAGCTTGTCCTCGAGCGGGAGCCACATCGTAACGCCGAGAGATGGGCCGCGCGGGATGATGGTGACTTTGTGCAGGGGCTCGGAATGCGGCAGCAGCTCGAGCAACAGCGCGTGTCCCGCCTCGTGGTACGCGGTGTTCTCCTTCTCCTTTTCGCTGATCGCCATGCTCCGCCGCTCGCGGCCCCAGCGCACTTTGTCGCGAGCTTCCTCGAGTTCTGGAAGTGTGATCGCCTTCAGTCCCTTGCGCGCGGCGAGGAGGGCGGCCTCGTTGATGACATTCGCCAGCTCGGCGCCGGAGTAGCCGGGCGTGCCGCGCGCGATCACGCCGAGATCGACGCCCTCGGCGATTTTCACGCGCTTGGCGTGGACTTTGAGGATACCCTCGCGGCCCTTCACATCGGGCAGCGAGACGGTGACCTGCCGGTCGAAACGCCCCGGCCGCAGCAGCGCGGGATCGAGCACGTCGGGCCGATTCGTGGCGGCAATGATGATAACGCCCTCCTGCGTGTCGAAGCCGTCCATCTCGACGAGCAGCGCGTTGAGCGTCTGCTCACGCTCGTCGTGCCCGCCGCCCAGGCCATGGCCGCGGTGCCGGCCGACGGCGTCAATTTCATCGATGAAAATGAGGCACGGCGCGCTCTTTTTTCCCTGCTCGAACATGTCGCGCACCCGGCTCGCGCCGACGCCGACGAACATCTCGACGAAGTCCGACCCGCTGATCGAAAAGAAGGGCACGTCGGCCTCGCCGGCGATGGCGCGGGCCAGCAGCGTCTTGCCGGTGCCGGGGGAGCCGACCATGAGGACGCCCTTCGGGATGCGTCCGCCCAGCTTCTGGAATTTCTTCGGATCCTTGAGGAACTCGACGAGCTCCTGGACTTCCTCCTTCGCCTCCTCGACGCCGGCGACATCCTTGAAGGTGATCTTGTTTTTGTCGCGGGCGAGCATCCGGGCCTTGCTCTTGCCGAAATTCATCGCGCCTTTGCCCGCCTGCCGGATTTGCTGGCGGAAGAGGAAAAACATCACGAGCACGAAGAGCGCGATGGGCAGGAAGCTGACAAAAAGGTCGCCGAGGATGGTCGATTCTTCTTTCACCGCGACGGCGAGATCCTTGTCGAGGAGGCGCTTGCGCAGGTCGGGGTTGAAGGCGATCGAGATCGGCGTCTTGAACGGGACGAAATTGCCGCTGGTGGCTTCTTTGTAGAACCCACGTAACTGCTGCATGCCTGAGCCGCGGAATTCCACATATTCGAGCGGCTTATCCGTGGTGGAGACGATCCGACCTTGCTCGAGGTAGTTATCGAACTGCCAAGTATCGATTTGAGCCACGTTCCCGGGTCCGTTTTTCGCGAACAAAGCGGCCCCGACCAGCGCGACGGCAATGGCAAAAAGGATGACGCCCCTCCAGTTGAAGTTCGGATCGGAACTGTTGCGGGGCGGCTTTTCCTGTGGGGCGCGTGGGTCGATTTGTGGCATGTGCGGTGGCTCCGGGTGCGAAGCGGTGAGGACGCTAGCATATTGAGTATCGATTGCAACGCGGGGAGGAGTGGAGGTTAGGCGTGATTGGGCTTCCCGTGGCCCGCCCACCTATTCGCAATCACCGCTCACCAAGCACGCGTCACAGGACCAGCGTCTCGCCGATGAGGCGCGCGGCGACCCGATCTCCGGCCGCCGCCTCGAACCTCCGCAACGGCTCGTCCATCGGCTCCCGGCTCAGGCGGAAGGTGCTGTGATGCACCGGGAGGATGCGCGCGGCTCCGGCGTCGTCCGCCATCGCGACAGCTTCCTCGGGCGTGCAGTGGCTGCGGATCCACGGATCATACGCGCCGATCGGCGCGATCATCAGCTCGATGGGACTTTTCCCCCAGAGCTGCCGGAAGGCAGGCGTCATCGCGGTGTCGCCAGTGAAAAGAACGCGGCGTCTGGCGTGCGTGAGGAGGTAACCGTTATAGCCGCGGTCGTCGTCGCGTTGCATGCGCGCACCCCAGTGGCGCACTTCGCACGCCTCGATCTCGAGCTCAGCGAGGGTGGTGGTCTCGCCCCAGCCGAGCTCGCGGATTTCTCGAAAACCGAGCCGCTCCACGAGGTCGCGAGTCTCGCGTGCGGTGATGACGAGGCAGTCGCGGTGGAGCCGGCGGAGCGTCCAGAGATCGAGGTGATCCATGTGCGCATGGCTGAGGAGGATGAGGTCGAGCCGCGGGATTTCCTCCACGCACAGAGCCGGGGCGATGTAGCGCTTCGGGCCGATGGTGAGCGGGCCGAGGCGCAGGCCGCAGCGCGCCGCGAGGACGGGATCGGTGATGATCCAGAGACCGAGAAAATTCAGGAGCACAGTGGAATGGCCGAGCCAGGAGAGCGTGATAGCGTCGCCGCTCCACGCCGCCGAATCGGGGCGCAGCGGCGCGGGCTCGATGGTGCGCACGGTGTCGGCGGCGATTTTCTGCAAAGAGATACAGAGCGCGGGAGAAAGTCATGAGGAGCGGGCACCATTGCGCAGGCCGGGCGGCTCGGCTAGCGTCCCGACTCCCGATGCGACCGCCTTTCCGAAGCCACCGCTGGCTCACCCGCTGGCTGCCGCGCCGCCGGCATCTGCGCGGCAGCTGGCTGCACCGGATGCTCGGCGACCGGCTTTTCCACCACGATCTCTGGCGGCCGAGTCAGCGGGGCTCCGCTCTCGGGCTGGCGGTCGGCGTCTTCATCGCGTTCACTCCCACGCTCGGCGTGCAGCTCATCCTCGCCGGGCTCGCCGCCTATCTGCTGCGCGTCAATATCCCGCTGGCGCTCGGGGCCTGTTTCATCACGAATCCGGCGACGGCGGTGTTCATCTACGGCTTCGAATACAAGCTCGGGGTCTGGCTGCTCGGGCCGCCGGAGCCGGTCGATCTCGCGGGCCTCTCGCACATCCTGCGGAACGTCGTCACGCACGGGAAGCCGATGTGGATGGGTAGCATCGTCTGCGGCGGCGTGGCGGCGCTGATCAGCTACGTGCTCGTCGTGTCGCTCTGGAGCGGGATCACGCGGCACCTTCGGTTGAAACATTGAGGACTGCGGAGCCCAGAAAATCCTTCATCCCCGCGGGTGGGCGCGGCATTCTGCGCCCGCATGAGCATCGGCTTTAAAGAATGGGCGCTCGTCTGTGACGCCATCGGACGCGGAGAGCAGAGCATCATCATTCGCAAGGGGGGCATCCACGAGGGGCGCGAGGGATTCCGTTTCCAACACGACGCATTTTACCTCTTCCCGACACTTTTCCACGAGCAGGTGGAGCGGACGAAACTGCCGGCGGAGACTGCGCTGCCTGCGGTTGAGTCCGGGACGGTCGAGGTGTCTGTGTTCGTGCGGGTGGAATGGACGCGTCTCGTGACTGATCTCGACGCGGTGCGGCGGCTCGCGCCGTTTCACATTTGGAAGGACGAGATCGTCGAAGAGCGCTTCGATTACGACGAGCCTACGGGTGTAAACGTCGCAGTGCTCCGCGCGTATCGACTCGACCAGCCGTGGACTTTTCCTCTCGAGCCGAAACACGGCGGCTGCCGCTCGTGGGTGACGCTCCCGGAGCCGCCGGACGGAATCACGATGCCGCCCGTGCTCGATGACGCGGCGCACGCGAGGCGCGCCGCGGAGATCGCGGGCGCGGTAAACGAGGGCTGAGGCGGGGGCTCAGGTGTATTTGAGGACTTCCTCGATGGTAGTCTCGCCGTCGTAGATGCTGCGCATGCCGTCCTCGCGCAGGGTGACCATGCCCAGCTCGATCGCTTTTTGTTTCAAGACGACGGTCGGGGCGCGCTGGTTGATCAGCTCGCGGATCGGGTCGGTGATGTCGAGCAACTCGAAGATGCCTTTCCGGCCTTTGTAGCCGGTCTCGTTGCAGGTCGCGCAGCCTTTGCCGTAGAAGAAATTCTTGTCGCCGATCTCGTGCGGCGAAAGGCCGAGTTGGGTCAGCAATGCTTCGTTCGGCTCATAAGCGACGCGGCAGTCGGGGCAAATTTTTCGGATGAGCCGCTGGGCGAGCACGCCCTCGAGCGAGGCGGAGATCATGAAGGGCTCGACATTCATGTCGATGAGCCGGGTGACGGCGCCGGGCGCGTCGTTCGTGTGGAGTGTGGTGAAAACGAGATGGCCGGTGAGCGACGCCTGGATGGCGATCTGCGCGGTCTCGAGGTCGCGGGTTTCTCCGACCATGATCCGGTCGGGATCCTGCCGGAGAAAGGCGCGCAGGACGCGGCCAAAGTTCAACCCGATGCCTTCGTTGATCGGCACCTGCATGATCCCTTCGATGTCGTATTCGACCGGATCCTCGGCGGTGAGCAGCTTGCTATCGACGGTGTTGATCTGGTTGAGCGCGCCGTAGAGCGTCGTCGTTTTTCCCGAGCCGGTCGGACCGGTCACGATGAAGATGCCGTTGGGTTTCTCGATCGTTTTGAGGATGTAGTTGTGGATCAGCTCGGGCATGCCGAGCGCCTCGAGGCTCAAATTCACGGTGCTGCGGTCGAGCACGCGGAGGACGACGCTTTCCCCGAACTGGGTCGGAAGCGTGCTGACGCGGAGATCGACCTGGCGGCCGGCGATGGACTTTTGAATGCGGCCATCCTGCGGCAGGCGGCGCTCGGCGATGTTCAGGTTCGCGAGGACTTTGACGCGCGAGATGACGGGCAGCGCCAGATGCCGGGGCGGCGGAGCCATTTCATAGAGCGCGCCATCGACCCGGTAGCGGATTTTGAATTCGTTCTCGAACGGCTCGAAATGGATGTCCGAAGCGCGATCCTGGATCGCCTGATAGAGGATGAGATCGACGTAGCGAATGATCGGCGTGGCGTTGGCCTCCGCTGCGACATTCTGCATATCGAGCGCCCCTTCGTCCTGAAAGGTGATCTCGCCGTCGGCTCCGAGCTGATTGAGGATGTCGTCCATGCTCGCGGCATCGGTGCCGTAGAATTTGCGCAGCGCCTCCTCGATCTGATAGCCGGGGGCGACGACGACCTGGACGTTGCGCCCGAGGGCGAAGCGGAGATCCTCGGGGACTTGCGAGTTGAGCGGATCGGTGAGGCAGACCTGGACGGCGTCGCCGCTCAAGCCGATGGGGAGCGCGCCGTGGAGCCGGGCGAGGCCGCCGGGGACGAGCCGGAGGATATCCTGGGGCGGCTCGTAGTTGCGCAGATCGACGAAATCGGTGCCAATCGCATCGGCGATGTGCTGGTAAAACTGCTCCTCATTGAGGAACTGATAATCGACAAGAACCTGCAGGATGGTTTTGCCGCTGGAGGAGACTTCCTGGGTGATGTCTTCGACTTGATCGGGCTGGATGACGCCACGTTCCACGAAGACTTCGATGACCTGTTTGGTGTTCATGTTTTAGAGGGGGGAAAAGCAAACGCGCTGGGAGCCGAAGCTATCGGCCCGGCGGCTGATCGGCAAGGAGCTGCATTGCGGCCTGCGGGTCCTGGCTCTTGCCGATGACTTGATCGCGCGTGATGAGGCCCTGCCGGTGCAGCTCTACCAGCGATGCTTCCAGTGAGATCATGCCGTACTTCGAGCCGGTCTGGATGTCGGTCGCGATGCGGAAGGTTTTGTTGTCGCGGATGAGGGCGGCGACGCTGGGCGTGTTGATCATCAGCTCGAAGGCGGCGACGCGGCCTTTCCCGTCGGCGCGCGGGAGGAGGACTTGGGAAAGGGCGGCGCGCAGATTGGCGGCGAGCTGCACGCGGATTTGCTCCTGCTGCCCACCGGGGAAGGAATCGATGACGCGATCCACGGTGCGCGCCGAGCCGGTGGTGTGGAGGGTGGCAAAGACGAGGTGGCCGGTCTCGGCGGCGGAGATGGCGGTCTCCATGGTCTCGAGATCGCGCATTTCACCGACGAGGATGACGTCGGGATCCTGCCGCAACGCGCGGCGGAGGCCCTCGGCGAAAGTCGGGGTGTCCACGCCGACTTCGCGCTGGTTCACGATGCCGCGCTGGTGGGGGTGGTAGTACTCGATGGGATCCTCGATGGTGATGATGTGGTTGGAGCGCGTCTGGTTGATGACGTTGAGCATGCTCGCGAGCGTCGTCGTTTTTCCCGAACCAGTCGGGCCGGTGACGAGGATGAGGCCGCGCGGGAGATCGAGCAGTGAACGCACGGCGGGCGGGAGGCCGATCTCCTCGAGCGTCATGAGGCGCTTCGGGATGAGGCGGAGGACGATGCCGAGATGGCCTTTTTGACGAAAGACGCTGACGCGGAATCGGTCGGCCTCGCGGAAAGAAAAGCCGAAATCGACGCCGCCCTCGGTGTTGACGCGGTCGAGGTTCGACTCGCTGGTGATGGCGCGGGCGAGGGCCTCGGTGTCCTCGGGTGTGAGGGGCGGCGCCTCGAGCTTCACGAGGTCGCCGCGGAGGCGGAGGGAAGGCGGGGCGCCGACGGAGATGTGGATGTCGGAAGCGTCCTCCTCGACCGCGAGGCGGAGGAGATCTTCCATGGGAATGGTGGGCATGGGGTGTGGTGGGGGGCTTACGGAAGCATCAGGTAGGATGCCTCAGTATTCTGTTCGAAGGTGTGAATTGCGGGCGAGAATTTGCGGAGAACTTCTTCGATCAAGCGCACCGGACAGTTCCCGACGCGAAGCCAAAGACAACGCGGTGGGTGACCGAACAGCAGGCTCCGTTTTTGGAAATCCGAGTCTTTGGAAACGATGACGAACCCCTGTTGCTTCGCATACTCCCAGATCATCGTGTCGGTCGCTTCAGCGAGCGCGATGTGGCGAACGTGAATGCTGCCGGGATAAAGATCAGCCAGGCTCGCTGGAAGGCGTGGAGAGAGATTCTGATCGAACAGCAATTTCACGCCGGAAGAGCCGCCAGCTTGCGCTCGCGATCGGCCGCGAAGGCGAGACAGGCGCGGATATCTTCTTCGGTGAGATCAGGAAACTCTTGCAACAGTTCCTCGGCAGTCATGCCGCCGGCGAGGTATTCGAGCACATCGGTTACCGTCATCCGGGTGCCGCGGATGCACGGTTTGCCGCTGCGCTTGTCGGGTTCGATGGTGATTAGGCTGTGGTAGTCCATCTTGGTGAATGTCGTCCGAGTCTTCCGTTGCGCCAGCTACAGTAGCTCTTCCGCTGCCTCAAGCGCTCGCAGGTATGCATCGTGGCTGGCGGCTCGGGAGAGGTCCTCGTTGAGCAATCCCTCAATGCTGCGCGGGCCGGCGGGGACGAGGTGGTGATGCTCGGTGCCGTCGGTAGTCTTGACGGTGTTGCGGTAAAACTCGGCGTCGGTCTGCCGGGTGACGGTAAAACTGGCGTCGCCGGCCGAGAGGGCGCATTCGCCGATGGAAGCACCGGCGCGCTCGCGCAGCTCGAGCGTGAGTTTTCCAGAGCCGGTGGCAAAGCTGCCGCGGCCCTCGCTTTTCCACCCGAGCTGGGTCGCGAGCCAGCCGGCCACGAACGCGGCAGTGCTGCGGTAGCCGGGTGCGTGGGTGAGCGTGCAGCAGTCGAGCGCGTCGAGGCGGGCGAGATTCGCGGGGTGATCGAACAGTTGCGCAATGGCCTGGCGCAGGTGGAGTGAGCGGGTCCAGTTCAAGTCGCGAAGGGTGGTGCGGCGTCCGCCGGCGTCGGCGGCGGTGCGGGCGAGCGCAAGTTGCGGGGCGGGCTGGGACCATGCCTGGCTGTCGTAGTAAAGGCGATCGACCCATTTCCAGAGATGCTCATCGAGCGGGTCGCGGAACTCCCCCTGCCACCAGAGGTGCAGCGGCAGGTCGGAGTCGAGGTGGGAAAAAACGATGTTCGGGATGAGCTGGCGGGATTCACCGCGGAGCAGGAAGCTGAGCTGCTCGCAGCAGACCTGCTTCGCCCCGGCGCGGCTCAAGTGGCAGTGCGCGCTAATCCACGCCTGGACGCTGGACGCGGGAGCACCGGGATCGCAGCAGATGAGCAGGGCGCGGCAGGCGTGATCCTGGGTGAGGCCGGCGATGAGCGCGGTATTGCGCTCCATCGCAGCTTCGCCTTCGCAATAGACGGCGAAATTAATGAGCGAAGCGCGGGTCGAGCCGCCATCGGCTTCCCACAGCTTTTTGAGTTCGCGGTCGATGCGACCGAGTTCGACTTCAATTCCGGGAGCCATGGGTGGTCTGGAAGTCAGGAGTTAAACTTACAGCCGGCGCCAGGCGCGGGCGTCGGCTTCGAGGAGGTCGTCGGCTTCTTTCGGCCCCCAGGAACCGGCGGGGTATTCGCAGAGCGGGGGCTGATCGCCCTCGGCGTGCCAGGCATGCTCGATCTCATCGACGAAACGCCACGCGCTCTCGACCTCATCGCAGCGTGCGAAAAGTGTGGCGTCGCCGCTCATCGCATCGAGCAGCAGCCGCTCGTAAGCCTCGGGACTGGCTTTGCCAAAGGAGGTGCCGTAGTGGAAATCCATCTTCACGGGCTCGACGCGCAGGGATGCGCCGGGCTTTTTCGCCTGCATGCGGAGGCTGATGCCTTCGTCGGGCTGGATGCGGATGACGAGCACGTTGCTCTCGGCGGCTCCGGCTTGTTTGTTAAATAACACTTCTGGCGCGCTCTTGAATGTAATTGCCAATTCGGTACCGCTCTTCGGCAGCCTTTTCCCGACGCGCATATAGATCGGCACATCGGCCCAGCGCCAGTTGTCTATGTTCAAGCGAAGCGCAACATACGTCTCGGTCATCGACTTCGGATCGACGCGCTCCTCCTCGCGGTAGCCGGCCACGTTTTTTCCGTTCACCGCGCCGGGCGAGTATTGGCCGCGCACCACGTTTTTCGCCACGTCCTCGCCGGTGATCGGGCGAAGCGACCGGATGACTTTCACTTTTTCATCGCGCACGGCATCGGCGCTGAGATCGGTCGGCGGCTCCATCGCGACGAGGCAGAGCAGTTGCAGCAAATGATTTTGCACCATGTCGCGCATGGCCCCGGCACCCTCATAGTAGCCGCCGCGCCCCTCGACGCCGAGCTGCTCGCTGGCGGTGATTTGGATGTGGTCGATGTAGCGATGATTCCAGAGCGGCTCGAAGATGGAATTCGCAAACCGCAGCACCATGATGTTCTGCGCGGTTTCCTTCCCGAGAAAATGATCGATTCGATAGGTATCGTTCTCGGAAAAAGTCTCGGCGACCGTGCGATTCAATAACTGAGCCGAGGGCAGATCGGTACCGAACGGCTTCTCGACGACGACGCGCGCCCAGCCGTCGCCGCGCCCCTTGTGGAGGCCGGACTTCTTTAGATTGACGAGGATTTGCTCGAACTGGTCGGGACCGGCAGCGAGATAGAAAAGGCGGTTGCCGCGGGTGCCGCGCTCGGCGTCGATTTTGTCGAGGCGCTCGGCCAGCGCTTGATAGCCCTCGGCATCGCCGAACTCGCTGCGATGGTAAAACACCGCTTCGGCGAAACTTTCCCACAGCTCGTCGCGCAGCGTCTGACGGGAGTGCTTGCGCGCGGCCTCCTCGAGTTCTTTGCGAAATTGCTCGTCGCTTTTATCCCGGCGCGCGAAGCCGACGACGGTGAGGCCGGCCGGGAGATCGCCATCGGCGGCTATATTGTAGAGGGCCGGGATGAGCTTGCGGTGCGTGAGATCGCCGGTCGCGCCGAAGATGACGACGGTGCAGGGCTGTGGCATCGGGCGGCTCGCGACACCTTCGCGCAGGGGATTGGTGGTCGAGTTCAAAGCCCGGGGAGCCTGCGGGACGGGCCGGGGGTGGTTCAACCCGCAAATGCCGCAAGCGAGGCGGTGTCGGAAATGCTCGCGATGGCGGCTTCCCTGCGCGTGCGTCCGAGCAGGCCGGCAAGCACGCCGCCGGGCCCGAGCTCGATGAACTGCTCGATGCCCATTTCATCCACTAGATATTCCATCGACTCGGTCCAGCGAACGGTGCTGGTCACCTGCTCGTGCAGCGCGCGGCGGATGGCCTCGGCCTCGGGGACGGGACGGGCGTCGAGATTGCAGACCACGGGGAAGCGCGGCTGGGAAAATGTCGTCGCTGCAAGTTCCGCGCCGAGCTGCTCGTACGCCGGCTGCATGAGCCGCGAGTGGTAGGCACCGGCGACGGTGAGCATGACGGCTTTCCGCACGCCGCGTTCTTTCGCGAAAGAGCTGGCGAGCGCGACTTTCCCTGCTTCGCCGGAGATGACGATTTGGCCGGGGCTGTTGAGGTTGGCAATATCGACCTCGGTCTCGGCGGCCAGGTCGCGCACGGCGTTCTCGGTGCCGCCGATGAGCGCGGCCATTGCGCCGTTGCTGGCTTCGCAGGCTTCCTGCATGAAACGGCCACGCTTTTCCACGAGGCGGAGACCGGTTTCAAAATCGAACGTCTCCGCCGCGGCGTGCGCGGTGAACTCGCCGAGCGACAATCCCGCGGCAGCGGCGATTGCGAAGTCGCCGTGCTTCTCGCGCAGCGCGGCGAGGCAGGCGAGGCCGTGGACGTAGAGCGCGGGCTGGCAGTTGGAAGTTTTCGTCAGCTCGTCCTCGGGGCCGTCGAACATGATGCTCGTGAGCGATCGGCCGAGGGCGGCATCGGCGCGCTGGAAGACGTCGGCGGCGGCGGGCGAGGAATCCGCGAGATCACGGCCCATGCCGACGGACTGGGCGCCTTGGCCCGCGAAAAGGAGTGCGATTTTTTTGTTCATAGGAGTTGACCGATGCGCAGGAGTCGTCCGGTGCGGGCGGCGGCGCGCTCGAGTAAAAGTGCTGCGTCGCGCAGGGATTCGTCCAGCGTCATCGGGCGGTCGGCGAGGGGGCAGATCATGTCGAAACTTTCACCGACCTGCTCTTCGTCGCCGATGCTGCCGGCAAAGGCGATGACCGGTTTGCCGTGGCGGCGGGCGAGGGCGGCGATGCCGGCGGGGCCTTTGCCCTCCAGCGTTTGCGCATCGATGCGGCCTTCTCCCGTGACGATGATGTCCGCCCACGCGATGGCTTCCTCTAGCCCGGAGACGCGCGCGATTTCGTCGAAGCCGGAGCGGATTTCCGCCTGACAAAAAGTGAGGAGCCCGAACCCGAGCCCGCCTGCAGCGCCCGCGCCGGGCGTGTCGCGGTGATCGCGCTCGAGCGTGGCGGCGGCGATGTCGGCCAGATTCTCCAAGCCCGCCTCGAGCGTCTCGACCGTGCGCGGGTCGGCCCCTTTCTGCGGGCCGTAGGTGCGCGAAGCGCCGCGCGGACCGAGCAGCGGATTGCGCACATCGCAGAGCGCGATGATCTCCGGCAGCGTGTCGTCCTCGGGCGGATGGATGCGCTCGAGGGCGAGGAAATTTGCCGGGATCGGCTCGATGGGTTCGCCGTCGCTGGTGAGGAACTCCCAGCCGAGCGCGGCGGCGAGGCCGGCTCCGGCGTCGTTGGTCGCGCTACCGCCAAGGCCGACGAGGATCTGCTTCGCGCCGCGAGCGGCGGCGTGGCGGATCATCTCGCCGGTGCCCCGCGTGGAGGCGCGCAGCGGATCGCGCGCGCCGGGCGGGACGCGCCACATGCCGGAGGCTTCGCTCATCTCGATGACGGCGGTCGCCGGATCGATCCACAGATAACGCGCCTCGATCCGCTCCCCGAGCGGGCCGGTCGTCGGGAGCGTGATCCATTCGCCGCCGAGGCTGGCCCGAAGCGCCTCGCAAGTCCCCTCCCCTCCATCGGCGATGGGCGCGAGGCGGATCTCCGACCCGGCGAGAGACGAGCCCAAGCCACAGCTGAGAGCATTTGCCGCTTCGAGCGCGGTGAGGGAGCCCTTGAACTTATCGGGCGCGAGCAAAAGGCGGAGTGGCGCGGACATTCATCGAGGCTACCCGCCATGAGATGGAGATGACGACCTCGCACCGGCACCGTCGCACCGGAGCCTCCCGGCCCCTGGCAGCTATCCGAACAGCTTCGACCAGATTTCCTGCGCCGCGCCTCCGCCCGTCTGAGCGGACGGTAGTGGCGGCGGTCCCCCTGCCCCACCCGGCGGCATTTGCATCAACTGCATGTTCAGCACCTGCGCTTTCTGCGGGTCGATTTGTTGCAGACGCATGAACTCCTGATTGCACTCCGCCCGCCTCCCCTGCCGGTGCAGAAGGGAGCAAAGCATGATGTAAGGCTCCGGCAGCGTCCGCGCCAGCGCCACTGCCTGCCGCAGCCGCTGCTCCGCCTCGCCCCAGCGCCCCAGTTGATCGAGGATGATCCCCGCATTTACGAGCAGGCGCGGATCGTCCGGCGTGAGCGCCAGCGCCCGCTCCGTCGCATCCCAGGCGCGCGGCGCATCATTCAGCGCCATATGCGCCTGCCCCAGCCAGCCGAGCGCCTCGCGCGAATCCGGCTCGAGCCGCGCCGCCTCCTCGGCGTGCGGGAGGGCAAGGATTGGTCTGCCCATGCCGCAGTAGAAATTCACGAGCTGCAGACGAAAGGCCACATTCGCCGGTTCGAGAAGAACCGCCTGCTCGAACGCACCCACCGCCTCATCCCGCTTGCCCACCAGCGCGAGCACACTCGCCAGTCCGAAGTGCAGCCGCGCCTGGCGCGGCATGCACGCCACCGCCCGCCGGTATGCTTCGATCGCCTCGGGAATGAATCCCCGCTGCTGCATCACCGAGCCGCGCATTTCCCACAACTCCCCATCCGACGGCCGCTCCGCGAGCAGCGCGTCCACGCCCGTCTGCGCCTCCCGGAGCCGCCCGGTGGAAAGATAGAGATGCGCCAGCATCTGCCGGGTCATCGCATCCGCCGCCGAGGCGGCGACCAAGGCCTCGGCCTGCGCGATGGCTTCCGGGAACCGGTGGGCCACCCGATAGAAACGCAACAGGCGCTGCCGCGGCGTAAAATAACTGGGATCGGCCTCGACTGCCTCGAGCCAGCATTTTTCCGCCCGCGCCTTGAGCTTCGCATCCGCCGTCGCGTCGCCCTCGAGATCGAGCGCGTCGCCGAGGGTGGTCAGCGCCTCGGCGTCGCCGGGATGCGCCGCGAGATTTTCCGTGGCAAAAGTCACGGCTTGCGCGTGGTCGCGCCGTCCCAGGGCGAGTTGCGCCTGGAGCAGCGGGACATTGAGAGCCTGCCGCAAGCGTCGGCTGTGCTCCAGAATGTAGGTCCGCGCCGGGATGACCTCGTCGTTCTCTCGCGGCACCGCTTTTTTCACCAACTGCTCCATCTCCGCCCTGTGCGCGGCGAATGGCTCGGTGATGAATGCCGGCAACCCGCACTCCAGCGCCGCGTGCAAGTCGGCCATGAACTCGTCGAACCCCACAAACTCGAAGACTCGCACCCGGTTCGGGTACTGGCGGGCCAGTTGCTCCACTCTTGCGTGCGGCTCCACGCCTCTCCGCACTCCCCACCAGACATTGCGGGGGAAGGGCTTCGGCTCGGCGAGCAGTTCCTCCAGCAGATTCATGATCGACGCGTCTCCTCCCGAGTAGCCGAGCACGATCAAGCCGCGATTGGAGGAAAATTCGCGGAACTTCGCTGCCATGTTCGGATCGAGCGCACTCAGCTCCTCCTTCGTGTTCTTGAGCTGCTCGAAAAGATAGTCGCCGTGAAGCTTGATCACCTTTGCCCGGTCCGTCATCGCGTCGAGCGTCCCCACTTGGGAATCCGCGGCGCAGACGACCGCCGTGTAGTTCGCAAATTCCGTGAGCGCCTTGTTCAGCAGGTCATCGAAATTGGTCGTGAATATGACGTTGAAGCGGTTCTGCTGCGCCACGAGCGTCGCCAGATAGAGGTAGCCCCACCCCGGCTTTGCTGCCTCGATGATCGGTGAGAGATACTGCTGGCGACGCCGCGGACTGTCGTAGCACGCCTCGAATAATGCGGCGTACTCATTCTCCTGCCCAGCCGCCCATTCCTCCACCTTTTCCGCCGACAGGTTGGGCCTGTTCGCGTACTCCGCCTTCCATTCACGCACCAGTTGCTCACCCGATTTGATGCCCGACGTGATCGAGCAGCCGGCACCGAGGAAGAGCGCGAACTCCCGCCCCCCCACGCCCTTCAGCAAGCCGATCACCTCCGTGTCGCGCTTCCGCTCGATCGATGCCGCGCCCTGCTCGCTCGTGCTCATCCGCCGCGAAGGGTGGCGTCGCCACGCCGGGTTGCCAAGATTTGAAATCCCGCCCGCCAGCATCCACACGCGCGGAAACTCGTCGATTCATTTTTCAAAAACTGGAGGCACGGGGCGCAACTTCGCTGTGTCGGGGCCGGTTCAAAAGTGAACAGAGACGGAACAAAAGTGGACTGAGACGGAACAAAAGTGGATTC
>PPFU01005666.1_pt1 | contig 35817 bp, 33 predicted proteins | sample 1535991 | NCBI WGS metagenome assembly PPFU01 (sample SAMN04901290, study PRJNA319586) | Hypolithon metagenome, whole genome shotgun sequencing project. | isolation source: Antarctic Hypolithon | place: Antarctica: Miers Valley | collected 2014
CGCGACTACGCGACTCGCCTCGGCTACGTCTTGCTGCGTTTCTTCGCAGTCGCCTTTTTCTTGGGAACACGCGTGTCAAGTTCCACCCACGTCGGCGCATGATCGCTGGCCTTCGGCAGATCGCGCACCCAGCTATCCACGCCCGCAGCCTTCAATTTCGGCACGAGGTCCGCGCTCAGCAGCAGGTGGTCGATGCGCAATCCGGCGTTGCGTGGCCAGTGCTGGCGGAAATAATCCCAGAACGTGTAGATGCGTTCGTCGGGATGCAGGGTGCGGAGCGCGTCGGTCCAGCCCTGCGCCAGCAGGCGCTCGTAGCAGGCGCGACTCTCTGGCTGCATCAGCGCGTCCTTTAGCCATGACAGCGGGTTGTAGACGTCGAGGTCGGTCGGGATCACGTTGTAGTCGCCGGCGAGCACGACCGGATGCCCGCTCTTGTACAACTTCGCGGCGTGTTTGATCAGCCGCTCGAACCATGCCAGCTTGTAGTCGAACTTCGGCCCCGGCTGCGGGTTGCCGTTGGGCAGGTACAGGCAGCCGACGATGACGCCATGCGCGGCCGCTTCCAGATAACGGCTTTGCGTGTCGGTCGCGTCGCCTGGCAAACCGCGCCGGCTCTCCAGCGGCTCCATGCCCTTGGCGAGGATCGCGACGCCATTCCATGACGACTGGCCCTGCCAGATCGCGCCGTAACCTGCATCACGGATCGCGTCCACCGGAAATGCCGCATCCGCCGCCTTCAGCTCCTGCAGGCACGCGATGTCGGGCTGCTCGCGCTCCAGCCACTGCAAAAGATGTGGCAAACGCGAGCGAATGCCGTTGACGTTGAAGGTTGCGATCTTCATGCCGCGAGGATAGGGCGACGCCGTGGAAACGGAGTGAGCAGGAGGCCAGGACTCGCGCGGGACTCACGCGTCAGCGGCTACCTTGTCGGCCCGACAAGCACGCGGATGCCGCCATGACCACAAGCTCACAACAGACCGTCCTCACTGAAGATGAAATCGCCTGCCTGCGCGATCTTGCCAAGGGCACGACCAGGCCTGCCGATGCGCCGGAGATGTGCGCGCTGATCGCCAAGGGCATGATCGAATCGCAATCCACCGAGTGCAGGCTGACGCCGGCTGGGAGACACGCCGTGAATGTCTCGGGCCCGGGAAACGTGCCGGGCATCGACGGCTGACCAGACATCCGCCGATGTGCGCTCCAGCATTTTTTGGGAACTGCCGGATTGAACTGGCATGAGCTAGCCGTCACGCTTGGCACCGTTGAACGAAACGGAGCACTGCATTGGTCGTAAAAGCTACCTCGCACGCTGCCTCGACATGGCAGCAGGGACTGGCGGCGCACGCGCTGCGTCTCGCAGCCGCGTCGCAAGCGGTCTACATGGTGGTGCTGCACTTCGCGTGGGTCTTCATGCTGATCATGGCGATGAAAGTCGGCATGGCTGGCGATGTCGCGGCAACCGCCGGCGGCGCGTTGCTCGAGGTGTTTCGCTGGCTCGGGGGCATGGATGCCGGTGGTCGCGGTGGAGTCGCTGAGGTGATGAAGGTCTGGGGCATGTTGTCGATCCTGGTTTATCTGGCGCGTCTTGCGCTCCATCATCTGCGTGGTGGGCGTGCTCGTCCCGCATGGTCCGTGCTGCGGGCGTCTTTGGTGTCCGGCGTGGTCGCATTGACCGGTTTTGGCACCGCGATGACCCTGCTCGAACCAGCTTCGAGCAGTTCTCTCTGGTTCGTCGTCTCGATGGCTTTCGCCACGTTCTTGTCGACCGCATGGGCGACCGCCGCGGCCCGATGCGCTGAATGGGTGGGCCTGTGGATCGAACAGCGTCCGCGCATCCTGGATCCTTGATGCCGTGAGCAGTGGCGGGCGCACGGGAAAAGAACAATCCTTCGCCGGACCGGAACCGTTGCCTCCCGTTGCGCCCGAACCTGGCGATTGCTGTGGCGAAGGTTGCGCGCATTGCGTGCTGGATCTATACGACGCGGCGCTTGAGCGCTACGAAACCGAACATTCAGCTTGGCGGACGAGACGTTCCGCGGTTCGTAGTGATAAAGGTCGATCCTCGCAGACGCATCAGGATGGTTCCAGCGTTAGCGGGATTGATGTGTCGAAGAGGGGTCATTGACCCCGGCCGTCCACGATCCCGGCTGTCCACTAGGACGCAGTTCAATCCGGCGCCGCAACACAATCGTCATGCAACCGACATACCGTCCGCAGCATGGAGATCCTCATGCTGTCGGACGTTTACTTTCCGCGGGTCAACGGTGTGTCGTCGTCGATTCGTACGTGCGCATGCGCGCTGGCGGCAATGGGCCATCGGATTACGCTGATTGCCCCCGACTATGGGCCGGAGCACAACGACCCCCACGACCACGATTTCGAAGTCATCCGGTTGCCGTCGCGAACCATCTTCTTTGATCCGGAAGATCGGCTGATCAAGTCAGCGGCGTTGCAAGCAGTCCTGCCAGCGCTGGGCGCACGCCGCTGGGACGTGATCCACATCCACACGGGATTGGCACTGGGCGAGTTCGTTGGCGGCGATGGCGGTGCGTTTCGCGCGCAACATGGCATCGAAGCGTCGCGTCCGACGCTGGTGACCGTCAGCCGACTGGCTATGGAGAAGAAGATCGACTTTCTGCTGCATGTGGTGCAACGCCTGGTTGTCGAGTTTCCCGAGCTGTTGTTCATCATCGCGGGCGAGGGGCCCGATGCGGGACGGCTGAAGAAGCTCAGCCAGACACTTGGCCTCAAGGACAACGTGCGCTTCTTCGGCAACCTCGATCGACGTACGACCTTGCTCGATTGCTACAAGGCTGGCGATGTCTTCGTGTTTGCCTCGCCGACCGAAACGCAGGGATTGGTGTTGATCGAGGCGATGGCGCTGGGCGTGCCGATCGTGTCGACCGCGGTGATGGGCACGGCCACCGTGTTGCGTGATGCGTCCAGTGCGGTGATCGCTGCGGAAGATGTGAGTGCATTCACCAGTGCGGTTGCGCAGGTGTTGCGTGATCCCTTGAAGCGCAAGGCATTGGCAGTCGCAGGTCCACGGGATGCGCAGGGTTGGAGTGTTGATGTGTTGATGCACAAGACCGGTCGCTGTACGCACGATTGGCTGCAAAGAGTCCTGCGTCCGTACCGCGGCTACCGATGACCAAAGCGTCGTAAACCGGCGGCTGATCGATTTTCGGGGAAAAAGGCATCAGCCGTCATTCCCGCGAAGGCGGTAAGCCAGCAAGTTGAGCTCTTGAAAGCAAAGTCACTGGATTCCCGCCTTCGCGGGAATGACGAGCAAAAAATGGATGGGCCAACCCAGCGGCAAGCAAGCGCTGACGCTATGATCCGGGCATGAAGATAAAACGCGTTGTCCTCGCTATCGGTATATCGCTGCTGACAGCCGCTGCAGCGCAGGCACAGCAGGCCAAACTCACGGACTACACAAAAAGTTCCGGCAGCCCCCGCGCGCCGGAACAATTGGCTGTGGTCTTTGAAAACGCCGACCTGCGGTTTCATGTCGACCCGGCCCGGCGCATGCTGACCGGCGACGCCGCGTTGACCTTCCAGGCAACCGCGCCGTTGTCGCGTGTCGTGGTCGACCTGGATCGCAATTTCGCGATCGCTTCCATCGCCGTCGATGGGCAATCGCTCGCCAAGAGTGCGTACGGCAATCCCGACGGCCGCCTGTCGATGACCTTGCCGAAGCCGCTTGCGGCGGGCGAACGCACCACGGTACGCATCCGTTATTCCGGCAAACCTCACGTCGCGACACGCGCACCGTGGGACGGCGGGTTCGTCTGGGGCAAGGCACCGACTGGCGAGCCATGGATCGCCACGGCCGTGCAGGGTGAAGGCTGCGACCTGTTCTGGCCGTGCATTGATCATCCCCAGGGCGAGCCATTGCGCGTCGACCAGCACATCACCGTGCCTGCGCCGCTGGTGGCGGCCGGCAACGGCATCGCGATGGGCATGCAGGAGGAAAAGGGCTGGCGCACGTATCACTGGCGCGCGGAAAACCCCAATACCTACGCCGTCTCGCTCAACATCGGGCCGTACGAACTACTGGAGGCGAACTACAAGAGCCGCTACGGCAATGTCATCCCGTTGCGGTTCTGGCATCTGCGCGGCAATGCGCCCCAGGCGCGCGAACTGTTCGCGGAATTTCCGCAGATGCTGGATTTCTTCGAGAGCACCATCGGCCCCTATCCGTACGCAAGCGAAAAAATGGGTGTGGTGGAGACGCCCCACCTCGGCATGGAGCACCAGACAATCAATGCCTACGGCAACGAATACAAAAAGAGCGAGTACGGCTACGACTGGCTGCTGCAGCATGAGTTCGCGCACGAATGGTTCGGCAACCAGCTGACGAATGCGGACTGGGATGACATGTGGCTGCACGAGGGGTTTGGCACCTACATGCAACCGCTGTACATGCAGTCGCTGCGCGGCGACATGGAGTACCACGCGCACCTGATGAAACAGCGCGCGGCGCTGATCAACAAGTTCCCGGTCGTGTCCGGCAAGCCGCACACCTCAGCGGAGGTTTACGACGAGGCCACGGGGCCGGGACACGATCTGTACTACAAGGGGTCACTGGTGCTGCACACCTTGCGCGGGTTGATCGGCGACGAGGACTTTTACAATGCGACGCGGCAGGCGGTGTACGGAACGACCAAACCCGTACCAGGACAATTCAAGCCGCGGTATGCGACCACGGCCGATTTCATCGGCGCCGTCAACCAGGTCACGGGGCGCGATTACCAATGGTTTTTCGATACTTACCTGTATTCGGCAGCATTGCCGGAACTCGTGACGACGCGCGATGCACGGGGGATGGCGTTACGCTGGAAAACCGCGGGCGATCGACCGTTCCCGATGCCAGTGGACGTCCGCATCAATGGTCGTGACCGGACGTTGCCGATGAAGGACGGACAGGGTCGCATCGATTTTTCGGCGGGTGCCGTCGTGACCATCGACCCGCATTCGAAGGTGCTGCGTGAGCTGGCACATATCAATGCGTACCAGGCGGACATGAAAGCGCGCACCAAGGCTGCTGGCGGAAAGCCACCGGTGACGCCTAACCGCAAGAATTGATTTCGACCGTCGTAGAAGCGGCTTTAGCCGCGAGCTCTTCTGGCGCTTAGATTAAGCCCGTGCTCGCGGCTGAATACGCTACTACGGAGTGCCATGCACGATTCATTACCGCGAGCGATATGGCTTCACCCCCTTCCAACTAGAGAATAAGCAATGACCATTTCCATGCACGCTGCATCCGTTCCGGTATTCAAACAACTGCTTGGTGCACTCGGCGAAATCCTCGCCAAGGCCGAAGCGCATGCGACGGAGAAAAAGATCGACCCCAACGCACTGCTGCAGGCCCGTTTGTTTCCGGACATGTTCCCGCTGATCCGCCAGGTGCAGATCGCCTGCGATTTCGCCAAAGGAGTTTGCGCACGTCTGGCTGGCGTAGACGTGCCGGTGTATGACGACCAGGAAACGACATTCGAGGAGCTGCGCGCACTGGTCGCAAAGACGGTCGCCTTCATCGACGGCCTCGACGCCATGCCATTCGACGACAGCGAAACCCGTGACATCACGCTGCGTCCCGGCACGCCGAAAGAGCGCAGCATTGCTGGCCAGCCCTATCTGCTGAGCTACGGCCTGCCGCAATTCTTCTTCCACCTGACGACCGCATACGCGCTGCTGCGCCACAACGGGGTTGAATTGGGCAAGAAAGACTACATGGGCGCATTCTGATGAACGGATGCCAAGCCAGCGCAGCACGACAGCGCATCCTTTCGGCTGATGGCACGGTCGGTTAGGGAAACCTGCGGAGGGATCAGCGATGAGAACAGGGACATGGGCTGCGGCGCGTTAGTCTTCGGAATGACATTCCAGGCTGCGGCAGCCGGGTCATGTTCCGCTCGTAGCGGCACGACCGCCATGCCGCTGGTGGAGCTGTACACGTCCGAGGGTTGCAGCAGTTGTCCGCCGGCCGATCGCTGGCTCACGGGGCAATTGAAAGATCGCCGCGCCAACTGGCTGGCGTTCCATGTCGACTACTGGGACGACATCGGCTGGCCTGATCGTTTCGGATCGCCGGCGAACTCACAGCGGCAGCGACAACGCGTCGGGGCCCGTGGCGGCGACACCGTGTACACACCGCAAGTCATGCTGGGCGCCGATGTGCGTGCTTCGTGGCGCGCGGGCAGTCACTTCGACAAGGCGCTGATGCTGCAATCGCGGCAACCCGCCAGGGAAGGCCTGGCGATGCGACTGCAGCCCCAGGCTGGTGATTGGCAGCTGCAGCTGGGCGCGGCGCGTGCGAATGCAAGCGCGGCTGCCGCGCACAGTGATGGCGCACAAGTCTGGCTGGCGCTGTACTCGGACGGCGAGGTCACGCAGGTGCGGGCGGGCGAGAATCGCGGCGAAACGCTGCGCCATGATCGCGTCGTGCGCCGTTTGTACGGGCCGTGGCCGTTGGGGCAGACGTTGTCGCAGCAAGTGCAGTTGAAACCGGATGCCGGCCGCTGGGGCGTGATCGCCTTCGTGCAGGATGCAAAAGGCAACACGCTGCAGTCGTTGAGCCTCTCGCCGCTGGGTTGCGAGCGCCGCGCGGATGACGCGGATTTGTAGGTGTGGACCGCGGGCGCGACGTGGGGGTGTTCCGATAACGCGTATCGTGGCCCTGGGCCGTGGCTTCAGTTCAAGCGCCGACCGTTGGACATTGGACTGGGCTGCGGATCAAACTTAACGCATGAACGATCGCAATCCCCAGGCCCGACAGATGGGCGACGAATCGATGGTGCGCAACCTGGCGCACCAGGCCGATGCGATCTGGCCGCAGGAGCAGCGGTTGTTCGACCGCTATGACTTGTCCGGCGCGATCCGCATCCTCGACCTGGGTTGCGGCACCGGCGAGATCACCCGCCGGCTGGCAGGGCGTTATCCGCAAGCAACGGTGCTGGGCATCGACATCCTCGACAGCAACCTCGCGTTCGCGCGCCGCGACAGCACTGCATTCACCGATCGAGTTGCTTACCGCCAGGGCGATGCCTTCGCACTCGATCACGCCGACGCAAGCTTCGACCTGGTCGTGTGTCGTCATATGTCGCAGGCTGTGCCGAACTTCCCGGCGGTGTTCGCCGAAATCACGCGGGTGCTCGCGGCGGGTGGCTGGCTGCATCTGCTGTCGGAAGACTACGGCATGCTGCACATGCCGGCGTATGCGCATGATCCAGATCGTTTCTGGAACGAAAACGCCATCGCATACCTGCAGACCATCGGATGCGATGGCCGGATTGGCCGCCATACGCCGCCCCTGCTCGAGGCTGCGGGCTATCGCGACATCGCGATGGACTATGTCGTCGTGGACACGTTGCGCGTCGCACGTTCGACCTTTGCCAGCATCATCAAGGCATGGCGCGACGGCTACGCGGAATCGCTGGCCGAAGCATCCGGGCATACGCTCGCCTCGGTGACAAACGATTTCGACGCGATGATCGCCGGTATCGACACGCCGCCGCATTACGCGGTGTGGCATGTGCCGATCGTGAGCGGGCGCAAATGCGAATCGCTTGGCGAGAATGTAAGCATTGTTTGACAGTCTGATGCTCAAAATCGTTCGCTTACGGGCAAGTAACGCCATTGGCCTGCCGGCATCTTGCGCAAGGGAATGCGGCCGATGCGCAGGCGCTTGATCGAAATTGCCTTGAGTCCTACCTGTGCGCACATGTCGCGCAACTGGCCCGGGCGCACCGCCTTGATCGCGAAACGGAGTTTCGTTTCGTTCTGCCAGCTGACCTTGCATGACGGCAATGCACGGCCTTGGTAGCTGAGGCCGCGGCTGAGGCGGCTCAGGCCATAGGGGCCGTCAAGGGTGCCGTCGACTTCGACGATGAATTCCTGTTCGATCTGGTTCGCATCTTCGGTCAGGCGCCGGTACACGCGGCCGTCCTGCGACAGCACAATCAGCCCGCTTGATTCGGTATCGAGCGGCATCAGCGGCGTCAGGCGCGCGAAGTGGCGTTGCAGCATGCGGATCCCTCTAGCGTCATCGGGCGCACGCGTGTCCGGGGATGCGATGGCACTCTCGAACACGACGCCGGCGGGCTTGTGAAACAGCACTGTCGCGGGTTCGATCGTCTCGAGTCTGGCCTGCGGATCGAATTCGACCGTTTCCGTCGTGACCATATGGCGCGGATCGTCGACGAGGCCGCCGTCCACCTTCACCCATCCGCCTTCGATGTACTGCTCCGCTTCCGCGCGAGTGCAGGGCGCGAGCTGGGCGACGCGCCGGGAGAGGCGAATGGGGGCTTCGGAGGGCGTTTCGTCTTGCACGGCGCAGTCGCTGGTCATTGAATGACAAAAGCATAGCAGCCGGGGTTTCTTGCGAATGCGTTGATCGCGCGACCGGCCTATCATTGCTGCATGGCAAAACGACTGCTCAACCTGCGCAACGTGCCCGCCGATGAACTGGATGACGTCAGCGCGTTGCTGGAGCAGCACGCCATCGCGTTTTACGTGATCGAGCCGAGCATGTGGGGCATCAATGGCGGTGGCATCTGGATCGAGGACGATTCGCAGATCGACCGCGCCAAGCAGGTGATGGGCGAGTATCAGTCGGGGCGTCAGGCCAACGCCCGTGCCGAGTACGCGGCCGCGAAGGCGGCGGGGACCGTCGAAACCTTCCAGTCGCAATTGCGTGACAGGCCGCTGCAGGTCATCGGCGCGGTGATCGGAATCCTCATTGCGCTGGCCTTGCTCGTGCTGCCGTATTTCCTGTTGCGGGGTTAGGTGTGCGGTTGTCGTATGTGGGTGCGATCAAGATCGAGCGAATGTATTCCCATCGAGGACAGCGGACTCGGCCTGAGGCATCGCGTGGTGGTTGTATCGCAGCAAACGCCCGCGAAACGGCGGTACATCGCGCTCGTTCATGCGGCTGCGCTGCTCGGTGACCAAGAAACCCAGCGCCGCCATCGCCTTGGTGAAAGGCGCGCTGTTGCCGCGTCCGGGATCGGTGATCATCACCTCCGACTGCTCATGCGTGTGCCGGGCCAGCAGCATGGCCAGCTGCGCGGCGTGGCCGCTTTCGTAAAGGATGTCGCTGCCGATGACGAGATCGAACACCCCCAATGTCGTGTTCGGAACGTCCCAGCGCAGTTCGCGATAGACCACCGAAGGCAATCCGTTCAATGCCGAGTTGTAGGCGAGGAAAGCCTCCGCCAGCGGATGATGGTCGCTGGCAACGACCGACGCGCCGCGCTGCTGAAGGACAAGGCTCGACAATCCAAGTCCGCAGCCGAGTTCGAGGATGCGTTTGCCGCCGATGTCGTAGCGGTCCATCGCTTCGGCCAATACCTGACCCGCCGGCCACAACTGGCCGAACAGGCTCCATTGCGCCGATGAAATGCCGGCGCGTTCTGCTCGGTGGTCGGGATCGGCGAATTGCTGCAGGTCGCTCAGTGCGCGAATCCTGTAGGTGTGCTCGCCGACGCGGACGTTGTGTTCTCGGGTGACGTAACCGGGCATGTCGTTTCGCTCACGGATGCAAATGTCATCCCGTGTGGGGATGCTGTACGGAAAGAGCGAAGCCGCGACCGATCAAGCGTGGCAGGGCGCAGACGCTGGGTGGACCAGTCATCGGGATGCTACGCGAGGCTGATGTATGCGCCGTCACATTCGCCGCGAGCTTTTGCCGGGATGAGGCTGCACAAGTACTCGTGGCTGAAGCCGCTTCTGCGAAGAGCGGAGTTCCAGAGGATCAAAGCGCGCTTCCGGCCGCATGCCCCGACGCCCACGCCCACTGGAAGTTGTACCCACCCAGCCAGCCGGTGACATCCACGACCTCGCCGATGAAATACAACCCCGGCACCTGCTTCGACTGCATCGTGCTCGACGAAATCCCATCCGTATCGACCCCGCCCAGCGTGACTTCGGCCGTGCGATAGCCTTCGGTGCCGCTGGCGATCAGCGGCCATTGCTGCAGCTGAGTGGCGATGTCGCGCAGCTCGCGCTCGTTGTACTGGCGCATCGGTTTGTTGGGAAACCACAGCTCGCAAAAACGTTGCGCGAAGCGTTTCGGCAAGGCCTCGGCAAGCACGTTTTTGAGTTCGGCGGACGGCCGTTCGAGCTGTCCCGTGCGCAGCAACGTGAAGGCATCCTCACCTGGCAACAGATCAAGGCGCAGATCGTCGCCCGGCTGCCAGTACGAAGAAATCTGCAGGATCGACGGGCCGCTGACGCCGCGATGCGTGATCAGCATGGAGTTGCGGAAGCGCTGTCCGTTACAGCTGGCTTCGACCGGCAGCGACACGCCGCTCAGATCCTGGAGCCTTTCCTGGTGCTTCCCGCTGAGCGTCAACGGCACCAGCCCGGCGCGCGTGGGCAGCACCGCATGGCCGAATTGCCGTGCGAGTTCATAGCCGAATCCCGTCGCGCCCATCGCCGGAATCGATAATCCGCCGCACGCGACGACCAGCGCCGGTGCGGCGAAACATCCGTGCGTTGCGTCCAGCGCGAAACCGCCATCGCGATGAACGACGCGCTCGATGCTGCTACCGGTATCCACGCGCACCCCGGCAATGGCGCATTCGTCCAGCAGCATCCGGACGATGAGTTTCGACGACACGTCGCAGAACAGCTGGCCGAGCTCCTTCTCGTGATAGGCGATGCCGTGCCGCTCGACCATGTCGATGAAATCCGCTGGCGTGTAGCGCGCCAGCGCGGACTTGCAGAAGTGCGGATTGGCCGAGAGGAAATTCTGCGACGTCGTACCCGTGTTGGTGAAGTTGCAGCGGCCACCGCCGGACATCAGGATCTTCTTGCCGACGCGATTGGCGTGTTCGATGACCAGCACGCGCTTGCCACGCCGGCCGGCGGTCAATGCGCACATCAAGCCGGCCGCGCCGCCGCCGATGACCACTGCGTCGAACGCCTGCGTCATGCCTGCTTCATTCCAGCATTCAGCGCGCGCCTGTGTCCGGAGCCATGCGCACGGTCTGTTCGACCGTCATGGACGTACCTTCGCCATACAGCTCGACGTGGCCGTCCTGGATCATGCACTGCAGGCGCATGCCGCGATCGGCGATGGCCGCGAGCGCATCGACTGTGGCCGGCGCGATGTCGAGTACCGTGAGGTTGCCATTGCGCAGCAGCGACGCGGCATTCTTGTCCCACCAGATGTCAGCCGCGTTGCCGCTGTAGTTGATGACGACCACCTGACGCGCGCGTCCGCAGGCCTTGCGGATGCGCGACTCATCCGGTTGCCCGAGGTCGATCCACAATTCGATCTCGCCGGTGAGCGATTTGCACCACAGGTCCGGTTCGTCGTCGCTGCTCAGGCCACGGCCGAATGCCAGCAGGTCGTCGGCGTACAGCGCGAACGCCAGCAGCCGCACCATCATCCGCTCGTCGGTTTCCGACGGATGCCGCGCCAGCGTCAGTGCATGCGTGGCGTAGTAGTTGCGATCCATGTCGCTGATCTGCAACTCGGCCTTGAAGACGGTGGATTTCAGTGACATGCGGGGCTTGTCGAAGGCACATGGGCGCAAGGCGGCATTGTAGGCGTCGCGCGCCTTGAAGAGAGCTTCGGCGTAAGAAACGTGCCATGGCGGCCGATCAAACCAGGCCCTGGATCAAAAATAATCCGAAGCCGAAGTAGACGAGAATGTCGTTGACGGCCACGCAGAAGGCTGCGGCCAAAAAGCGGTCCGACGCGCGGGCAGGCGCTATCCGACCGTGGGCGACAACATGTGGGCGGCGCAGCGGCCACCGACGGCCTCGAAAAAACGGGACTGACCGCTGCCGACACGGCTTGAGGATTTCATTGCTTTCGCCGCAACCAGTCAATCGCGCCCAATCCAGCCAATCGCCCACTCGCAAAACACGCCGTCAGCAGATACCCGCCCGTTGGCGCTTCCCAATCCAGCATTTCGCCCGCGCAGAACACGCCCGGCAATCGGGTCGTCATCAGTGATGCATCCAGCGCTTCCAGCCGGACGCCGCCGGCCGAGCTGATCGCTTCGGCGATGGGTCGAGGGCGTTTCAACATCAGCGGCAGGCGCTTGATCGCATGCGCCACCCGTTCTGTGTCGTTGCGTTGCGAGGGATCGAGGATTTCGTGCAGCAGCGCCGCCTTGACGCCGGTCAAGCCGGTCTGCCGCCGCAGCTGCTCGCTGAAGCTGCGGCCGTTTCGCGGTGTCGAGAGCGCTTGTTGCAATCGTTGGACTTCCCGCCCTGGCGCCAGATCCAGATGCAGGACTGCTTTGCCACGACGTTCGATCGCATCGCGCAGCATCGCCGACAACGCATAAACGAGGCTGCCTTCGATGCCGCTCGCAGTGACCACGCATTCGCCTTGCAGCGCATGCGCTTTGCCGTCGTCATCCGACCAATGCGCCACCACCGGTTTCAGCGGGGCGCCCGCGTGGCGTGTAGCGAAATGTTCGCTCCAGCTGATCTCGAATCCACAGTTGGCAGGCTTCAGCGGAGCGACATCGACCCCGCGACTGGCCAGCCATGGCGTCCACGCGCCATCGGAACCCAGCTCCGGCCAGCTGCCGCCGCCCAGCGCCAGTACCACCGCATCCGAATGCACGGCGCGCTCGCCATCGGCTGCGTCGAAACGCAATGCGCCGTCATCGTTCCAGCCGAGCCACCGATGCTGCACGTGGAAGCGCACACCGGTTTCGCGCAACCGTCGCACCCAGCCGCGAAGCAGCGGCGCGGCCTTGCGATCCATCGGGAACACGCGGCCCGAGGTGCCGATGTAGGTGTCGATGCCGAAGCCGCGCGCCCAGTCGCGCAATGCGTCGGCATCGAAGTCATCGAGCCATGCGGCCACCGCATCGGCGCGCGCGCCATACCGCCGGTCGAAATGTGGCCGCGGCTCGCCGTGTGTCAGGTTCAATCCGCCTTTGCCCGCGATCAGGAATTTGCGACCAACCGAGCCTTTGCCCTCGTAAAGGTCGACCTCGATACCAGCGGCGCGTGCGGTTTCCGCGGCCATCAGGCCAGCCGGGCCGCCGCCGATGACGACCAGGCCTGGCGCGTAGTAGGGCTCAGTGAGCATGCGAAGCGGACAAATGGCGACACCGCATTATGCGGCCGCATAAAATCCCCGGATGATCCTCAATATCGCCGCCTACAAGTTCGTCCGCATCGCCGATCCCGATGCGCTCGCATTGCAGTTGCGCGTTCAGGCAGAAACCGGCGCGCTGCTCGGCACCATCCTGATCGCACATGAAGGGCTCAACCTGTTCCTGGCCGGTGCCGATACCGCGATCGAAGCATTCCTCGAGGCTTTGTGCGCCGATCCGCGTTTCGCCGACATCTCCATCAAGCGCAGCCGCAGCGACGCGCAGCCGTTTGCGCGGCTCAAGGTGAAGGTCAAGCCCGAGATCATCAGGTTCCGCCACTGCGATGCATCGCCGCTTGAGTCGCGCGCGCCAGCGGTGTCGCCCGGGACCCTGGCGCGATGGATCGCAGAAGGCCAGGACGACGCAGGCAGACGGGTGGTGCTGCTGGACACGCGCAACCGGCAGGAAGTGGCGCACGGCAGTTTCGCTGGCGCATTGACCCTGCCCATCGATCGGTTCACGCAGTTTCCGGAGGCGATTTCTGCGCATCGGGACACGATCGCCGACGCTACCGTCGTCAGTTTCTGCACTGGCGGCATCCGCTGCGAGAAGGCGGCGATGTGGATGCGCGCCAACGGCATGGACAATGTGCTGCAACTTGACGGCGGGATACTCGGGTATTTCGAGGAGGTTGGCGGGCAAGGATATGAAGGAGGATGCTTCGTTTTCGATGAACGCGTCGCTCTGGATGCGAATCTGCAGCCGATGTGTTTGTAGGAGCGCACCTGGGCGCGATGAGACGCAACCGGTAAAGCTCCATCGCGCCCAGGTGCGCTCCTACAATCCGCGCGGGTTAAGCTGACGCCACTTCGACGGAAAGCGCACGCATGAGCTGGCTCGGAATTGCAATGGTGGTGATCGGCCTTTTCTTCGCGCTCAAGGCAGTGGGCTTTGCGATGAAGTTGGCCATGTGGGCGCTGGTGCTGTTTGGCGCCTACTGGGTCCTCGGGCCGTATCTGGGATTGCCCGCGTTGTTCTGACCTTGCTGTCGGCGCCCGTATGTCCGAACGATCAGCAAAAACGAACGACGTGGCGGCAAGCCGGTTGCAGCTACCACCGGGACCATGGCTGACGGTGCTCGACGCGTTGTGCGACAGGTTTCCCGCGATCGAGCGCGTGCAGTGGCTGGATCGCATCGCGCGCGGACGCGTGACGCAGGCAGATGGAACACCGATCACGCCCCGCACGCCGCATCGCGTCGGCTTGGAGATCCGTTACTGGCGCGAAGTCATCGACGAGCCGCCGATTCCGTTTGTTGAAACAGTCCTGCACGCCGACGCGCATCTGGTCGTCGCCGACAAGCCACATTTCCTGCCAGTAACGCCCACCGGCGGTTGGGTGCGGGAGACCCTGCTGGCGCGACTGATCCAGCGGCTGGGCAACCCTGATCTTGTTCCCTTGCATCGGATCGATCGCGATACGGCGGGACTGGTGTTGTTTTCCGCTGATCCGGCGAGCCGCGCGCGTTACCAGTCGTTGTTTCGCGAGCGCCGCATAGAGAAAACCTACGAAGCGCTCGCACCCGCATTACCGGATGCCGTCTTTCCTCTGATTCGCGCGACGCATCTGGTCCAGGGCACCCCATTTTTCCGCATGCGCGAGGGCGAGGGCGATGCAAACAGCGAAACGCATATCGACGTCATCGAGCGTGGCGAACGGCATTGGCGTTATGTCTTGCATCCGGTCACGGGCCGCAAGCACCAGCTGCGCGTGCACATGGCGGCGCTGGGTGCGCCGATTGTCAATGATGCGTTTTATCCGGTATTGCGCGCACGGGACAACGGCGATTGCAGCCAGCCGCTGAAATTGCTTGCGAGAGCGCTATGTTTCGTTGATCCGTTGAGCGGCAAAGAACGTCGATTTCATTCGCAGTTCGATCTTGCGTAACCGGCACGAAACGCACCTAGTAGGAGACGCACCTGCGACACGCCGCCCGATCGGACTTCGGATATCGGGTCAACCGCGCAAAGACTCACTCGCTGCGGGCAGGCGGGGCATCTGTCGGGGCAGAGGGATCGACTCCGGTTTCGGCATCCTTGGCGGCCTGTTTCTTGGCCAGTTTCTCGTCCTGCTTCTTCTTCTTGGCGATTTCGCGTTGGCGCTTTTCAAACGAATAGTTGGGCTTTGCCATAAGGCGGGTCTCGATGGGAGGGACATGCCTAGTCTAGCGGGTGCGGATGGTGGACCCTCAATCGGGCCGCTGGATTCAGATCCGCCGCACCCGGAAATTACGGCCCTTGATCTTGCCCGCCTGCAGTCGTGCCAGCGCCTTGTCGGCCTGGCCCCGGGCGATTGCGACGTAGGAACGGGTAGCGAAGACGTCGATCTTGCCGACGGCATTGCCCGGCAGACCGGCATCGCCGGTGATGGCGCCGACGATGTCTCCGGGTCGCAGCTTGTCGGTACGGCCGGCGTCGATGCGCAGCGTGGTCATCGGCGCAGGCGGCGCGCGGACGCCTTTGAGGTTGGCCAGGCTCGCCCGCGACCAGCGTAGTGGTCGGCCGGTGTGGGCTTCGATCTGGGTGGCCCGCGACACTTCGCGTGGGGTGCACAGGCTCAAGGCGAGTCCAGCGCGTCCGGCACGGCCCGTGCGGCCGATGCGGTGGACGTACACGTCGGGATCGGTCGGCAGTTCGTAATTGAGGACCGCACCGAGGTCATCGATATCGAGGCCGCGCGCCGCCACGTCGCTTGCGACCAGCACGTTGCAGCTGCGGTTGGCGAAACGCACGAGGATCTCGTCGCGGTCACGCTGCTCCATGTCGCCATGCAGGGCGAGCGCAGAGAAACCCAAGTGCGCCAGCGACGCCGCGACGTCATCGGCGTCGCGGCGTGTGTTGCAGAACACCACGGCCGAGTCAGGGTTGTGGTCAAGCAGCAATCCCGCCAGCGCCGCGGGCTTCTGCGCCAGTTCCACTTCATGGAAGTGTTCCGCGATTGCGGCGGCTTCGCCGGTGCCGTCGACCGTCACTTCGACCGGATCGCGCATCACCTTGCGGCCAATCTCGCGGATCGCATCCGGATATGTCGCCGAAAACAGCAAGGTCTGCCGATCCTTCGGCGTCTTGCCGACGATCTCGCGGATCGGTTCCTCGAAGCCCATGTCGAGCATGCGATCTGCCTCGTCGAGCACCAGAACGCGCACCCCGCCCAGATGCAACGCCTGCTTGCGCAGCAGCTCCTGCACGCGGCCGGGCGTTCCGACCACCACGTGGGGGTCATGCGCGAGCGATGCCAGTTGCGGGCCGAGCGGCATGCCGCCGGTCAGCGTCAGCAGTTTGAGATTGGGAATACCGGTGGCGAGCTTTCGCAGGTGCTTGCTGACCTGGTCGGCCAGTTCGCGGGTCGGGCACAGCACCAGCGCCTGCAGGCGGATCAGCGCGGGATCGAGCCGGTGCAGCAACCCCAGGCCGAATGCTGCGGTCTTGCCGCTGCCGGTCGGGGCCTGGGCGATGAGGTCGCGGCCTTGGAGCAATGCCGGCAGGCTTTGCGCCTGTACCGGGGTCATCCGCACATGGCCGAGGGCGTCGAGGCCCTGGAACAGGGCGGGGTTGAGGGGGAGGTCGGTGAATTCTGTCATGCGTCATGATCGCAGCTTCGGCGTGCCAACCCGTCAACCTGCCTGGATTTCGAAGCATTCGCGGGCCAAGGTTGGCATTGGCCCACCATGGTGTCGTCGAACGAAAAATCGGTGAGCCGAGGTGCCTGAGTCAAAGCGCAGGACGTTCAGCCTGCGAGCCGCTGCACCAGCCACCAGCCCGCCAGTAAGGCGATGGCGATCGAAAGCAGCGGCATCGCCACGCGCGCGTACCAGCGCTGGTTGCGCAGCAGAAACAGCAACGGCAGCAGCAGCACCACGGCCGCAAGCTGCCCGAGTTCGACACCGAGATTGAAGCCAAGCAATGCCAGCAGCCGCGACTGCTGCGGCAAGCCGAGTTCCGCCAATGCGCCCGCGAATCCGAAACCGTGGATCAAGCCGAACAGGAAGCCCATGACCCAGACACGCCGCGTGACCACCGGCCAGATGTTGTTCAACGCGGCCAGCAACACGCTCGCGGCGATGGCCGCTTCAACCCAGCGCGATGCGGGGGCGATCCAGCCCAGCGCTGCAAGTGTCAGCGTGACCGAATGCGCGACGGTGAACGCGGTGACGATGCCAAGGATGTGCAGGAAACTGCTGCGCAACCCATGCGACGGCTGCCAGCGCCGCGCCGCGCGAATCAATGCGGCCGGCAGCAGCAACGAGATCAGGAAAGCGAGATGGTCGTAGCCGATCAGGATGTGGTGGATTCCTTCGCGCACGAAATCCACGAACGGATTGCCGCCTTCCAGTGTTGCTTCCATCACCGTGGCATCGGGCCGTGCGATGCCGCTGCTGACCTTGCCCGCCTGCCGCACGGTGATGAGTGCGCGGTGTTGCGGATCGCGATCGAACAGCAGGCGATAGTCGATGCGAAGCGTGCCCGTCTGTGGGCAACGCGCGGACAGCTGCACCACGGCATACATGCCGTCGTCGTAACGGCGCGTTGCAAGGCCGGCAGGCGCAAGCTTGCATGTCGACGAGAGTCGCGAAAGGGTGAGGTTGGACAACACCAGCGCTTCCAGGGCGTTGCGCTGGGTCTGCAACTCGCCCCAGGTGATGGCTTCGTCGCGGTTGGCGTCGATCGGCAGGGTCAGGGCGAGGTCGCGCAGCGCAATATCGAGTTCCACACGCGCATCGCCGCGTTCGTCCACCTGCACGTCCAGATGCGACACCGATAAGGTGTGCGCGACTGCGGGCGGGATGACGCCGCACAGCATGGCGAGCATGATCAGGCTGCGCTGCAGGAGGCGCATGCTCATTCGTCGTACGCTGACGCGAGATCGAGTTTCAGGTTCTGTGAGCGCGCCCACGCTTGTAAGGGCTGCACTGCCTGTGGCTGGTTGGCCGCGAGCGCGGCGCGTTGCAGGATCGCGACATCCTCCTCGTCACGCTGCGTCTCGAAATTGCGTTGCGCCAGGCGCAGCGCAGTTGCCGCGTCGCCACGCAGCGTCAACAGATATTCGGCTTCGTCGCGCAGCTCAGGTTCACTACCAGCGGCGCGCGCGATGGCGTAACGCCGACCTTGGGCGTTCGCCAGTTCCGGGGACGCTGGATCGCCGATGGCATGCGCGGCCAGTGCGCGCTGAAGTTGCAATCCATCGTGACTGGGGACATTGCGCAAGAGCGCCATGACTTGACTGTGTTGTCCCCGTGCGTGCAGATGTCGCGCGTACGCAGCGAGGGTACGGGCGTCGTCCTTGTCCAACGCCAGCGCCCGCTGATACCAGGCATCGGCGTCGACTGCATCGGTTCTCGACGCGGCTTCCGCGCGCATCACCAGTGCATAGCGCCGCAGCGCATTGTCCTGCTTCGATGGCATCAGCCATCGATCGAGCACATCGATGGCAGCCGGATAATTGCCGATACGCGACGACAACGCGGCGACGCACAGGAGCCCGCGTCCGGAATCGATGCCCAACGCCAGCGTCGTGCAGTCGCTGCGTGCCTTGTCCAGCCGTCCCTGCAGTATCTGGATCTGGGCCCGCGCCAATCGCGCATCGCCGTCGCGCGCATCCAGCACGATCAGACGATCCAGGGTTTGCAGGGCCAGGGCGAAATCGTGTCGGTGCTGCGCGCTGAACGCGCGCGCGCGAAGTAATTGGGGGTCGTTGCTGTTGGATGGCAGGCGTTGCAACAGGCCATCAGCACGCGCTGCCAGCCGGGCGTCGCCGGTGCGCGATGCAGCGGCCAGCAGCCGTTGGGCCTGCAGTGCCGGTGCAGTCGCGTTGCGCGTCATGGTCGGCATCAAGGCGGCATAGCCCTTGGGCAGACGTTCGAGCACGGTGTTGGCGCTGGCCGGGATCGTGGCCGGCGGGCGTTGCGCGTGCACCGGGGCGGCACACAGCAGCCAGGCGAAGGCGAGCATGCGCATTGTAAAGACGAATGAAAAAACACCGGCGACGCTTTTCAGCGCCGCCGGCTTTTCAACTGTAGCGAAAGTTCGCAAGAAGTCGATTACTTGAAGCGAACCATTGTCGTCCGTCCGCTCGCGGACGGCGCTTTGGACTTGACGGGCTGTGGCGTTGCATCGCTGGGCGAACCAGGCAGCGGTGTGTGCAGGTACGGGAACGTGCTCAGGAAGTCGGCCGCACTAAGCGCCACACCATCGGTGTAAGGCAGTTGTCCTGACGGTGCATCCGCCGAAGACAGCAATACACCCATTGCGACGCGCAACTCGATATCGACCACGTCATCGCCCGGCCTGCGGCCGTTGGGGAATCCCGCGGTGTCGCCTGCCAGCACGCCCAGTGTCTCCTGCGTTCCCGCGGGTTTCGGTGCAATCGATGTATTGAGACGCATCATTTCCGATGGCGTGACATTGGCTGGCTTGTTGAGTCCAGCGATGCCCGTGAGGAAGGCAGCCACCAGGTCGTCGCGCGGGAACCGGTTCGGTGCCTCCACGCCCGGGAACAGGATTTCGATCAGTTCCGGCAATGTAGGATTGGTGACATACGTGGCGAACTGGCCATCCCCATTGGGCTGCGATGCGTTGAACTTGTCCTTGTCCGGCAAGCCGATGATCACTTCGTTGATCAGCGGTGCGGACAAGCGCGAAAGCTGCGTGCCGCCGATGCTTGCGGTGGTCCATGCGCCAATGATCGGGCCGCGACTGTTGAGGCACGAGATCGGCACTTCCAGCGCGATCGTGGTCACGTTCTTGTCGGCCAGGTCATTCTGCTCAGCATTGGGCGGTCCCACTGGATTGGTGTTGATGAGGTCGAACACCTCACCGAGGTTCACCGCGAAACCTTCCTTGCGCTGGCCAACGAACACGCGGCCATCGGTCGCGCAGTTGGGCAGGTCGACGGTGTAGCGGAAGGTGTTGGCATACGTTGCGTAGTCGGCGATGGACTTGTTGCCGATATTGTCGGACGGCTTGAGGAAGGTGTTGCCGCCCAGCGTGACGTTGCGGGCAGGCTGCGGCAGACTGGGTCCGCCCGCTTGGGTCAGGGTAAAAGACTCGATCACGTTGCGCGCCGTCGACGACATTTCATTGAACGGACCGATGTTGCTCAACGGCACTGCGACCGGCACGCCGTTGACCGGAATGGTCAGATTGCGGAAAGTGTTGGTGAAGCGGAACTCGTAGGTGAGGTCGGCCAGCGCATCGCCATTGTTGTCGATGTTGATGGCATAGACCGCATCCGGATCCATCAGGAAGTAGTTCGGACCGCCGTAGGGATCCTGCAGCGGCTGGTAGTTCGCCAGGAAGGTGACGAAGCCCCCGCGGCCTGCTTCATAACTGCGGAACATGTAGAAGTCGGTGGCGTCGACCTTCGGCGTTTCGGTGATCAGCGGCGCTTCGCGGTGACTGGAACCGACAGCGGCCCCTGCGGCGAGAAGTGCGGCGATGGTAAAGGCAAGCGGTGTGCGTTTCATTGGTGTAATCCTTGTGCATGCGGACGGGCGGGACAGAAATGCAGTGACAGCTCTTGAATACGTGCACTGCGCAATCGGACGAGCGCTCCCAAGTCCGGCCTTACATCAGCTACGGTGTTCCAATCATTCCGGATGCAGCTGACATGAAAAGAATGCTTCGCGTGAGTGGGATTAACTGTGACGATGATTTTTCGTGAAGAAGAAGTGACGATGAAATTTCAGTTCGACAACCGTTTCGTCGATGAATTGCCCGGCGATCGGGACAGATCGCCCGGTGTTCGCCAAGTGCATGCGGCGTTGTGGTCGACGGTCGCCCCCACACCTGTCGTGGTTCCCGCATTGGTCGCTTGCTCGCGTGAAGCGGCGCAGCTGATCGGCCTCGATGAAGCGGATGTGGCATCGCCGGAATTCGCAAAGGTCTTCGGCGGCAATGTTTTGCTGCCCGGCATGCAGCCCTATTCCGCCAATTACGGCGGACACCAGTTCGGGCATTGGGCGGGCCAGCTCGGCGATGGGCGTGCCATCACGCTCGGGGAAGTCGTCAATACGGCCGGCGAACGCTGGGAACTGCAGCTCAAGGGTGCAGGGCCGACGCCGTATTCGCGCACTGCCGACGGACGCGCGGTGTTGCGTTCCTCCATACGTGAATTCCTGTGCAGCGAAGCCATGCACCATCTCGGCGTGCCGACGACACGCGCGTTGAGTCTGGTTGCCACCGGGGAAAAAGTCGTTCGCGACATGTTCTATGACGGCCACGCGAAACCGGAACCGGGCGCGGTCGTGTGTCGGATGGCGCCTTCCTTCCTGCGCTTCGGCAATTTCGAGCTGCCGGCATCGCGCGGCGATATCCAATTGCTGCGTACGCTGGTCGATTTCTGCATCGACCGTGATTTTCCGGGACTGTCACCCAAGCACGCCACAAACAAAAAGAATCTTTACGCGCACTGGTTCGGACAGGTGTGCGAACGCACCGCGGTGATGATCGCGCACTGGATGCGGGTCGGGTTCGTGCATGGCGTTATGAACACCGACAACATGTCGATCCTCGGCCTCACCCTCGACTACGGTCCTTACGGCTGGGTGGACGATTACGATCCCGACTGGACCCCCAACACCACCGATGCGCACGGCCGCCGCTACCGTTTTGGATGGCAGCCGAAAGTCGCGTACTGGAACCTCACGCGTCTTGCCGGCGCGCTGTCGCCGCTGATCGACGACGCCGAGGCATTGCATGCCGGCCTGCAGCGATTTACCGATGCATACACGGCTGCCGACCGCGACAACACCGCGCGCAAGCTCGGCCTTGCGGAATGCCGCGACGCCGATGTCGAACGCATCGTCGCGCTGCACGGCCTGCTGCATGCCGCCGAAGTGGACATGACGATGTTCTTTCGCGCGCTGGCGGAAGTCGATCCAGCGGCGCCCTCCATCGAGCCGCTGCTCGACGCGTTTTACGATCCGTCGAAACTGCGGGCGCAGCAATCCGGTTTCTCGGAGTGGCTCGCAAGTTACGGCGCGCGCCTGGCTGATGATCCGCTGACACTGACCGTACGCCGCTCGCGCATGAATGCAGCCAATCCACGCTACGTGCTGCGCAACTATCTCGCGCAGCAGGCGATCGATCGGGCGGAGCAGGGCGATGCGAAAGGCATCCATGCACTGCTCGATGTCATGCGCTATCCGTATGACGACCAGCCCGGCAATGAACATTTCGCGCAGAAGCGACCGGACTGGGCCCGCGACCGGCCCGGTTGTTCCGCCCTGTCGTGCAGTTCCTGACTTTCCTTCGCGCACGACTGCATTCCCATTCAGCTCCGGGTGCAACCTAGACCCGGCGTTCACACCGTACGGGCGGATGATCGGCGCACTTACGGAGACCACGTCATGCAGCCATCATTCAAAGCCATTCGTCGCTCTTCCCAGCGTTATCTGTACCTTGTCCACCTCGCACTGGTGGCGTCGGTGCTTGCACTTTCAGGTTGCGCCACCGGGATGGGTGGATACCCGCAGGGCGGCTCGTATCCTGGCTCGTCGTATCCGGACCAGCGCTATCCGCAGCCGTCCCAAGGCGACCAGTTGGTGGGGACGGTGCAGAGCGTGGATGCAGGCGGCGGCCGCATCCTGCTGGAGACGCGCGCGTCCGGTTATGGCGGCGCGTCACGCGTCGATGTGTTCTTCGACCAGCGCACGCAGTTGGTTTACCAAGGGCAGGCGTATCCGGTCAGTGGTCTTGAGCCCGGCGACGAGATCCGAATCGCCACGACTCGGTCCGGCAATCGGCTGTGGGCGAGCTCCATTGAGGTGCTGCGTAATGTCCGCGACAGCGGCGGTTACAACAATGGCGGCTACAACAATGGTGGTTACGGCGGCGGCGCTTATGGCGGCAGCAGCGGCGACCTGCGCGGCGAAGTGGGGTACGTGGACACGCGCGCACGCTTCATCGAACTTGCACGCGGCCCGGCCGGCAGCAACTACGGCGCGCAACGCATCCGCTACGACGAACGGACCCTGGTCGAATACCAGGGCCAGCGTTATCGCCCGGAAAACCTGCAGCGCGGCGACGTCATTCGCGTCCAGGCGCGGCAGTCAGGCAACGACCTCGTCGCCGAACGGATCTGGGTGGAAGCGGACGCCAATCGCCGTTGACAGGTAGTGTTCATTGCAGGTGCGGTTTCAGCTTGAAGCACCTCGTCCGCTGAAACAGGGGCTAAGACGGTCCACGAAGAACTGCGACGGATGCCAAAACGCCCACAAAAAAGCCGGCTTATTTGCCGGCTTTCTTTTCTTTCTTTGCAGCCCGTTTTTCTTTCAGGTTCTTCTCGGGTTTTTTCTTTTCCGTTTTCTTCTGGTCCATGCCTTTGCTCATGACTTGCTCCGCGAGGGTGACTGGGTCAACACGATCAAATGTACCGCGATTTCGCAACGCATGCATCCGCCCGGGCCAGACCGCGGCGACGCCCGGTAGAATAGTGCGATGCCCTTGATCACCATGCAAAACGTCGACTACAGCGTCGGCGGCCCCTTGCTGCTGGAAAAAGTCGCCCTCGCCATCGAACCCGGCGAGCGCATCGCGCTGATCGGCCGGAACGGCGTCGGCAAGTCCACGCTGATGCGGCTGTTGGCTGGCGAACTCAAGCCCGACGACGGCGAAATACGCGTCGACGGCGGTCGCCTCGAAGGCGGGCGCCGTATCGCACGGCTGGAGCAGGAAGTGCCCGCCGGCGCGGATGGGAGCGTGTTCGATGTGGTGGCCGAAGGGCTCGGCGAGCTCGGTGCGTTGCTGGCCCAGTACCACCATCTGATCCACGTCGACGAGATCGACATCGACGCCTTGTCGGCCGTGCAGGCGAAGATCGAATCCGCGCACGGCTGGTCGCTGGACCAGCGCGTGACCGAGACCCTGGATAAGCTCAGCCTCGATGGCGACGCCGATTTCGCGCGCCTGTCCGGCGGCATGAAGCGTCGCGTGCTGCTGGCGCGCGCGCTGGTGTCGGCGCCGGATTTGTTGCTGCTGGACGAACCCACCAACCATCTCGACATCGAGGCGATCGACTGGCTGGAAGGGTTTCTCAAGTCCTGGAACGGCGCCCTGGTCTTCGTGACCCATGACCGGCGCTTCCTGCGCGCGCTGGCGACGCGAATCGTCGAGATCGACCGTGGACAAGTCACCAGCTGGCCGGGAGACTTCGACAATTACCAGCGTCGACGCGAGGAACGCCTCAATGCCGAGGCGCAGGAAAGCGCGCGCTTCGACAAACTGCTGGCGCAGGAGGAAACCTGGATTCGCCAGGGCATCAAGGCGCGACGCACGCGCGACGAAGGCCGCGTGCGTCGGCTGAAGGCGATGCGCAACGAGCGCGCGGCGCGCCGCGAACTCACCGGCAACGTGCGGATGGATACCGCCCAGGCCGAGTCTTCCGGCAAGAAGGTCATCGAGACGCGCGGCATCTCGTTCGGTTTCGGCGACACGATGCTGGTCAGGGACTTCTCGACCATCATCCTGCGCGGCGACCGCATCGGCCTGATCGGCCCCAACGGCAGCGGCAAGACCACGCTGCTCAAGTTGCTGCTCGGACAACTGCAACCGACCACCGGCGAAGTCCGCATCGGCACGCAATTGCAGGTCGCGTATTTCGACCAGTACCGTGCCTCGCTGCGCGAGGACTGGAACGCGATCGAGAACGTCGCCGAAGGCCAGGAATTCATCGAAGTCGGCGGCAAACGCAAGCATGTGATCGGCTACCTGCAGGATTTCCTGTTCACCCCGGAACGCGCGCGTGCGCCGATCACGCGCCTGTCCGGCGGCGAGCGCAATCGCCTGTTGCTGGCGAAACTGTTCGCGCAGCCGTCGAACCTGCTGGTAATGGACGAACCCACCAACGATCTCGATGTGGAGACGCTGGAACTGCTGGAAGAACTGCTCGGCGATTATCCCGGCACGCTGCTGCTGGTCAGCCATGACCGCGATTTTCTCGACAACGTGGTGACGTCAACCTTGGTCATGGAAGGCAATGGGCACGTGGGCGACTACGTCGGTGGTTACACCGACTGGCTACGGCAGCGGCCGGAGGCGATGCGCGAAGCCGCGCCCCAGCCAGGGTTGGTGAAGATGGTTTCGACCCAGCCGAAGGCCCCGGCCAAACGCAAGCTCAACTACAAGGACGCGCGCGAACTCGAGCAGTTGCCGTTGCGTATCGAAACGCTGGAAACCACGCTCGGAGAGCTGACCGCGCGCAGCAACGATCCGGCGTTCTACCAGCGCGATGCGGCGGCGATCACAGCCCACAACGCCGAACTCGCGAAGCTGCAGCTTGAACTGGATGCGGCGTATGCGCGGTGGTCGGCGCTGGAAGGTTGATTTTTCGCAGGCGCGAATTTATTCGCGCGTTCTCGATCTTTGCCGATCATTCCAAGGCGGCCCAGAATGGGCTTGGCCCACCGCTTTTCGTGCCGGCCATGAGGATCGTGTGCAAAGGCTCTACGATTCCATCGCCTCGAACGCGCTTTCCGGCAACGCCAGGAAAGCCCAGAACGGAATTCCGCGTCCAGCCCACTCGCCAGCGACCTCCTCGAGAATTTCCAGCAGCATGTCGAAATCGATTTCGTCCGCATCACGCAGATCGCCGGCCGTATCGACCAGCAGCATGTAGCCCTCCGCTTCCAGCCAGGACAGGTCGCGCAGGCGATCGGTGAGGGCGTCCCAGTTGCGTCCGCTACCGGACGGGAAATCCAGCGCAACGCCGATCCGCATCATCAAGGCGGCTTTGCTCGAACAGCCGCCGAGGTCGATGCGCCGCACCAGCAACCCGGCATCGCGCGCCGCGACGTCCAGCGTGCCGAGGTCCGGACTGGTGACGAAGTACACACCCGATTGCGCAGGGTCGTCCAGGCCGAGATCGAAACCGGAATCGCTCATCGCCGCCCCATTGCATGCAATCCGGCATCCATGTCGAATGCACGGAAACTCGCGTAGTGATCGTCGGTGTAATACCAGGCCCGTGGCGGATCGCCGCCGGTCACGATGCGCCGTGCGCCGCGATGCGCCACGCCAGGCGTCTCCACGGTGTACTCGCGGTAGAACCCCCGTTGCCTGCGCGGCAGCCGGCCCTCACGATTGCCGAAAACGGCACCATCCTGCCGGTGCCCAAACGGGCCGCCACGCTGGATCGCCGTGATCGTTTCGCCGGCTTCGCGCGGCAGGAATGCGGGCAGCGGGTCGGCTGCGCGCGGTGTCGGGGGAGGCAACGAAACACGCGGCGATGACGTGCCTGGCGGCGCTGGCATGACAACCTGTTCCGTCGCCGTCTTCGGCCACAACATGGCCGCAAGCGCAAGCAGGATGGTGACGATCAGGAGGGTACGTTTACGCATGATCCTTCAGTATCCCTATTTCTCATCTGCGCATCAGTGCCGGCAGCTTCCGCCAACGCGCACGTGCCGTAAAGTAGTGGCGCAAATGCCATCGAATCCCGTTCAGGAGGCAGCAATGGCGGACAGGAATCCTCGCATCGATGCCTACAGAGCTAAGTCCGCGGATTTCGCGCGGCCGATCCTCCAGCGCCTGCGCGACGCCGTGCATGAGACCTGCCCGGATGTCGAGGAGACGATCAAGTGGGGCAGTCCGTCGTTCGTGTATGCCGGCGGCATCCTGTGCGGCATGGCCGCCTTCAAGCAGCATGCGTCGTTCGGATTCTGGAAGCATGCGCTGGTGATGGGCGAAAGCACTGAACGCGACGGCATGGGCAGCTACGGAAAATTCACCAGGCTGTCGGACCTGCCGACGAAAAAGCAGCTGGCCGCCGACATCAGGAAAGCGATGCGGCTCAACGAGGAAGGCGTCAAGGTCGAACGCGCGCGCACGTTCGCGTCCAAGCCGCCGGTCGAGGTACCCGCAGACCTCGCGGCCGCGTTGAAGAGGAACGCGAAAGCACGCAAGACGTTCGACAACTTCTCACCCAGCTGCCGCCGCGAGTACGTGGAATGGCTTACCGAAGCCAAGCGCGAGGAAACCCGCCAGAAGCGGCTCACGCAGGCGGTCGAGTGGATGGCAGAAGGCAAGCAGCGGAACTGGAAATACCAGAACTGTTGAAGGCGGCGCGATTTGCGCAGGCTGCGCGGGCGCCGAGGCAGGCATCCCACCTGCCGTGTCGCCGGTTTCTGCCGCCGGCTTGCATGCGGATAACGTGGCCATCAGGCCCAACGCCAATGTCAGCATCGTTTTCATAAGGACATCCCCGCGGCCTGGAATCATCTTGGAACGGACTGTGTGCGAAACACGGGGTAGAGATTGAAGCGGTCGTCCCAGGACGAATGCCGCCGCGCGAAGAACTCGAGGCGCGCCAGTGGATTCTTTGCGAACGCTTCATCCGTCTCTAGCCTGCGCTCGAACTCGGCCTTCAGCGCCGGATCGCGCCCGAGCATGGCACGCGCGACGTCCTCGGCGACGTAGGCCTCCATGTACTCCTTCTGCTCGAAGGCGTTGTTGAAATCGCCCCATGCCACCAGCGAATCGGACGATTGCGGCTCCAGGATCGCCATCACAAGCCGGAGTTTCGGTTGCGCGGACGGAACGAACAATGCACCCGGCGCCAACGATTGCGTGCCGGGTGTCCAAGCGCCTTCCACCGTGAGCCGTTGATGGCCTTCGGTCGAATTCGGCGTCAGTGTGGTTTTGTCCGCGCGGAAGGTTTCAACCTTTTCAGCGTTCAGCGCACGCGCCAGCGTGCGGAATTCGATGCCGTGGATGGCCAGCTGCCGCGCAACGTCCGCCGCATGCTGGCGCGGCACAAGATAACCGCCACGCGGCGCGACCACGCTGCGCCCGGCGATGATCTCGTCGCGCAGCGGCACTTTCCAGACCTGCGGTTTGCTGTCGTCGTATCGCGTCAGCAACGCGCCGGACACGTCCGATGGCGCACGCGTGTACGCATAGCCGCGGAAATCGATGGTGCGGGTCTTGTCGCTGGCGGTGTACTCGAGCGGCACGGACGCACCGGCGAGTTTCGCCGCGCGCGCATCGGCCTGGCGTGCCACTTCACGCCATTGCTTCCCGTGACGCGCGATGTGCTCAAGCACCGAGACCACCGTGTTGCGGGTGACGCGCACGCGCGTGGGGTAGTCCTTCCACGAATGCGTTTCGACCAGCATGCCCAGGCGATTGCGCAACGGGAAATAGCCGTGAGAGAAACGCGGTGGCGGAACCGAGTCGATAAAACCGGTCGTCGGGTCCTCGAAATCGACGAACGAGGGATAGAAGGCCAAGGGTAGCGAACCCTGCTTGGACAGGTCGGCGATCACGCCATCGCGCAACACGCGGCCGGCTTGGCGCAGTTCCGGGTCGCCCGAGTTCAGCGGCTCGACCTGGATCGAAACGTCGTGCTCGAACTTCGCGCCATTGGTGACATGCAGGTCGATGGTGGCGACCGGATCCCACGCGTTGACCAGCGCCAGCATCGCCTGCATTTCCGGCGCGTCGGCCTTGACGTAATCGCGGTTGAGGTTGAAGTTCTGCGCGGTGGTGCGCCAGCCCATTTCTTCCGGGCCGTTCTGGTTGGGGCGGTTCCAGGGACCGAAGCGTTCGTGCCCATCGACGTTGAACACCGGCACGAACACCAGCACCTGCTTGTCGAGCGCACCCTTGGCGGCTTCGCCATCCAGCAACTGGCGCAGCGCCAGGAAACCCGCATCCTTGCCGTCGATCTCGCCGGCATGGATGCCGCCCTGCACCAGCACCACCGGCACCCCACTGCCGCGTGCCGCTTCAGGCGTCAGCATGCCTCTGCGCGACACCGCCAGTGCCTTCATCGGCCGGCCTTCCGGCGTGGCACCGAAGTCGAAACAACGCACTGCCTCGGGATGCGCTTTCTCGAACGCTGCGCACAGCGCGATCACTTCATCGTAGCGGCCGGTCTTGAGGAAACCGGAACGCTCCGACAGCGTTACCAGCGTTTCATTGGCTGCGTATGCGAACGCGCTGCAGGTGAGCAGGGACGTCAGGGCCAGGGCGCGGATCATCAAGGGGATTCCTCCTGGCGATGCCGATGTCATGGCAACGGCTCGCAAGGCGCGAGCAGGACTTGAACGAAATGAAACGGTCGAAGATTCACCCGCAGGGGCAGGAGCACGCCGGCCCGGGAAAAAACGCAGGGTAGCCAAGCCACCCTGCGCATCATTTTCCTGCATCAGTTCTTGCCATCTTCCGGCGTGGAGGGCGGCGCACCGTCGCTGACTTCGGCCACGAGGCCACGCTTCACCAGCAGCGGCTGGATGTCAGGATCCTTGCCGGCGAAATCGCGGAACAGCTGCGACGCGTCCTTGTTGCCGCCCTGCGACAGCAGCGTTTGGCGGAAGCGATCACCATTGGCGCGCGTGAGGCCGCCGTTCTGCTTGATCCATTCGGTGGTGTTGGCGTCGAGGATTTCCGACCAGATGTAGGCGTAGTAGCCCGCCGAATAGCCGCCCATGATGTGGCTGAAATACGGCGTGCGGTAACGCGGCGGAACCGGCGCGTAGTCGGTGCCGTTGCGCTTCAGCGCGGCGGCCTCGAAGGTCATCACGCCCGCCGCGTCCGGGATCTGCTCGGCCCCGATCTGGTGCCAGCTCTGGTCCAGCATCGCCGCGCCCAGGTATTCGGTGGTGGCAAAACCCTGGTTGAATTTCGACGCCGCGATCACTTTGTCCAGCAGTTCCTTCGGCATCGGTTTACCGGTCTGGTAATGCTTCGCGTAGTTGGCGAGGATCGACGGCCAGTCGGCCCACATCTCGTTGACCTGCGACGGGAACTCCACGAAATCGCGCGGCACCTTCATCGTGTAGTACGGATATTTCACGTCCGAGAAGATGCCGTGCAGAGCATGGCCGAACTCATGGAACATCGTCGTCACTTCATCCCACGTCATCAGCGTCGGCTTGCCGGCCGAAGGCTTGGGGATGTTGAGATGGTTGGCGATGACTGGCGTCTGGTTGAGCAGTTCCGACTCGCCCACGTACATGTTCATCCATGCGCCGCCACGCTTGGACTCGCGCGCGTACATGTCGGCGATGAAGATGGCGAGCTGCTTGCCGTCGGCGTCGAACACGTCGTAGATGCTGGTGTCCGGATGGTACTTCGGCAGGTCGGTGCGTTCCTTGAACGTTATGCCGTACAGCAGCGTGGCCGCATGGAACACGCCGTTCTCGAGCACGTTCTTCATCTCGAAATACGGCTTGAGCTGCGACTCGTCGAAGTTGTACTTGTCCTGCCGCACCTTCTCCGCGTAATACGACCAGTCCCACGGCTGCAGCTGGAAGGTCGGCTCGCCTTTGGCTTTCTGTTCGCGGTCGATCATCGCCTGCAGGTCGGCGGCTTCGCGCTTGGCGTTGGCGACGGCGGCGGGTGCGAGCTGCAACAGCATCTTGTTGACGGCGTCCGGCGTCTTGGCTGTTTCATCGGCCAGCACGTACGCGGCGTGAGTCGGATAGCCGAGCATCTTCGCCTTCTCGGCACGCAGTTTCAGCACGGTCGAGATGATGCCGGTGTTGTCATAGGCGCCGCCGTGGCTACCGCGCGCGACCGAGGCCTTGTGCAATTTCTCGCGCAGTGCGCGGTTGTCGAGCTGCGTATTGGCTGGCTGGCCCGTCGTGTTGAGCAGCGCGATTACATACTTGCCTTCCAGCTTGCGCGCCTTGGCCGCTTCGGAGGCGGCGGCGATCTGCTCGTCGGAAAGGCCGGCGAGTTCTTCGCGCGAATCGACCACCACGGCCGATGCGTTCACTTCCTCGAGCACGTTCTGGCTGAACTTGGTGCCCAGCGTGGCCAGCTCGCTGTTGATGGCCTTGAGCCGCGTCTTGTCGGCATCGGACAGCTTGGCTCCGGCCCTCACGAAATCGGTGTGGTAGCGCTCGATCAGGCGCTTGCCCACTGCATCCAGCCCCAACGTGTCGCGTGCGTCGTAGATCGTCTTGACGCGCGCGAACAGCTTCGGATTGAGCCGGATCGCATCCCTGTGCGCGGCGAACTTCGGCGAGTAGTCGGCATCGAGTTTCTTGCGGGCGTCGTTGGTGTCGGCGCTGTCGAGGTTGCCGAAGATCGTGCGCGCGCGGCCCAGCAACTGGCCGGATTTTTCAAGCGCGAGGATGGTGTTGTCGAAGGTCGGGTGGTCGGGGTTGTTGGCGATCACCTCGACCTCCTTCAACTCCTCGGCCATGCCGCGGTCGAACGCGGGCGCGAAGTCGCTGTCCTTGATCTTGTCGAAGGCCGGGTAGTTCAACGGCAGCGTGCTGGGGGTGAACAGGGGATTGGCTTGCGTGGACACGTCGGTGGTTCCAGTGGCGGTCGTCTGGGCATAGGTGGGCGCGGCGGCCCCGAGGATGGCGGCCAGCGCCAGGGCGAGCGGATGCTTCATGTGGATTCCAAGGGTGGCAGCGGAACCGGGAGCCTACCCGATGCGGGGTGAGCGGGCGCATGACGAAAGCCACGGATGACTGACTGAAGCGTCGCTGCGATTCACGCGCCGGCGACTGCTGGCGCGGCATGGTGTCGGCCTCAGGCCAGAACGCGGCATTGCGCCGCAGGCCAAACCCAAGGATCACAAGATGGATGTCACCTCGGTCATGACCGCCAACCCGGTTTGCTGCACCCGCGACACGCCTTTGCGCGATGTCGCCAGGATGATGATCGACCACGACTGCGGGCAGATCCCCGTCGTCAAGTCAAAGGACGACAAGACGCCAGTCGGCGTGGTCACGGATCGCGACATCGCCATCCGCATCGTGGCCGAGGGACGCGACGCCAACGCCTCGACCGCCGGCGATGCCATGAGCACGCCGTGCAAGACCGTCACCACCGAGACCAGCCTGCACGACTGCGTATGCCTGATGGAGGCGGAGATGGTGCGCCGCGTGCCCGTCGTTGATGCCGAAGGCAAGCTGGCCGGGATCGTGTCGATTGCCGACATCGCGCTCGCGGGCAAGGAGAAAGCCACGGCCGAGGTGGTGACCAAGGTGTCGGAGCCGACCGGCAAGCAGTAGCGGAAGCCTCACAGCAGCACGTCATCCCGACTTGACCGGCTTCGCTGTCGAAAGTCGCCGGGGATGACGCGTTTCCAACTGGGCCGCGCCATCGGCCGGGCGTAGACTCACGCGATGCCGTCCGACGCCGACATCACGTCGCCACCGATTCCACGACTGCGCAATGTCGTTGCGATGCTGCGCGTGGACAGCGCGCAACGTGCCGCGGGTGTTTTATGCGCGGCTCGGGCCAGGCGGCGTATTGTTCTACCTGTATTGCGACAATGTCGCCGCCATGCGCGCCAGATGTGTGCTGCCGGCGTGGCCGGGAGAGACATCTTCTCCCGTTCTACTGCCCATGCGCCGAGTTCCGCATCGTCGACCCGGACGCATATGTCTGCATGGTCAACCACGCCTGATCCAGTGTCCCGAGGGAATGCCCGATGAAACGTGCCTTGTGGTTGTGCGTGCCGCTGTTCGCGCTGATGTCGACGACGTCCGCGTGGTCCGCCGAAACCATTCGCTACGTTGCGCTTGTGGCTGGCGGCCAGCAGGCCGGACAGCAGGTCGTGACCCATGGCGACGACGGCGTGACCCGGGTCGATTACATCTTCAAGGACAACGGCCGCGGACCGGAACTCAAGGAGGAGTTCACGCTGGCCGAGGACGGGACGTTCAAGACCTACCGCGTCACCGGCACGTCGACGATGGGTGCACCGGTTGATGAGTCCTTCAGCCGCACCGGCGACCGCGTGCAGTGGAAAACAACCTCCGACCAAGGCGAGCAGTCGGCGACTGGCACGGCGCAGTACTGGACCTTGAATGGCACCTACGAGGAAACTTCGGTGGTACTTGCAGCGTTGGCCAAGCGCGCAGACGGCAAGTTGCCACTCATACCCGGCGGCGCATTGACCATGCGCAAGGTCGCCGATGCGCAGGTCGCGCGCGGTCCTGAAAAACGCAACGTGCAGTTGATGGCCCTGACCGGCGTCGGCTTGACCCCGCGCTTCGTGTGGGCGACCACCGACGCATCGCCGCGCCTGTTCGCCTCGATTTATCCCGGCTGGATGCAGTTGATCGAGGACGGCTGGCAAGGAAACGCCGCCTCGCTGGAAGCACGCCAGGTGCAGGCCGAGGGCGAGGTACTGGTGGACATGGCCAAGCGCCTCGCCCATCCGCTGCGCGGCAGCACGCTGATCCGCAATGCACGCGTGTTCGACAGCGAGCATGCCGTGTTGTCCGCGGCTTCGGACGTGTTGCTGCGCGATGGCCGCATCGTTTCGGTCGATCCGCACAACGGGGCTGCGGAGCATCACGCCATGGCCAAAGCGCATGCGGCCGAAAACGTCATCGACGCCAACGGCCGCGTGCTGCTGCCGGGATTGTTCGACATGCACGGGCACGTGGACCGCTGGAGCGGGGGTCTGAACCTGGCCGCTGGCGTCACCACGGTGCGCGACATGGGCAACGACAATAAAATGATCGCGGACATGGCCTCCGAGGAACGCGGCGGCACGCTGATGACGCCGAATGTCGTGCCGGCCGGCTTCATCGAAGGCGAGAGTCCGATGTCGGCGCAAAGCGATTTCGTGGTCAACGATCTCGACGGCGCCAAGAAGGCGGTCGACTGGTATGCCGCGCATGGCTATCCGCAGATCAAGATCTACAACTCGTTTCCGAAGGAGCACCTGCGCGATACCGTCGCCTATGCCCATACCAAGGGGCTGCGCGTCAGCGGCCACGTACCGGCCTTCATGCGCGCGCAGGACGTGGTAGAGCAGGGATACGACGAGATCCAGCACATCAACCAGCTGCTGCTGAACTTCTTCGTCAAGCCGGAAACCGATACCCGCACGCCGCTGCGCTTTTACCTGGTCGCGGACAACACGGCCGATCTGGATTTCGATTCCAGGCGCGTACAGGACTTCATCGGGCTGCTAGCGCGCAAGCAGGTCGTGGTCGATCCGACACTGGCCGTGTTCGAGGACCTCCACCAGCGTGCTGGCGAGATGCACCCGGCCTATGCTTCCATCGCCGCTCACATGCCGCCGGACATCCAGCGCGGCTTCCGCACCGGCACGTTCAAGATTCCGGACGATGCGACAGCGGCCAAATACACCAAGTCGTACGACAAGATGGTCGAGTTCGTCGGGCGCATGTACAAGGCCGGCGTGCCGATCGTTGCCGGCACCGACGCGTTGCCGGGGTTCGCCCTGCACCGCGAGCTCGAACTCTACGTGCGGTCCGGACTCACGCCCGCGCAGGCATTGCAGGTCGCGACCTGGAACGGCGCCAAGTATTCGCGCGTGCTGGACGATCGCGGTTCGATCGTTGCCGGCAAGCGCGCCGACCTGGTGCTGGTGGAAGGTGATCCCACGACCAATATCAGCGACATCCGCAAGGTGGCGCTGGTGATCAAGGGCAACCAGGCCTATTACCCCAGCGAAATTTATGACGTCCTGGGCATCAGGCCGTTTGTCGCGCCTCTCAAGGTGCAGGCCGTATCGGCGCAATGACGAAGGTGGGCCTTGGCCCACCGCCTCTCGTCGAGTGACATGACGCCTGATGGACGGTAGCAAGGGCCCACCCTACACAGGCGGCACCGACTTCGGTCGGGTCTGCAGCACATTACAAGGAAATGGAATGACGACCGCATACGACTTCACGGCCCAGGACATCGACGGCCAGCCGAAACCCTTGTCGGACTACGCAGGCAAGGTGCTGCTGATCGTCAATGTCGCATCGAAATGCGGGTTCACTCCGCAATACACCGGGCTTGAGCAACTCGAACGCGAGTACGGTGCGCGCGGATTCGAGGTATTGGCTTTTCCGTGCGACCAGTTCGGCCACCAGGAACCGGGCGACGAAGCGGAGATCAAGAACTTTTGTTCGTTGACCTATGACGTGACGTTCCCGATGTTCGCCAAGGTCGACGTCAACGGCGCGGCCGCGCATCCGCTGTGGACGTGGCTCAAGGACGAGAAGGGCGGGTTCCTCGGAATCGACGCGATCAAGTGGAACTTCACCAAGTTCCTGGTCGGACGCGATGGCAAGGTCGTCAAGCGTTATGCGCCGACGGACGAGCCGAAATCCATCGCCAAGGATATTGAAGTGGCGTTGGGTTGATCGTTTGAGCTTCGGTTTGTGCGCGCGGGCGCCAGCATTCCAGGGCCAAGATCCATAGCCCGGGTAAGGGGCCGCACCCGGGGATGTACCCCACGTCACCAAGAACCCCGGATGCGCTGCGCTTATCCGGGCTACGGCGCTTTTTTCTTTCAGCGTACTGATTTTTTTCGCGACACCCACTCGCGTCAGGTCGGTCGCCCGGGTAAGGCCGCAGGCTGCACCCGGGGATGTTCCCCACGTCATCAAGACCCGGATGCGCTGCGCTTTTCCGGGCTACGAGGCTTTCCTTTTAGCGGATTGATTTTTTTGCCTTACCCACTTGCGTCAGGATGTCTTTCGTCGCCGGCGACCAGACAGACCACGCATGTCCGCCATCGCGGACCAGCACCTGTTCCTTGCGCAGCAGCGGGATCAGCAACGGCATCGCCTCGCGCAAGCGATCAAGATTGCCGTAGGCCAGCCATACGTTCTTCGCCTTGTCGGGATGACGCGACCACGTTTGCAGATGACGCCACAATTCATACTGAAAATTGTCCGCATCCACGACGTCCGGGGCAGGGTGGGGCTTCCATTCGGCGATTCCGCCGGCGGCTGCGATCTCCTGCAACA